>Ga0310811_10000939_pt1 | contig 37430 bp, 82 predicted proteins | sample YCmetagenome_FD_207642 | JGI IMG/M metagenome (GOLD analysis project Ga0310811, IMG submission 207642) | Soil microbial communities from experimental microcosm in Duke University, North Carolina, United States - YC | ecosystem: Engineered > Artificial ecosystem > Soil microcosm > Unclassified ... | reverse complement strand
TTGGCCGCGAGTCCAGCGGCCTCTTTTTTATGTTTGACGCCATTAGTTGTATCTATTAACATGCCTCTTAGTTGCTGTGGATCGCCCGGTTTATAGCAACTACCCGCCACAGAGAATCCGATGGATTCGATCCCGACAGACTGTGGCGGGTTTCCTATGACAAAAAGGAGGATCACATGCGAATGAATGTGTATAGACTAGCGGCCTGGGGTCCAATCATCGCAATGGGAATTATCTTCGGTTGTGCCATTTATATGCATTGACGCCCAAACACCAATCGTCTATATTGCGATTGTCCGTTGGGACGTACTGGTTGGTTACAAGTTCCCATAGTCCTTTGTTTGTTGTGGACGTCTGTTCTTGTAATCTTCTGTTACCCTCCTTGGGCGTTTCCTCCCTAGCCTTGGGCCGCTTCTTTGGGAGCGGCCCTTTTTTTATTATTGAAATTCCTGACTAAATATGTTCTAATACCCATATTGAATTTAGATATTTTGGAGTTAATGTTTTGAAAACTGCTGACGAGCTCGGCCTATCTGCCGAACAATTCTCTGCTTTACATAGCACCCTTGCAGCACTAAAGGCTGGCACAATCGTTCATCTAGATGAGAATGCTAATACAGATATTCTGCCTGATGATCCTAAGAGATTGTTCTTCAATATGGATTCCTGGAACGATTCGATCTACGGTGGAGAAGACTACGATAATCATTGTGGCTCGGTCTGCTGTATTGGCGGTACTGCTGAGTTTATTGCTGGCAGAACCCTCTTTGAAAATATTCGGTTTTATCATGGTGATAATGATAAAATCAAAAATTTAAGATATCTCTTTTTTCCATGGGAACATCCGTTATATGATGACAATCATCACACCATTGATGGTAATGGCATTACACTTGAGCAAGCCATTCAGGCACTCACAAATTATCTTGAAACCGGCGATTCACAATGGCCGAGCATATATGCTGGCAAATCTGATTGGATTTAAATAAAATGAAAACTGCAACTGAACTTGGTCTGAGTGACCAGCAATACGGCGCTCTCCACAGCACACTCGCTGCCCTGAAAGCAGGAAAAATTAAGCATCTTGAGGAATGGGAAGATCCTATTGAAACCGACGAGACAAATCTTCTCATGTTCAACATGTTGGCGTGGAATGATGACATCTTCTCCACTAAAGAAGAGGAATATGGAGAAGAGACGCATGCATATACTGACAACAAACATTGCGGCTCCGTTTGTTGCATCGGTGGTACTGCCGAATATATCACCAATACCACTAATCTATTCGAGCCGAATATTACGAACACTTATGGTCGGAGTGAAGTAGCCGCAAAAAACCGTCGTCTTTATTATCTCTTTTATCCATGGAATGATCAACGATTTGACGTCTGTCCTGTTGATGTAGAACTTACACTGCCTAATGCCATTCAGGCACTCACAAACTATCTTGAAACCGGCGATGCTAATTGGCCGCAAGTGATTGAGGATTATCGTAATGCTGACTAAAGAACAACTTGGATTAAACGACAAACAATACAAGGGTCTCCATGCGACCCTTGCTGCCCTTAAGGCAGGAACCATTGTGCATATTGAAGATACCTATATGGTGCCTGATGACAAGCTTGGTGCCCAGATTTTTTTCAACATGAGCACGTGGCAAAGTACTGCATTCAAGACTGATATTGTCGCAAAGCAAACCGCAAAAAGTCTGGGATATCACACTTATCATAGAGGTTATTATGATGAAAATAGCAATTACCGATCATATACTGAAAATTGCGGCTCCGTTTGTTGCATCGGTGGTACTGCTGAATATATTATGGATGAAAAGCATCTGTTTGAAGATTGCGAGTATTATGATGAAGAGGCAACCAGCGACTCTATGAATCAGCTACATCTTCTTTTCTATCCATGGGATGATCCTCGTTACGATTGTGTGGTGTTTGATGGTGCTGATATAACAAAGGAACAGGCGATCCAAGCACTTGCCTCATATCTTGAAACTGGTGATGCGCAATGGCCGTCGTTCTATACTCCTAAGGAAGACGAAGAAGACTAATTGACTGCTGAGCGGTGTGTTTGTACCATAAGACACACCGCTTTTCTATGAGGTGAAATCAGTTCATGCCCACCGAAGAAACGTCAATTAAGTCCACCGAAACCACGGACGATTATAACGGAGGATATACTCACGAAGCGCTGCATACGGCCCATGTACTTCAGGATACCTGGGATCGTCATGTGGTCGATTCTCGTTGCTGTGCAGAGTTTCCTGACGTGAAGGCGGCCTGCGAAAAGGCCGCCCAGGCTATGATGGCTGCATATCAGTTGATCGGCAGCAAATTTAACGAGGAATGATCCGCAATGTTGAAGTCAACATTCAAACCGTGTCGTGAGTTGGGGCTGAGCTATGACGATTACGTCGCCCTGATCGTTACTCTGCGAGAGCTCGAGGGTGGTCGTCTGAAACAGAGACGTTGGTATACCAATCTCCTGCCCTGGAATGCCGGCGAATATTTTGACATGCGGGTTTATGAACGAGTAAATACGTTCGGGACCCGTTATTACTGCATCGCCGGTCTGGCCATGAAACTCTGCCGAGTGCAAAATATTGCAGTGGGTGGTAATCTGTTTTTTCCGTGGCACGGCAATGGCAAACGGAAGGCCTATACGCCACAGGAAGCGGCGACAGTCCTTCGTAATTTTCTGGAGAAGGGTATCGTTGATTGGTCGGTTGTGTGACCGATCTCCACGAGCATCTGCTTGATCATTATGGTCGTTGCGATCGGGATAATCCTCCTGCTCGCAACGATTGTTATTGGGGCACAGATGACAAGGGTCGTCGTAATGGCTGTTTATTTTTGGGATGGCGTGGCAGACATTGTCCACATTGGCATCCTGATGAAGAACAGATTGCAATCGTCAAGAAATCATATGGTGGGCTTGAATGATATATTCTGAAGATGGTACACCACTGTTCCAGCCACATGAGTTGGAACGACATCATCCCTTTTGCAATTTTTTCTTTAAGCCACGGGCCAATTGCAAGCAATGTGTTGGTCTATATTATCAATGGCCTGTTAAACCAGGCGAGACGGATGCTCAGCTTGTTGCACGATGGTTTCCTGGTGCCAATACTGTTGACACCACATAACGGTTTGTTATTATGATCATGCTGGTGTCAGGCGCTGGAAACCCCACCGCCAGCATTGACCCGTTCGGGACTCGCCAGTCTCGGACGGGTCTTCTATATGGGAGGGCAAATGACTATTAAAGTGAATATTGACCGGGCAATGCGTGATGCCCACGTGCTTGTCGCTATTCATGCCGCTCGTGATGCGGCTGTTGCCGGCAATGTTAATGAAGTGAAGTTGCATCTAGATGCTGCACTTGATTTCATTACCCAGGAGACAGTGGTCGAGGTCAAGAGCAATGGCTAATAGGCTGCTCGTCGATCTGAAACAGCATCACATCTGGTGTAATCGTCACAACCAACCTCGAGAAGGCTGTGATATCTGCGAAGAGTATTATGTAAAGTATCCTCCATCTCAACAGATGGATGAACAATTCTTTCCTACTCGTCATTTGTTTGATAAAAAACCGAATTCTAAAATCTTCAGGAATTCGGCTGGACATGACGGCCGCTTAAATGGTAATGGTGGCCGTAAGAGACGTCGCAATAACAATGTTGGGCCTATAGTTCAATAGGTAGAACAAGGGACCTTTAATCCCAAGATCCGAGTTCAAGTCTCGGTGGGCCCTCCTTATAACACGTTTGTCGCTAGCAATGGAGAAATCGCATGAATAAGACCAAGCTGCTGAATCTCGCCGCTCTTCTTCGTAAGAATGCCGCTGACGAGAAGGGAATGAAATTCGATCTCAATTTCGTCAACATTCTTGAAGATTATGATAATTATAATAAGATGGGACGCAATTGCGGCACCGCTGGCTGTGCAATCGGTCTTGCAGCGGTATCTGAAGAGTTTCCAGAAATTAAGCCATATGGCAAGACATTGGTCAAATATAACGGCGAGGTAGCTGAATGGAATCATGCCGCTGCCGATATGTTTGATCTTAATCAGGTCGAAATAATTTATCTTTTCCTGCCCTCGCATTATCCACCAAGCAAACAAAAAGGAGCCACTGGCGAGCGGTATGTCGCAGATCGAATCGAGCAATTTGTGGCATCTGGTGGGATTATGACGCCGAATCCTTGGTACGAATATATTGACGCTTGATGTAAGACGATGCTAACATTCCTGATAGGGGAGTGACCCCTATCAGGAGAATTAAATGAAACTATTCGTTATTGCGGGGCTGGCAATGGCCCTTGCATCCACTTCAGCTTATGCTGATGGTGGCAAGATCTGGACTGGCAGCGACTCTGGTGCATATCACAGCACCTTCTGTCCACCCTTGCCGGAAGCACTCGCCAACAAGGATTTTCCAAACTACAAGTGTGCCACGTCAGGCGGCACGATGGAGAATATCCAGAAGGTGCTCGCGACACCGACAGACATCGGCTTCGTTCAGCTTGACGTCTATGCCCGTGAACAGGTAGCCCATCCCGACTACAAGGACAAGCTGACTGTCATCCGCAGTGACATCGCCTGCGAAGGCTTGTGGATGGTCACCAAGAACACGACTATCTCCAATTTCGGCGATATCCTCGGATCTCGTCGTACTCCATTCGTGCTGCCGGCCGCGGCATCGGGATCGGCTGCATCCTTCCAATTCGTGCAATCGCTGGATCCTGATGGTCTCGGCAGAGCGAAGAACATTCGCAATGTCGCTGATGCCAAGGCGGTGATCGAAACTGTGGCTGCCGGCAACGATCGGGCTGTCGGCTTCTTCGTCCAATTTGCCGATCCCCGCAATGCCAATATCAAGCTGATGCAAGATCGCAGTCTCATCATCGTGCCGGTAGTCTCTCGAGAGATTGCCAATGCGAAGATCGACGGCCAGGATCTATATTCCATTCAGTCATATACACTGACGGATGGTGGTTGGATCGCATCGGCCAAGACGGCGACAACGGCCTGCACTCCTGTCGCAATCATCACTGGCAATCCCGCCGGAATGAAAAAAGACCAACAGGATGACCAGAAAGACATGGTGAAAGCGATTCGTGACGTCAAGCAATCGGCTCTGCTGCCGAAAGATGATCGTCTCGCATCATTGATGAAGTCGGTCCGCAGCATGTCGGCGTCAGGTCTCAACGACATCTTGGCAGGTGTCGACAAGGCCAAGCAGGCCGCCCTCAAAGCCGCCGGCAACGACTAATCACATAGGAGAATGACGACAATGGCGTTTCTGGCTCGTGTTCCGTTTTGGGGTTGGTATCTATTCTCGGTAGTCTTCTGTTACTGGCTGTGGAATCCATATTTCAGCGTCTATCAGATGATGTCCTCCGACCTGGATGCGGCCTATAAGGCAATCGTCGTTGTCGTTACTCTCATTGTGGCGGCCCTCTACATTACAGAGGGCCATCGCACACTAAATGCCTTTGGCATTATCCTTTTCTTCCTGCTCTTTGGATGTATCTTTTGGATTGCTGCCAAAACTGGGCTGCACCATTACGATACGATTCAATATTGGGGCCAATGGATCGGCGGATTATTCCTAGCATTAGCATTGCAAGGCGGACGAATTTATCGTAGTATAACTGGGCGAGTTCCAGTAGGCACGACAATCGACAGCGATTCAGACCTGCATCATCACTAGGAGACGACAAATGGGCTCAATTGTAGATCGTTTACGAGTCAAACCTGACGGCAGCTTCTCTTATGCTGCAGATACTTCGCCAGGTATGCCGGCGGCATCCAAAGCGTCGTATACAACGAAGGAAGTTCTTACCTTCCTTCAAGAAACGGTGGGGTATGACGAACCAACTGCCACCAAACGTTGTGAGCGTCTTTGCAACGATCTGAAAGTGCCGTCAAACTATTCTAACAGCCTGACGAGCTGGATGAAGTCGTATTGGTCGGGTCTTAGTGCCGATCGCCGCGGTGCTCAACTCCTGCAATTCTTCGCTGCTCGCATGCCGTAATACAAGGTCCCAACTCGTCGTAGTGTAATTGAACACGGCCCACGGCAAAAGCGGGTTCAAGTCCCGTCGGCGAACCGGATCTTGGGTAGACGTCAGATTACAGGCTGAGTAGTGTCAGCGCTGTGTACGGTCGGGAATCGTCCTGGGGATTGGCGAGACACTACCCGCCCCAGGTCTTTTCTTTGATTCCTTGACTATCTGTTTGACTTCTGTTACTATATTGCAACAGGAGAAATGCATGGCTCGGCTTATTTCCATTTTGTTGACATGGTTGCTTGTCGGCTTCTTTGGCTGGTCGTATTACGACAGCAATTTCTCCGAGGACGGTCGTAAATGCAAGTTTGTTGGTGGAACTTGGGATCGTCTTGGTGAAGGTTGTACCAAACGGGTCACCATTAATTACAAGCTGAAATATGAAGAGAAGATGTTCGGCTGTAAGGTTGAGGATACGACGCCATCTGGAGAATGTAAATGAGCGGCGATTACGACGAGATTGAAGATATCGCCGACAAGACCACAGTTCATATCTCTCGTATTCACGATGATGGTGTAGAACTGCGAGGCTCTAAACAGGGCATGGTAACTAAGCACGGCAGACGAACGGCTGAAGGACATCGTCCTCGTTGGTTGCGGCAACTGGCAGCAACCAAAGCATTCAAGAACAGGAGAAAATGATGAAACTGTCGGATCATCCAAATCCTCATACGGGAATGCGGGTCAGGTCAATCCTGACCAACAATCATGGCACTATTCGTGATGTCGCTGCAACCAGCAGCAGCAAGTGCCTGAAACATGATGAATATCATGCGAGAACAATTCGCATTCGTTGGGATACGCATCTGATGGATTCAGTGCAAACCCAGTGTGACATGGAGAATATTGAGGTCGTCTAAATGAAACTGTCTGACTATATGCGAGTAACGCATTTCCACAACAAACCACCCTTCACCTACGGCAAGTTTCGTCTTGATTCGTATCAGCCGTCCAAGAGCCTGGAATATCCATTCTCCGCTACGATCGTGGTCGTGAGAGAGAATTCGTGGACGGACTACAATTCAGCGGGCAAAGAAGTGACGATCTACGGTGAATCCACTGACATTGAATATGTAACCATTACAGGACCGTAAGAAATGAAGAACTATATCGAGGCGATCGTCAAGCTGAAAGGCACGGCGACTCTCCCCAAATACGTCGAATTGCGAATGCACATCACCGGCCTTATCTACACAGTCAATGTGTTAGAAGAAGATTGGGATCGTTTTGTCCATGATCCCGCAGTATATTCGGTGACCAAAGGCAAGAAAATGCCTATGATCGACTAATGCAGACAATCGGAGTGTCCGAGCCATGAGCACGAAACGATATATCAACAATAAATCTCAACCCTGTATTGCCATTGACGGTGTGGAGTTTACATTAGAGCTAATTCAGGATCTCAAATGCATTGGTGGTCTGGATGTTGAGGTTGAGTTGTACAAGATCTACAAAGTCGCCATGGAAGCTTTAGGAAAGAACTATTGTAGCTTTGACTTTTTTAAGAGCCGTTCGCTGCCTGAAGCTTTGAATCGTCCACTCGAACAGCTCGAACAGCTCGAACAGTCAAAGCCGGAGATTGATTACTTGAAGATAACGAGATCACTCTGTTGAGTTTTCCGAGCCACAATATCACTACGATCATACTATTCATTAGTATCGACTAATATAAAATGCCATTAAAATAATGATATAGGCTCAAAGTGAGCCATGATTTGCTTGACAATTTGATTAAAAATTGTATTATCAATGTCGGAGGTGATTCTATGGCGAAAGTGGCGACCAAAGTGATCGAAATCTCGAAGCTCAATTTCCTGGAGAAACGTGGCAGAAAGTCATGGCTGATTCCCATGATCAAAGACCTCGAACCCCAGAAAGCGATTGCGATCGGCAGAAAGCTCGAGGGTCAAGAGCTCAGAACGACACGGTCGAACCTGTCGAATTACGGCAGAAAGAAAGGTCGTCAATTCAGCCTGAAAGCCGATGCCAAAGGCGACCTATATGTGATGCGGCTGGCCTAGGCGAATGTTCGCCAAATCCAGGCTCTCAATCTCAGCCTGAATGAGGCACGAAAGACTGTGTAGAATGTTACGCCAGGGACCGAAACCCCTGGCTTTAAATTTTGACGGTATTTCCAGATCATCAATCTTCTCCCAATTTGGACGTTGAATCATGAAGGGATTCTTCATCCCTTTACTCAATCAATTCAACGCCCGGTTGCGACAGCAATCAGTAGTCGCCTTTGAGCTCAATTTGGACCTGAAAGTCCTCATCAAACGTCACCAGGGCTCCGATATACACCCTGCCATAGTCCATCTTGCCGGGTTCATCTGCATTTGGGAATGCGATCCCGTAGATGTACGTATTGGTATCCTCGTTCTTCTCGAGGAACTGTGTCGTTGTGTAACGATCTGTATATCCAGAATCGTTCATAATCTTGGTGACGTCCGCTTGGGACAATAGGCGCATCGCCACATCCAACCCGTCGTGGGCTGTGATTACAGCGGCAAGCGCATTGGCTAGCTTTGGGCTGTACATTTTGGGTAACTCCTTTAGTTCCCTTATTGTCCGTAGAGTATAGCACAAAACGAAATAACGTCAAACATTTTTTCAAATATTAGGCCTTGCACTGCACAATCTTCTTTTTTGTCGTGGGGTTGACTGGAGATTGGACTTATGTTACTCTAGGGTATCTGGGTTCCCCGTATCATGGAATACAGCCGTCAGGGGCCTCCGGGTCTGCATTGCTGTGGGGACCGTACGCATAGAGTAGCACAGGATGAGATAATGTCAAGTGCAAATAGTTTGAAAAAACATTTGACTTGAAATAGTTTTGTGCTACTATGGGAACAACAAAAGGAGCTTTGTTATGAACATAAAGCATTTGGAAGCAAGCGGGTTTAAGCAGTGGGGCCTCGTTATACCCGGGGCACTGCATGCACCCGCAGGGTCCAAAACCATAACGTATCGCAAGGGTAAGCATACAGCTTCCGTTGTGGTTGCTCCTGATGGGACTGAGGTGCGGGGTTTCGTTACTTACGCACATGGCACGTTTGAAAAATGGGGCGATTGGGGCCCCGAGGAGGCTTGACTTGAGACGCTAGATAGTCCATAATCCATCCGTATACTCCAATCTCCTGAGCCAGGGTTGACAGCCCACAGGGGAAAGATCATTTGCCCATCGTTGATGAAATCAGCCCATCAGGCCGCTCCGGGCCCTAAGGTTTGGGCCGTGCACCCTAGCCCGCTGCTATATGCAACGTACAGCTAGGGTAGCACGAAACGATACAATGTCAACCCACCTCATTAAGATAATTGTGGGCTTCCTCTACAGCAATAATCACAGCCCCGCTAAAGGGCTTTGTCTTCAACTTGGCATAGCTTCGTGGATAGGTGCTGCGATAGTCCGCTAGGAGCTTGTATAGCTCTGCAACCTTTTCTTCCTTAGCTGTGTCGAATACCTCGAACAGCTTCTCCGCAAACTCATCGCTAAATGTGGACATTGGGCTTCTCCTTTGTTGTCCCAACAGCATAGCACGTTACGAAGTAATGTCAACAAAAAAGTTTGAAAAATAATTTGAAAAAAGGCTTGCGTATTTTTCAAATACGTGCCATAATGAAGCATAACAACAGGAGAGCAGCAATGACGAAGGTTTGGGTGCTAGTGTGCAAGACTCTAGACGAGGATTGTGCAGGCGTTATTGACGTCTTCGCTACCCAGGAGCTTGCCCTGGAGGATATGAAGCGCTGCTATAGCGACGAGGCAGAGGGCGACGATGACGCTGCTCCGTTTGATGAGGCTGTAACACATTACACAGGCGGCGACGGCGCTTGGGTTAGCTACGTCAACGATGACGGCAGCTGGACGTGGGAAATAACGTCCCACGTTGTGACATAATATTTGAAATACTATTTGACATTGTTCCAAACTGTGCTACAGTGGACGAGTTAAAGCAAACACAGGGGCTTAGTTAGTGCTAGTCCAGTTTGGACTTATGGTATTAGCTAAGCCCCGCAACGGAGAGCCCAAATGAAGCGCAAAGTGATCCATCCAATGGGACCGCAGAACACCCAATCCCAGCCTTACCTCGTGCCCAAGCTTGTACACGAGACGACAGGGATTGAAGCCAAGCCCGGTGATATCCTCCAGACGTTCCGCAATGAGGTTTGCGAGCTGGAGAGCATCGAGCTCCCGAGGCACGGTGGCAGCACTGGCCGCATTTACGTTAAGATGGACGGACATACCCAATCCTTCTTTCCAGGTGTGTGCAGTCTCAAGTGGGTCGGGCGTACTGACCAGGACTGAAAAAAGTTTGAAATACTATTTGACATTGCTCAAATAGGTGCTAAAGTCGGAAATGTAAGCAGAGACGTAAATCCAACCAACCAACAGAAGGAGTTACACCATGCAGATCTTCAATCCCACCCGTCACATCGAACTCGCTGGCCGTGTCGAGCGTCGCAATGCCCGCCTCGCCAAGAAGTCCGAGGACAAGAACGCTGCCAAGCGCTTCGGCACTGCGGCGAAGGCTGCGGCCAAGATCGCCGAGCACATCAAGGCCGGCGCCCTGGTTGCGGCGTACAAGACGCTCGCCGCCAGCAAGCCCATGCAGAAGCAGTGCTTCGACACCTGGGAAGTGCTCAGCAACATGAAGGAGCGCAATGCGCTCGAGCCCTCGGCGGAGTAACGGAAAAGGGGAGCCCCTAAAAAGGCTCCCCGCTCCATTCTTCGGGTTGACATTGTTTCTTAGTGTGCTATTGATAGCGTACCAACAAACAATAGGAGTTACCCAATGCCCAAGAAGCCCCAACCCAGCGACGTGTTCGCAGGTGCTTCCAGAGCCAAAAAGTCCTATACCCAGAAACATAAACCCCTGTTGTGGGAGAACATGCTGGGTACGGTGTATGCGGTTAACCCGGATCGGGAAGTCAAGTATTTCGATTATGACTGGGCCGCTGCACATGAGTATATTCAGCTTGACAAGTACACCGATCTTCGTGTCTGCAAGTGCAAGCACAGCTGGGCTGAGTGGCCCCGCATTGGCAAGTGGGCCCTGTTTGGCATCCTGAAGGAGGGTTGACAATGAACATTGGTCGTGCTGTACTCATCTACCTCAGAGCTCCTGGTCGTTGGCCCACCAGCTCAGCTGACATAGCAATGGAGATTAACTCAACGTGGTCCAGGGTGCGACGTGCCCTGCGTACCCTGGAGAACGATGGCTATGTGGGCTGCAAGGTGACCGACGGGAACGACGGCTGGTATGTAACACAGGCCGGCCGAGAAGTCGACCCCAACGAGGTCCATCTGAAGAAATAATTTGTTTGAAATAACGTTTGACTCTGTGTCGATGTGTGCTAGTGTCTGCATACCAACAACGGAGAACGAAGATGCCCAAGTTTCAACATACTAAGGAATTCTACCTTGCCAATCAGGGCAAGAAAGTGAAGGTTCGTAACTTTGAGGCCACTGTCGGCAAGAACACGACAAGCGGGCAGAGCGGGTCATGGGAACGAGGCTTCAAGTTCCATGAGAGCACGTATGGCATGCTCGTTCGCAAGCTGAAGAGCATTGGCTATACCCAGTTCTCCTTCGACGGCGGCAAGACATGGGGACACCATGTCCGCGACATCCGCAAGGCTACCAAGAAGGGCAAGATTAAGCTTGACAAAACAAAAACCCACAGCGAACTCGCCTTCGAGGGCATCCAGCGGATCAACAGGGAGTACGACCCCAACTACAAGTGGAAGCCCTGAAATAATTTGAAATAACGTTTGACAATTGGGTTTGGTGTGCTATCGTAGGGGCACACCAACAAGGAGAGATCCAATGCTTACCAAGCAGGCAATTATCAAGGCAGTGCTCAACTGGCCTGGCCGTTACCAAACCGAGGCCGGCGGCAAGTTCTGGGGCATGCCAGTCAGTGAAGTTCCAAAGCAGTTGCGAGAGACTGGTTGGCGTAATGTGTCCCACCTCGACGAATACGATTTGAAGAAGCTTGGGTGCGTTATCGTCACTGCACGCTATGTGGGTGGGGTCCATCCCAAGCGCTTCTGCCGTGTTGTCGTTGCTCGCGTGGGCATGAAGATATAATGCACCGCAGCACCAATATTTGAAAAACTATTTGACTTAGTGTCGTCCCGTGCTACAGTGGCGACACTAAGCAAACAAAAGGAACAGCCCAAATGACCGTTGAAGAGCTCATTTCCGAACTCCAGCAGATGGATCCCGAGGCGGAGGTTCACTTCGCATACAACTATGGGGATCACTGGCATACCCAAGTTGCTCCCATTGCGGAGAACGTCGACGAGGGCTATGTCAAGCACTCATCCTACCACAATATGTGTAAGGTGGTGGACGAGGACGACAAGGACTTCGACGCCTCGCAGTGCGCAAGCGTTGTGATCATCACCGCAAGATAGTTTGAAAAAGTGTTTGACACTGTGCCGTTTTGTGCTACAGTGTCAGCACTAACAAACAAAGGAACACCCAATGCCCAACAATATCCCAAAGGCTTCGGACGTTGAACGTCTGGAAGAGATCAAGAACAAGATCAAGAACCTGGCCCAGGAGGCCATGGAGATCGTTCGTGGTACAAGCGAATACGAGCGTGCTCGTGCATACTGGTACGGGCACCTGGTGATGTCCCTGGACGATGACCACATGTACGTGGGGCACAACACCAATATGGAGGATACGATCGAGGCCCTGCGTTCCCAAGTGGAGGACGAGGACGAGGAAGAATTGGAGGACGACGAGGAGTAATTGGGCAACTGGGCCAGGGTGTAAAAGCCCTGGCCACTTTTTTCAAATATGCTGTTGACTCTGCATCGCTTCGTGCTAGCATGTGGTCGCCAACAAGGAGAACGAAGATGATTACCCAATACCTGCTTTGCGTGAGCTACGAAGGCGAGATGGAGTATGGCATCTACTCCAGCCTGGAAAAGGCACTGGAGGAAGGTACCGCCATCGTACGTTCCGCACCCTATTTCGACTTCGACGAGGACACGGTGATCGAGTTTGCCCTTGACACCATGATGACAGGTGACTTGATGCACATCTGGGAGGATGCTCCTCTCAGGGTTGAAATACGCCCCATGACACTTGACAAACCCATCGAAGAGGAGTAAGTTCAATGCCCACCTGGCACACTGCCGTTATTGCGTTCGTCGGTTTCTTCATCGTCGCCTGCCTCATGCACTAGGAGATTGACATGAAAATTCACCAAATCGTCTCTCACCGCAACGGCTCCGGCGGCCTGCACTTCTACACTGTGCACTTCAGCTGGACGGAGGATGGCATCACAGAGACCGCCATCGCAACCCTGGACGGTGACCAAGTCACCAACCACGAAAAGCTCAAGAAGTCAAGTGATATTCCGGGCTTCTACAATCCCGCCACCCGGGTTCTGGTATTTGGCCTCCTTGGAGGTATTGACATCAAGCGCACGATGCGGGGTGACTATTTCCATGAGGAGTTGGTTGCTGCGGTGCAAAAGTGGGAAAAGGGCGGCCGCAAGTAAACCCGTTTGCTGCGGTGCAAGGCCTTTATGGGTTGACTCTATATCAATCCGTGCTAGGGTCCGAATACCAACAAAGAGCACCATCCCGGTGCTTTACCGGAGCAACCCAAATGTCCAAGTCCCGCCAAGTTAAGCATGCTCGCCTCGTCCGCCACGCTCGCCGCAGCGTCGACTTCGCCCGCAGCATGGAGGAACAGTACGAGCAGGGCGTCCAGACCAAGGTGGTCACCAACCTCATGTCCGGCAATCTCGTCCGCATCCCGGTCGACACGCCGCTGTGCTGCGATCCGAGCTCCGAAACCTACTGGAGCATGTAAGGGAGGAGCAAGGGGGCCTTGGAGCCCCCGTTTCCTTTTGTGGCTTGACATTATATCATCCCATGCTATGGTTAGCATGGGTGACGGTCCAAACCTTAGGACCCGGAGGCCCCTGACGACTATAAAAAACACAAAAAAAACTTGAAAAACTGTTTGACATTACTCCAAACTGTGCTATCGTGGGCATACCAACAAAGGAGTTATCCCAATGACCCACCTCGTAACCCGTGATTTCCTCCAGGCCCTCATTGACCAGGGTGGCGACATCCAGATGCATACGGTTGGAAGGGCCCTTGTCGTGCTCTTTAAGAGGCAGACAGCAGCTGAAAAGGACGCCAACACCACCAACGTTGATAACGGCGTTGGATTTACGGGGGCGGATGGCTTTGGAGGCTGTCTGGGTGCCAAGAAGTACCTGAAGGATGGGTGCTTGCCCGATTGGGTCGTACAGAAGTGGGTAAAGCGTTCCGAACGGACTGGCTACTCCCGCATCGTCAAGTATTGGAAGCAGCTCGACGAGGCTGCGAAAGCGAAGAAAGCTAATAAGGAGCAACGGGAGGCCGCTTAGGCCTCCCAACTCTTTTGAAAATAGTTTGAAATAACGTTTGACTCTGTTCCAAAGTGTGCTATGGTAGCGTACCAACAACGGAGAACGAAATGACCCCCGCAGAACGTAACGGCATGCTCCAGATCATCTCGGACCTCTCCAAGGACGCCCGTGGTTACCGGGTGCGTTTGGACTATGCTGCCATGTCCGACGACGAACTCCAGTCCACCTGGGATGGGTTCTGCGAAGAGCTGGACGAAAGCATTGCGTCCGAGTCCCGCAGCAAGCTCCAGGCTCAGAAGACCTGGGAGCAGGACCTGGTCCGCTACATGGAGATTGGGGCGAAGAGCTGGGCTGATGCGATCCGTTGGGACATGGACGCCTATAACGCCCGCCACTGCGGCGAGCTGGACGTGGGCTTCTACTGCTACCTCAGGGATATTGACTACGCCCTGGAGCGCCGCATAAAGGAGGCGCTGGAGGCTTGACAACCCTCCAAACTGTGCTAGCGTGCTTCTACCAACACAGGAGCACGCTATGCGCAATATGCTTTCAAAAGTGGGTCTCAAGCTGTGCTGTTCGCCACTGCATAAGCTTCCCAATATACTGTTCCGTCCGCTGTTCGCTTTTGCGTGCTACTTGTCCAAATTGTAAAATGTGTTAAAGGGGGCCTAAGCCCCCTTTTCAAGTGCCGATCGTTAGTTGTGGAAATAAATTCCACGTGATCATGTTTTAAACATGAGTGCTAATGGGTTTTACCTAAGCCGTAAAACCCTTGATCATATAAATCACTTCGGTTATTCGAAGAATGGCCGTAACGAAGTGAAGGCCCCGTAGGGGTTCACTTTACGGAGTTAGAAGATCCAAAGTTGACTTTGGGTTCGAAGGTTTCATAATGGCTCTTTTGGTGGTTTAAGCACAGCTCTGGCTCTAGTCCAGGGCTTTTTCTTTGTGCATTGCAACATCTTCATTTGAAAAAGTGTTTGACTCTGCGTCAGCCCATGCTACGGTACACGTGACAGCTGGGACGTTACAGGGCCCGGAGGGGGAAGTCCAAAAGGCTTCCCCTTACTACCCAAAACAGGAACCGCCCAAATGACTATCATTTGCAGCACCTACAAAAGCACCCGGGATTTCAGCTTCCACAATAACTGCTTCACGGCTGAGGCTTCGGACATTGGTGGAACTGGCGGCCGCTGCTTTGACGGTAGGGTTTACGATGACGCCTGCGACGTTGGCTTCATCCTCGTGTCCCATCTCACTGGAGATTCAGTGCTTTTTGTGCAGGATGGGGTTGACACCCACGACGACGAGGTTATGGGTTGGCGGTACAAGGCTACCCACATTGCGGACCGCAGCGTCGCCAACAAGTGGCACAAGCTACCCGCCCATTTGGAGAAACTGACCGCTTTGGTCATCAACGACTGAGGACTGGATTATGGCCAAGAAGCGCAAACGACGGAACACCGTAGCAGCGGACTTGCGGACGCCCAAATACCGTCCGCGGGTTGTCAAGTCCAAGAAGGTCTACAGCCGGAAGGGCAAGCATGGCAAAACGGAAGCCTAAGACCCTAACGAGGGAGGAGTACGAGGAGCGCCTGAAGCAGGGCCAGCAGTTTCGGGACGCCTATCTCTACGAAACCCAGCATGCCCCCGCAGACGCTGAATTCTACTACGTCATCCTCTCGTCGGGCCTAACCAAGTACAAGCGCCGCATCAAATAATATTGCGGTGCAACACCTTCCGTTTGAAAAAGTGTTTGACTCTAGTTCGGGCCGTGCTATTCTGCGGATACCAACTAAGGAGCGACACAATGGCACGCCCAAAGCCCCTAGAGACCCGTTACGTCGTCGCCAAGGACTACTACAAGGACGGCGACAATCTGAGGGATGAATTTCCAATCCTCTACGGAACAAAGTCCGAAGCGGAAGACATGATGTCCAAGCTGAACGGCGGTTCCGATCCCAGCTTTTTCGACTCGACGGACGAGGAAGAGGCTGCTGTGTTGTACGTCGACAGCATTTTCATATAGGAGGAAGTGATGTTCCAAGTTACCTTAACCAACCTCCACAACGAGTCCCCCGAGTTCCAAACTTTCGAGGAAGCTGAAGCTTGGGCTCGCAAGGCTGGCTTCGAGGCCGCCATCTGGGACCGCAGTGTTGTCCTGAACTGGGGCAGCCGGCTGGTGGCCACCTACAGCCCCATCTCGGGACTGCGGGACCTGCGGCCATTCTCCGGCAAACCCGATCCCTACACGGAGGCCTGAACCATGAAGCTTTGGGTCCTGAGCGTTCACGTCCACTCCGACGACGGCACCGGCGTCATTGGTCTTTACAAGGAAAGCGATAAGTCCAAGGCGTTGGACAAGTTGGAGGAATTGTACAAGGAGGAGGCCAAGGAGGACAATTTTCTTGGCGGTGATCTCGCAAGGATCTTTACGGAGGACTTGACCCAGCTCGGCGACGGCAACTACAGTTGTGACTATGGTGATGTCTGCACGTGGACCCTGGAGCTTCTGGAAGTGGAGGACTGAACATGTTTCGCAACAGCAAGGACATCTACGGCGACGGCCATGGTTTTAGGAATACCTGGACCCGGCCACGGAAGACCCAGAAGGAACTGGAGATGGACCTGCTGGAGAAGAACTTTCAAAACGGCGTCATCTCCGAGCAACAGTACGACGAAGAGCTCGCCCAGCTGATGAAGGAGTGAACCATGTATTTCACCTGGATCCTGAACTGGAGCTTCGAGAAGCTGGTCGCCGAACTGCGCCGCTGTGAAGCGTCCGAGTATCTGAAGAACACCAACTACCGCATGGCCATTGTGGCCGAACTGAAACGGAGGTAGGACATGTCTCGTTGTTATATGGTTGAGCCATTCAAAGTTGGCTTTGGTGGTTCTGTTTACATGTATGGTCGAATTTGGACCGCCTGGCCTTGGCGACGTTGGGTCAGCGTCTGGCACTACGTAACAACATGAGAAACCGCTGCTGTTGGCAATAGGAGGAAGACATGAGACACTCGATCCTTACCTGCAAGAACCATCCCCACCTTCGTTGGTCCTGCAAGCACGTCGCCTTTTCTGAACGTGGTGGCTACAATGGCAGCCGCAGCATCTTCTTCAACGGCGAGCCAACCGGCATGGGCATGTTCTCGGATGGTTCCGGTCTGGACTGTTCCGCCTTCTTTCCGGATCGGGAAAATCCGGTTGTGGTGGAATGTTCATGTCCGGCGTCCGACCTGATCCTTGCGCCCGAAGACAAGCTAGTGAGCCGGGCCAATGACTGACTTCAAGGTCTTCATCGGTACCAACCGGGCTTGTGCCAAGGAACTGGAACGGCGGGGCTTCCGCTACAGCCACGATGACGTTCTGACGAAGCGGGAATATTGGAAGCGGACCGACGGCAAGCCGGACATCTTCATGGACCACAGCGCTACCATCACCAAGGTTGGAAAGCAGTGGGCAATCTCCGACTTTCTCAACCGCAATGGAGTGAAGTGAAAATGGTTCAAAAACAACATGCAGTTGTTTGACAACCACTGTCTTCTGTATATGCTAATTGCATGAAGCTGCCAACAACCGCTGACGAATTTGTTAGTTTTATGACATGGGTTTGGTCTCACGAGACCTCCTATCCACAAAATGCTCGTGAGATCGCTGCATTAATTGATGCAGAGCGTCTTTACCATACTGTTGGCGGCAGAGCATCTGTATGGGAACTTTTAGATAAAACTCGAGTCATCATTAGCAATGATGGATTGGAGATTCGTAAACCCCGCCACCATAGAGTCTCCAAATATCATCCTTTAAGTCGATTTGATAACCAATTGAAATACAAAGGCGGCCATTATAAGGTATTGAGAAAAACGCTTCAAGTATTAGTGGCATTGCTTGATGCGCAAGCGCCGGCCGATGAATTACTTGAGCGATGTGATGATGCATATGTTGCAATTAGATATTTCAAGCAGGTGGAGACTGAGGCTGGCGCTGGTTTGAGAAAGAAAAGGGCTCGGCGACACCTTATAAAACGGGCTAATGAGATGGTTCAACAACCTCATTATATGAAATTTCTACGTGAGTGTAAGCGACTTGGTATCAACCCTGTAACGGAGGAATATGATGAAGAAGCGCATAACCATGAAGGCCCCGAAAAAGGTGGCTAAGCGGAAAAGAAATGTTATCAACACTTACAAGGGTCTTCCTGTTCTCGACGCCCCTGAAGATCTGACTATTACTGCAAACAAGGAGGACTGGAAGAAGGGCATTCCCGGCGATCTCGGCCATTGCATTTATGCTTGCGGCATTATGCGGGAGACTGGTTCACCAGAAGTGGAGGTCGGCAAGAGTCGTACCTTGGTAATGTCCAAGGATCGTTCGCACTGGACTCGATATCAGACCTCCAAGGCAATGCGGGCCCAGTTTGTCGCGGGTGACCTTACCGACAACAAATTCTTCAAGATGTTCGACTTCACCATCAAGAAGTTCAAGGCACCAAGCAAACGGCTTGGTCGCGGTACGCAGGGCACCAAGCGAATTGCGGATTCGGACGGCAAGAAGACCCGGCCGTCCGAAAAAGCTGCTGCACACAAGCCAACCCGGCACAGCCGGATGAAGTTTAAGGACAACGGCATCCGCGAGCGGGTCGGTCGTCTCGAAACTATAACGCTTGGATAAAAAGCAAGGGCGGAGTACTCCGCCCTTTTGCACCGCAATATCTTTTGATACATTTTCATTCCTTTTTGGGTTGACTCTGCTGTGGAAGCTGCTACAGTGGCGACATAACGAAGGAGAGCGTGCTATGGTTTAGAGTGTCCCAAGCCCGTCGCCGTGTTGCCAGGCGTTTGAAACGGGAGTTGGAAATCCAGGCAGCCGTGCAGGATAAAATCCAGGTCCTGCACGTTGAAGGATCCCCGGTTGATGGGGTAATGCGGTCCCGACTAAAAGTTCGGACCTGGTAGGAAGTGAAGGGCGGCTAACGGCAAATGGCCACATGAGATTCCTTAAGGTGGGCCGCCCCATTTTACTCTTTATTCAATTCCAACAAAGAGGCTGAAGAATGTTTCGTCAACTTAAGACCAACCAAGTCGCTCTCCTGCTGCACGGTCTTCGGGCAGTGGAAGTGATGGATCTCACCGAGGACAAGCAGAAGCTGGTCAAGATGCTCGAGGGCGAACTTGCTGCCCGTGGCGCCCGGCTTGTCCCCGAGGATGAGCTGCACAAGGGCAAGAAGGCCGCCTAACTTCAGTTTAACGCCACCCTGCGGAAACTTACGAAGCCCGCAGGACATCCAGGGGTAACGGGACCACCAGCGGCGTGCAACGGTCCCACAGGAGGCTGAACGTGGCGGAATATGCATACCACATTGAGGTGGTGAACTCCTCCGGAGTTTGGGTGTCCACCAACGCCATCCACAAGCCAACGCAGATCAGCGAACAGGGCGCCAGGGGCGTTCTGCATGAATGCCGCATGGGCAATCCACGGCGGGTCTACCGTCTCGTGAAGCTGCACAAGGAGATTCTGGATGGCTAGCATGGATGTCGCCTTTTGTTTGGCACTGCTCAAGGAAGCGCACAAGCTGGTCAAGAAGCATTTCCCAAAAGTCAATCTCCGTAAGGATGCCTGGACTTACCATTTCCACAAGGACAATTGGGAGTTCCACGGTCCTGAGAAGTTCTACTGGCATGGTTCTGCCGCCAATGGCTGGGATGCTCGCTACAAGGGCTGGATGGCCTATCTCAAGCACAAGGGTATTGAGGCATGACAGAGCGCAAGAAGTCCGAGATTGATACTGTTTCAGCTGACAGCATCAAGGCCAACGACGAAATCTGGGTGTACGGCATGTGGTTGAAGGTCGTTACCGTACGACCTGTAAATGAACATCCATTTCAATTTCGGCAATTTCACTTCAATGAATTCCGCAACTGCATTCGTGTGCCGGCGGGCTGGAAGGTGGAGCGCAGGATCAAGAGCTAGACAAGCGGCTCTTGTGGTGTTACACTAGAGCCGCAGTGAACAACATCAAATTTTAGGAGGGCGGCAAGTGGCGAGAGACGTTACCCTGCAGATCAACTCGCTGCAGAAATGGATTAACCGGCGCAAGTCCAGAGGCACCGACATGGTGTGGGAAGAAATCAAGCGGTCCTGGTCCTGGATCGATGCGGCGGATCGGGAAAAGATCTTCCAGGGAGTGAAATTCTGATGGCCAAGCTGAGAATTGGTCGCGATCATTCCTCTCATACTCAAGATTTTGAACTGGTCGACCTTCATGAGGCCGCCCAGGTTGAGGTGATTATCGACGCCGAGCACAAGCTGTGGATTAATCTTAACGGCAAGTGCTTGTTACGAGTTGGCAAATGTGCCGACATCATCATTCAAGACGACAGGTCAAGAGGGCGGCATGACAGGAACTGAAACAACGGTTGAACGGCACATCTTCACCAAACAGCAGCTTGAAGCAGCGGCTCGCTGTCTGGCAACGCTGGATATTGTCGGCTCGCTGCTCGCAGGCAATGTCGGCGATGCCACTTTCAAGTGGCGACCTGACGGATCACTGGAAGTTGCGACGCCGGTCACTGGCGTGTGGCGGCTGCAACAGGGTGAAATGCGGCGAGACGATCCGAGGCAGGCATGAGTTCGGACAACGAACTGGATCTTGAAATCGCGGGCGCCAATGTCAGGTTGAGGGCAAACGGCATTGATGCCCGTATTCAGCGCTGTGGCAAATGCCATGGCAAGGGTACCGTCACGAGCTTCTTTCTGCGGATTGATAAGGAATGCTCTCGGTGCCATGGCTCCAGAGTTGTGTTGGTAATTGAATGACAGCGCCACCCAAGGGTATTATCCACATTAAGATCACTCGCCACCAAGGGCGGGTGCTTGAGGAAATCGTCAACCAGTTTGGCGAGCAGTATGACAACGACCAAATGACGCCCTGGTTGCAAGAACGTCTCAAGCTTCTTGATGAAATTGGCGAAGCCATTATCAAGGCGGAAGAGAATTACGACCGCAATGGTGGCAGGCCCGACACCCGCCCGTCCTCCAAGGATCGGAAGCGGATCAAGGGCAATACAGCCGACAGGCAGATTGGGTAGAGTCATGGAGATTGACGCACGGTAACAATGAAGTGATTTCAAGAACCCGGCTACGCCCGGGGTTTTTCTTAGGGTTAATTCAAACTAATAACCAAACCCATAATAACGAATTCGTGTAACTCTTGAGTTGACAAACAGAAACGATGCTATAATATGTCTAGCATACGTTAAGCCAATAGGGGCTTTAACAAAACCTTGGAGGTGCTAATGCGCAAGTTTGCAATCGTGGGTCTTTTGTTTATCGGTTCCATCGTCTCGGCCGCCGCCACCACCCTTCCCACGTCCCTGGGCGATCCCATTTGCCAGCAGGCCACGTCCCTGGCCGCCTGCCAGGCTCATGTGATCTACGTCGGCTCGCTTCATCCCTATGTCGACACTTCGCCGCTCTACATGAAGCAGATCGATCCTCGCGACAACGGCGTGTTCAACTATGCCGGCGGCAGCAACGCAGGAGTCGGCGCCAAGTAGTCACTCCGTCGCCGAGCAGCCCCCCATCCCATGTCTCGGTGACGAGGTGGGAGACCCCAGGCCGCCCCTGGGGTCTCTTCTTATGTGATGTAGAAAGGAGACGTATGGAGTATAGCGCTGTTAAGGCGGCAAAAGAACTTGCTGCGACCTATGGCGTAAAGCTCAGCGAAAAGCAGCACAAGAAATTTGTTGAAGCGCTTGCAAAGGCGCTTGTAGAAGCGCATAATGCTGGCTACCGTAAAGGTCATGACGCCGCAGAGTACGACGACTCGAAGTGAGGGGCTCTTGTTCGCCAGGCTGGTTAAGATCGGCGATTTCTCCATTTGGGTGACCTGTTCACCAAGCACGCCTTTGAGTGAAGTATTAATAAAGGCTGCCCGCGAAATGGAGCGGGTGGAGAAGATGCGGCTTATTGAGCATTGTGCTGAAATGGGCCGTCTATGGAGTACAATCAGCAAATGAGCAGCAAAGCAGCACGGATCCTTAACGCCGTTGCATTCTCCCATGCCCTCTTCTATATCCTGAAGAGACAGGATGACATGTGCTACCAGAGCGACTTGTGGAAACGTCAGTTTGCTCGCATGATGATGGATATGCCTCAATATCTTCGTCATAGGGCTACCAGCGGGTCCCTCGTGATACTGGTAAAAAAGAAGATTATTGTACTTGGAAGATCACGGCAGGGATTGACCATCACCCTTGGGTCTCAGGGGCGGCGGTTAGCAAGAAGTTAATGAAATAGCGTCAACTCATAGGGTTGACAGCTTGGCCTGATGTGCTATACTGGGCTACCAACTAAGGAGCCGGGTGTATGTCAGACCAAAAGAATATCATTACTGTCGAATTGGTGACCCAGAAAAACGGGTCCAATGAGCGCACGGTTGAGTTTACAGGTACTGAACTCCCGGTGTTCAAGAACATTTTCATTTGGCTTTATGCCGAGTTCCCCTGTCACGTCAAAGCACTGAGGATTAAATAATGGCGAAGGTTGTCAAGCTTGCCCGTATCTCCAAGAACGATGTCGACTTACTCGGATATTATCTCGCTGAGGCGGCGGACTGGATCGCAAAAGCTGAGGTCCTCAAGAAGAGAATCAAGAAGGCTGGTCCTGGAAGTTACGAGGGCGTCTTCTACAGAGCCACGATGGCGGAGTACGAAGAGAAGAGGCTCAATATGAAGGCGGTTCGGGCCAAGCTCTCCAAGCAGTTCATTCGGGCCAATACCACCACCAGCATGAAACAGGTGGTGAAGATTGTGTCCAAGCAGGGCAAGAAGCTCAAGAAGGTGGCAAATGACGTCGGTTGAATTTGAACAGATGCTTTCCTTTAAGCCCGACAAGGTCTCGCCATGTCTCCGTGATCTGATCTTTGATCATTACCTGGAATTGTCTGCTGGTGACGGCCGCCTTGCCGACCGCTGTACCAAGGCCTATACGGACCTGCTTCATGCGAAGATGAAGGTTGATTGATGGCGGAGGACCGGATCTATCTAACTGTGGCACGGGAAAAGCGCCAGCCGCAGAATGATGGATACATGGCGGTCCTCAGCCGTGGCTCACCTCAGCTTGGTGACAAAACTGTAGTAGTTCTGGACGTCACAATTGTTCAGAGCATGAAGGAGGCGAAGGCCTGGAAGAAACGGCAACTTGAAACCTGTCCATGGGAGACCCGACAATGAGCTGGCGTCTTTGGAAAGCGATTAGGCTGCGTTGGTACATTTGGCCAGTTCCTCACATTCGAGTATGGATCGACTTCGGCGCCTGGAAACGGATCAGGTGAATGTTCAAATTCTATATTACCACTCCAACATATAGAGGAACTATGAAAGTTCAATGGGAAGAGAAAGACATCAATCCTGGCCGTCTTGTCCGCAAGACGGATACAGGTGTCACAGGTCTGTGGATGATCTCGTGGCGCCATCGCACCTCCTTGGAGACGGAAGACGACAAACGTATCGAACGAAATTTTGGTATTGATCCGCCGAAACTGTTGGACACCCATCGTTGGGGATTGGTCTCAATGGCAGATGGTATGTGGATGCAGATTGGTAGTGGCATTAAGTCGGCAGTCGCCGTTTATCTCAACGAGACCGACGCATTACCCATCGAACTGACCGACGGCTTGCCACAAGATTTTCTGGACAAGCACCGCAAATAGACGGAGGTATTCCAGTTGAAGATTAATAGAGCACATGCAGGAGCCTTGCGGGATTTAGAGCGAGCCCAACGCCGCCTGCATATTGCTGCTCTTGATTTGCAACGCAAGGAAGAACAGCATCTCCGGGCACAGAACTATTATAATGAACGATATGCAGCCGTTCGTCGTGCAGTTGATGCTTTGGCGGAGTTTGAAGATGGCCAACGAGATTGATAAGGCCAAGCTGGTAAACGACGTCGCTATTATGACAGTCTTGCATTGGCTAGTCGAGCGGTCTTCCACACTAGCAAAAGGGCGTGACGATATGTTAAGCTTGCTGCGCCACCAGTTATCGGCCACTCAGCATCTGGTGGAAGATCTCAACGACGCAATACCAACTAAAGCGGATAATGATCAATGAAACCTGGTGAATGGTTTTATCGTCGAGTATTTGGTGGGTTTGAACTTTGGACAATTGGCGAAGATAATCGGGAATATCTTTGCGGGCTGATCTACAAAGAAACTAACGCTGACTACATCGTGGAGGCACTCAATTATGAAACCTATGTTACCAATGGTCAATTGACGACCAAGTAATCGGTGCTTATATTAAAGGCACCAATCAAAGTAAGGGCTGTTATGAAAGACATCAACGAAAACAAACCTCCGCAGGACATGCTGGACTCAGCTCGCAGGTTTGGCCAAGGCAAGCCATCAGCATACACGGTTGAACGAGTGCGGGACTATTGCGAGAAACATCTCTGCGCAAAACCCGCCGAGATCGCCGCCGCCTTGGAAATTCACGAGACCTTAGTTGGCAAAGCCATTAAGGCAATCCGGCTTGAACGTTCCCATAATAAAAAGAACGTTGATCCTAACGTCACTACGGTGATGATTGACCTGCCAAAATCCGACAATCCAGCAGAATATGTGTTGGCTTTACAGTCGGCTCAAACTATAATGCATCTTGCGGGCAACGATTCCGGATACCGCTCCCTTGGCAATCTTGTCTTGATGGTTGCTAAGGGTATGGAGGCAGCACCGCCACCCTTGCAGCGTACCCTTACGGTGGTCACCAAGAAACCGTGAGATCAACGTTTAACTAATTAGTTTGAGTTACCAACAACGGAGTAAGGCCAATTTAAATGAGCTATCATACTATAAAGGCCACGGTGTGGCAAACCACGCCAGAAGGCGCAACCATTAAGGTGTTCAATCCTTTACCCAGCACTGAGATTGAACACAACATTGATATTGAAGATTTGCGTACCGAGACCTTGAAAAAGGCCTATGGTGAGGTAGTATATCAATCAATTCTTGCACTTGTAAAGGACGGCAAGGAGTTGATTGATCCAAACCTTGAAATCCGAATCAAGATTGACGGCAAGAGCACGGAAGTCCGTACTACCAAGACCTACTAATTTGAATTTGTGCCATAGCGGACTTGACTTTTTGGTCGGGCCCGCTATTGTCTTGAACGCAACAAAGGAGTTGATAAATGGGCTCTAAGATTACTGCCTTGCAGGACGAAATGGCTTCGGAAGCGCTTGCAATGACCGATGAAGAAGTCATACAGTGTCATCAAATGGAACAGAAGATTATCGCTCGCCTGGAGACGATGGCACGTAAGCTCGGCGATCCAATTACGAATGAAGAAGAGAACTGGCTTGCCATCGTCTGCCACATGGCTTACCATGAATTGGTTATATTGCCTAAGAGAACGAAATAATATCACGTCACTCGTAGGCTTGACAAAGTAGCTCTAGCTGTTAGTATGCAGCTAGAGCTTTTTCATGGGATTGTGACCAATGCGAGGACCTGTTAACGGCGATATAGTCACGATGGGTAGCTTCACTCATGTGCAACCCGGATTAAGTGTCTCATTCAAGCAGAAGGACAAGAAAAACGTCGCCGTTTTCTTGCTGCTTGGCGAACAACCGAAGGACGGCTCATCACCGTTGGATTTAACCAAGGCGATGAATGCTCTTGGCTGGTACAGCTTGCAGCAGAAGTCCCCGGTTGCCCGCAAACGGAAAGTACCAACATCCACTCCAAAAGGAAGGGGAGATTAATGGCAACAACTACCAGGAGAGAAGCCATGAAAGACAATCGTTTGCCTACCGTGGCGGCCATGCCGGTGCCGCCACCTTCGACGATGCCACTTGAAGATGCTCGCTTGCATCGGGTGGCTCCCGAGCTGGAACATGCCCCGCCTCCACCGCCGGTGCCAGCTAACATGATGGAAGCCGCTGTATTGCATCAGACGGCACTCGAGCAGGAAGTGTTGGAGCTTCGTGACGTCAATGCGGCGGGCATTGCGCAGATCGAGGAAGACCGCAAACATCATGCCGCCGAAATCCTCCGGCTCAACGACCAGATTTCGTTCCTCAAGACCCAGAACGAAAATCTGCAAATTCAACGGGACACCTTCGCCAATTATGCCATTGAGGTCCGTACTCGGATGGTTAGCCTCACGAAGGTTATGGTGACCAGCGCCAAGGCAACCGAGGATGCAATCTCATCAACAATGACGGAGATCGACCAGTTCGTCGCCAATCGGCTCACTGCTCTTCGTGAGCTACAAGCTAGCAATGCGGCGATGGCCGTTGAGCTGGTGACTGAGGCACAGGAAACTGCTAAGAGCGCTGTTATTCTCAAGCTCGCAGAGCAAGAGACGGAAAAGGCAGCAAGCTAACGCAACGAAGGGCTGGGTCATTCCCAGCCCTTTTTCTAGACGGCTAGCGGCGAGGGATTCGGCGAGCAAGACGTTCAGCACGAGTAGATGTCTTCTCTTGCTCCACCTTGGCTCTGTAGACCCGAACACGATTACCGAGTTCGGGATACTGTTTTCTTGCCGCATCTCTGGCAAGCTCGTACGTAACAGCCTCTAAGACGCCGATCTTACCATCAACGCCGTAAATATCCCACTTAGTCATTTTTTGGCTCCCCTGGAGTGTATGTGCCCAAAGATACTTGCTTAAGCAACTCAAAGGCCTCATCATCAAGGCCTAGCACATGTTGTAGCCCTTGCATAGCAGTTTCTATGGGAACGCCGCCCCAATAGGCTCCTGGTTGGTCCTGCTGGTACCAGCAGAGAAAATTCATCAGACTCAACAACTTGTCAGGATCGTATTTTCTCATTTTCCATGGGCAACTAGAGTGGCGATCAGTACCTTCAACGTCTCAGGGGCAATTGATGTAGCGCCGGCTACTTCACCAAGTGAGGCGCAAATAACTTGCTGGCCTACCTGTATTAGCTCAACCATTAATGAATCAACTCGCTCATGAGCAATTCCATATCCTCGCAATTCTTCACGGATAGTGCTCAACTCAACTTCATTGGCTTTAACGCTATCAGGCATAAGATATCCCATGGTCGCTGCTAAATACCAGATTAAGGGAAAGGGCATTAAATGTCAATTAGTCGCGCTGATCTTATAACACAAACGCAGAAGAAGATAGAAACCTATTCTGACTTCTCGAACAATTTGGTCAAGCATCCAATTACAAATCAGCTCGTCGTATTGAAGAATGAAGATGCTGTACGACAAGCTTTCAAGAATCTCGTTTATACAGCAGTTTTTGGTCGTTTTTTCCAGCCTTTCTTTGGCACTAATGTAGTGCAATCTATGTTTGAGCTCGACACACCGTTTCTCATAGAAGACATTCGCAATGCAATAACACTTAGCGCTCGACAGTTTGAGCCACGCATTACCATCATTAATCTCACTGTGCTCGACTCGCCTAATAATAACGGCATTGCTGTCAACATTGTTTTTCAACTTGTGAACAATCCCAACGTAATAAATTTACCAATTCTCTTGAAACGTGTTAGGTAATTTGCTACGATATCGATGCTGCAAACGGTTTGCAGTGCTACAATGGAGAGGCTGAATGTAAGCAGTAACCATCAGGCCGCGAGGCCCAGATGGTGCAGAACCGTTCAAACACATATTCTCGAGGTAAAGGCGGTTGCATTGTGAGATTGTAGCCGCTTTTATCTTGACAGGGATGGTATACCTGCTATTGTGTAGTTACCGAGCGCCACGTAGGTAACGGGCTCCCCAACGGTGGGGTGGCTCCTTTGTTGGTAGTGGCACAAAGCCGGTCGACCTGTCAGCCCCGGAGTCGACCGGCTTTTTCTTGACTAGAATTCTGCTAAATACCTGATCGATAGCAAATCAGGTAAGAAATGGCCGCTAATACCTCACTCTCCATCACATCGCTGGACTTTGATACGTTAAAGCAAGCGTATATCCAGTTTTTAAGCACTCAGACAATCTTCAAAGATTATTCGTTCACTGATTCAAACATGAACGTTCTAATCGACGTGCAAACGTACAATTCCTACCTGAATGCTTTTTATTTAAACATGGTCGCATCGGAGATGTTCCTGGATTCAGCTCAAAAGCTGGATTCAGTTGTTTCACATGCCAAAGAGCTTAATTACCTACCGCAATCAGCTCGTTCTTCAAGCGCCAATATTGCATTCAACATTACTGCTACTGGTTTAACGCCACCTCTGATAATTCCAAAGGGAACATTGTTCACTGGGGTAAACACTAACGGCCAGTTCACGTTTACCACCCAACAACAGACCAATTATTTCTCAGGCAATAACATTTTCTCAATTACTAACCTTCAATTATTTGAAGGCGTATACATTACTGATACATTCGTCGTGGATTACACCAATGACAATCAGCAATTTGTTCTAACTAATCCAAATATTGATCTAAATTCACTCACTGTTACGGTGACAGAATCAGCAGTGAATACAAATTTCACATTTGCGTCCACTCTATTCCATCTGAATTCAAATTCAACAGTTTACTTCTTACAGGCAGCACAAAATGGTCAATATGAGCTTATTTTTGGTGATAACCTTTTTGGTCGTTTTCCTGATAACCTGGCGTTAGTTACGGCAAATTACCGTGTTTCATCAGGCAACACGGCAGACGGTATTACCAGCTTTACTTTAACTTCAGGTCTATCCAATACAAATGGTGGTGCTGGTATCATTGTTGGTCCTGTCACAGTAACTTCAAATTCAGCGGGCGGGGCTCCACCTGAAGCTATTGAATCAATCCGCTTCAGTGCTCCTCGTTACTTTGCGACACAAGAACGGGCTCTTGCATCTGACGACTATTCAGCACTGATCCTAGATAATTTCGGTGGAGTTATTAAGGATGTTAATACGTTTGGCGGTCAGTTGCTAACTGAGAAGAAATACGGCCGAGTTGTTGCTGTGTTGCAACCACAAGCTGGCACTGTGGCGCCAGATTACGTAAAGGCTGAAATCTCTAACTTCCTACTTGAATACATGGGGCTGCCAACACGCCTAATCATCCAGGATCCCGACTACCTATATTGTGGTGTTACTTCAACGGTACAATATGACCAAACAGCGACCTCATTGTTAGCAAATGACATTAAATCGCTAGTTGTCACTGCGATCAGCAATTATAGTTCAACAAATCTTCAGAAGTTTGATGGTGATCTAAGATTTTCAAAATTCGTATCTGCTATTGACAATGCGGATACATCAATCACTTCAAATGAAACCAATCTGCAAATTATCAAGCGACTTTCACCCTTTGTTGGGTTTGCTACTTCATATGCATTTAGTTTCAATAATGCTGCTGATATTGAGATAGGTGCATCAGGTACAAATGAAGGCAACAAATATGACAGTAATCCAGTTGTTACTTCATCTCCATTTACATTTACAGATGCAAATGGTGTTCAATGGCCTGCGTCATACATAAGAGATGACAGCCTGGGAAATTTGGTTGTGTATACTTTGATAAACAACCAATTCACCATCCTTAATACTGCTATCGGTACAGTGAATTACACAACAGGCGACGTAAGCATTAATAAACTCATTGCATCTGATTACGGAAATTACATTAGCCTTTATTTAACACCACTAACACCTGACATACTAATCAATCTGTCGAAGATTCTAATCATTGATTCAAACGATATTTCAATAACAGTTATTAATAAGCTCAACTAATGCAATTTGATATCCAAAAACAGATATCTCCGTTCATTGCCTCTCAATTTCCTGACTTTTATAAGACAGAGGGGCCGAACTTCATTTTGTTTGTACAGGCGTATTATGAATTCCTTGAGCAGGCATATAGTCCTACATATGAAAATAATGTTGCAACTTCAACTAACATCATATATCAATCTCGTAATCTTCTAAATTACAGAGATATTGACAACACCCTTGAATCATTTCTGGAACATTTCCAGAAAAAATATCTGTATGGCATCCCATTCAATGTCATTATTAACAAACGATTCCTGCTTAAGCACATTTTGGATGTATATAGATCCAAAGGATCAATTCAGTGTTATCGTCTGCTCTTCAAACTCATCTATAATGAAGACATCGATGTCTATCTTCCTGGAAATGACCTCCTTGCACCCAGTGATGGAACTTGGACTGTACCCACATATATTGAAGTCACGAAAACAGATTTCCTGCCTAATTTCGTAGGAAAAACGATTATTGGGTTATCCTCAAATACCACTGCGGTTGTTGAAAGCTATATTACCGAACCCATTAACAACAACTTAGTCGCTTCTCTGTATATTTCAAATATGCAGCCAAAGGGTGGTGCATTCATCGAGGGTGAGAAGATTGTAGATCATGATGTTCTTGGATCAACCATGTTTGCTGATATTGTCGGCAAGGCTCCAATCATCACTGGCTCATTAAATGATCTTAGCATTGTTAATGGCGGTCAAGGGTTTAATGTTGGTGACATTCTAGCGATTGTTCACAATGATCTAAGCAATAATGCGGTGGTATCATTTGGTATTAATGGCGTTGTTCGTGTTAGCAGCCTAACCCAAGCGTTCGGTTCATTGAATTTCTCTGTTCGTAAGCCAGGATTTGGTATTACTTCATCCCCAACAATATTAGTATATCCAGGTAATGGAAATACGCCAGGAACCGGTGCTTCGTTTGCCGTTGGTGCTATTTCTAATACTCAAACAGTGACGTACAATACGGATGTCATTGCAAATTATCTTACGACTACCTTGAATGCCAGCCAATACAACTTACCGGCTAACAATGTAGCCAATCTAACATCAAATGTTGGTACATCACTATCGTGGGCAAGCAATACTTTCGGATCACTTGTTACTCTAACTAATATACAGACAGGTAACAGTTATACCGTTGTGGCAAATACGTTTGTTGAGTCAATTGAAAATTCTCTGGCTCTTCCTGGTAGTGTGAACTATAACTCTGCTGCCAATACTGTAACAGGATCAGGAACTAACTTCACTTGGTATTTTTCCAACAATAGTTACATTGCTCTACAAGCAAATAACCTGTCTACCAGTATTGAATATGCGGTAGTAAAACAGGTCAATTCAGATACATCAATTACCTTGTATGGTCCGCCTACCAATACATCAAATGGTACTTCTGCATTCTATGTGGCTCCTGCAATTTTCCCAGCGAATTTCACACCACCAGACCCTCTTATGGTATCATCAGATGGATCAATAAATGGTCTGAACACATTAGTTGATGCATTTCCGTCATCAGGCAACTCAGTCATCGGTACTGTGGATATCTACAACTCAGGTAAAGGTTATGTCGATGGTGAAACAGTTGAACTTTATCTCTATTCAGCGGTATCGAATCCTGTTATTACCTCAGGCGGTGTAGGATATTCAAATGGTGATGCTCTTGTATTCTCAGGTGGTAATGGTACAACACCGACTGGTTTTGTCACAACTGATGCAAATGGAACTATTACATCAACCACAATAACATATGCAGGTTCTGGTCTTGCTTCAATCCCTACAATAACTGTGCAATCCAAGAATGGCACAGGTGCTTCCTTTACTTGTTCGTTAGTCCAATTCAACACTACATCACAAGTTATCGCCCATGTAATCAAAGGCGGTGTTGGTAAGGCGCCGGGTTATTGGAGCACAACGAAGGGCTTCCTAAACTCGGATAAATATATCCAGGATAGCTTCTTTTACCAAGACTATTCATATCAAATTAAAGCAGCATCACAACTGGAACAATATAAAGACATTCTTTATAACACATTCCATCCAGCGGGTGCTGAGCTTTTTGGAGAATTCCAGCTCATTTCAGCTGAAGACGCTCCTCTGACTATTGCGTATGAATCAAATACTGCTGATCCAACAGTACAGCTATGGTTCACAGCGGATCTGTCGGTTGTTAACGCTGATTCAGCTAAATATACCATCGACGAAGAAATTCTTTATACCCAATTCTCAGCGGATTCAAGCGCAGTTACAAGTGATTCTGCACTGCTGACAGTAGACCAGACCTAAGAGGAACGTAGAGCACTATGGCACAACAAAACATTAACGTAGGTACAGTACCCAACGACGGTACTGGTGATACGCTAAGAAATGCATTTATCAAAACTCAAAATAACTTTTCGGAGTTTTATGCCGCCTTTGCGCCTGTTCTGGCTTCAAATAATGTGGCTTTGGCAAACAACCTTACTGCTGGTAATTCCACAGTAAATTCTACTGCTAACTCAACAAGCCTAATTGTTACTAACGCATCAGGCCAAACTGTCATCACGGCAGCTTCATGGTCAACTGGTAACGCCACTGCTAATATGTCAGGTAACTCAGTTTACGAGACAATTGCCAATTCAACCGCAAATATCGTGATGACGCCTTCTACGCTAGCGATTTTATCCACTGCGGCAAATCTCTATATCGGTAATGCTACTGCATCATTCTTCGTTGCGAACACTTCAGCAGTTCAAGTAACTGGTAATACTCTAAACCTTGGTACCTCAAACGTTGCTGGCCATACCGCTTCTCTAGCAAATGGTTATGCGACAATGCCTGCTGGTTTAAAATTGATGTGGGGAACGCTGACCACGGTTAATACTACTGCTCAGATCACAACCTTTTCAACTACTGTTGGTACAGCATTCCTAACCAATGCGTTTGCGGTATTTGCAACTTCAAACAATTCAGCAACTCACGTTGCGGTACAGTCAGTAAACTCAACTACTATTACACTTATTTCAAATAACGCTACTGCACAAACTGCATATTGGGCGGCACTAGGAATATAATTGAATGGGAGCAATCCTCTCTAATTTTAGAAAGACTATCGTTGATAGTTTGATCAGTGGCATTTCTACGAATGCCCAATGTCTCTTTGCGTTTGCTTCAAATCCAGTCCCATATACTGGAAATACTCCTCCTGTAACATTGGATGGATATAATGGTTTCATCAATAATTGGCAGATGTTGTTTGGAAAGAGGTTGGGTGTTGGTGACTTAATTCCAATGATCCGTAATGTCCAATGGACGTCAAATACAGTCTATGATCAATACGATAATACAGTTGATCTAACTAATCTCAACTTTTATGTGATTACTCCGCCCCAAGTTGTGGGCGGTTCTTATAATGTCTTCAAATGCATTAACAATGCAAACGGAGCACCATCAACTCAAGTACCCAATCAAGTTCAGCCTTCTTCATTCACAACGGCTGATGGATATACCTGGAGGTATATTTCCACGATCACAAATGCTGAATATAATAAATTCAATACATCTGACTTTGCGCCAGTCTATACTAACACAACACTATCAACAAGCGCCTTTTCTTATGCGGGTGTTGAGAATGTTGTAATCACTAATGGTGGTAATGGATATTCATCATATTCAATATCAAATAATAATCTTGTTCTTGGTGTCATCAACGCTACAACGATCCAGGTACAGAATTATGAATCTACATTTAATGATTTCTATGTAGGTAACGGCATCTACATTTATAACACCCAGGCTGCGACCTCGCAGTTATTTGGTGTTTCAAAATATGTGTCCAATGCTGCGGGTAATTTCGTAACTCTTGACGGCACAGCGAATACTCAAAATATTCTGCCATCAATTACCAAATATTTGATTTCTCCAAGAGTTAAATTTACTTGTGACGGTAATACGATTCCAGCAGCCTACACAACGATTAACACTACTTCGAACTCTATTCTATCAGTGGTGATTATTAATACTGGATCATTTATTACATGGGCAAATGTAGCTTTCGTATCAAACCAAGCTACTGTAACAACTCAAGCAAATGCCTATGCGATTGTTGCCCCTGCTGGGGGACATGGATATGAACCATCTACTGAGTGTCGCATTAGAGGTATCGGAATTTCATTTACCTTTGCGAATTCAGAGGGCAATTCAATACCAACCAATATCAAATATAATAAAATTGGTCTATTAGTAAATCCTCTAACCTTAAATGCGAATGGAACTACTGGAAATGTATACACCGTGAATACCTATTCAGCGGTTTTACAAGCAAATATCAGCCCATCCACAACTTATGTGGTTGGTGACGTACTTATTGGACAATCGTCTAATGCTCGAGGAACTGTGGCGTTTTCAAATGGTACTAATGTGTATCTAACCGGTGATACTGACTTTATAGGGGGAGAAAACGTAACTTCATCTAATGGAACCATTGCGACCATTGCTATAAATACAATTGGGCAAATTTACACGAAAAATCTAAAACCGTTGTATGCCCAGAACATTTCTAATATTACCCGTTCGGCGAACACCTCAGAATCATTTAAATTGGTGATCACGATCTAAGGACGCTAAATGCCACAGAAAACTGACCTAAATGTGAATCCGTATTTCGATGATTTTGACGCCAATAATCAATATTATCGTATTCTGTTCAAGCCGTCTATACCTGTTCAAGCACGTGAACTTACCCAAGTTCAATCAATGCTACAGAATCAGATCGAGCAACTGGCATCTCTTAACCTTCGTAATGGTGATATTGTTTCAGGCTGTGCAATCAATGATATCCCAAATCTTCCTTTCGTTCGTCTTTCTGATTTCCAATCAAATGGATCAGCCTATACAATTGCGAGCTTAGTCAACACCCAGGTTGTTTCAACGACCTCAAATCTAACTGCACGAGTCCTCTATGGAACCTCTGGACAAGCCTCTCAATACCCAAATACAAACGTCGTTTACCTGAAATATATCAACACTGGTGCGAATGCTACTTCAAACCAGGTAACCACATTCTCTAATACTGATCAACTTGTATTCTACAAGATTCCTCGTACTGGAAACAATGTTGCTGATACCATTGCGATGGTAAATGCATATCCTTCTAACAGCACCACATCTTCTGTGGGTAATGCTCACGGCATTTCTGTTAGCGAGGGTGTCGTATTCCTATCTGGCTGCCTAGTGCAAGTCCTTAATCCGACATTTGGCGTAGTTAATGCGACAGGTACATATGCTTCAAATCTAGTAGTAGGGTTTATAGCATCTGAATCAATCATTAACTCAAATCAAGACCAAAGTCTGCTTGATAATGCCCTTGGATATAGCAACGAGAATGCACCAGGTGCTGATCGTCTAAAGATCGAACCGGGGTTAATTGCTCTTGATCCAGCCATAGCGGCTAATACTGCTGGATTCAATCCAATTGTCCAATACAATTTTGGCTCAATTATCTCTTCTGCGGTAGCGGGATCAAATCTATATTCTATCGTTGAATCAGCGATTGCCCAGAATATTAATGATGAAGCTGGTAATTATGTTGTCAACCCGTTTGCTGTTGACTCAGTAACTAATGTTCCTGGCAATACCATTGTGGCGAATCTAAGCTCAAACAATTATCTTACCCGTATTGCTCCAGGTCTTGGTTATGCCCAAGGTTACCGTGTTGAGCTGCTAAAGACTGCTTATGTCCAAACAAGACGTGGTACTGATACACAGGTTAATAAGAGTCAACAAATATCATTCAATTATGGCAGCTATTTCGTTCTGCAGGAAGTTGCTGGTAACTTCAGCATCAATACCTCAACGCCAGTATCTCTATATGCAAATGTTCAAGGTGCTGTAACGAACCGCACCTATGCTTCTGCAGTGCCATCAGGTACGCTAATTGGAAATGCTGCGGTTCGTTGTTTCTCATATAACAATGGCGTTCCTGGTACTAATACTGCTCAATATATTCTCCACGTTTACAATATCCAAATCGCAAATGGATATAATTCAGGTCAAGTTAAATCAGTTTATTTCAATGGCACTAACAAAGGTGTTGGAGATATTGTAAGCTCTGGTATTATTGGCACAGGGTTTGACGACCAATTATATTCCTTTGGTGCTAATGGTATTAAATATCTCCGTGATGCCAGCAATAACAATAACACAGAATATGTGTATCGGACAACCGCGACTGGTACCATGGGTACTACAGGTAACCTAGTTGTTACCCTAGCTGCATCACAACCTGGTGGTGTTGATATTCTACCTTATGGCACAGGAATTCTAAGCGACAGCCAAGCATATTCCATTATCCTAACTGCATCAGCAAATGTTGATACAGCAAACCTGTCTGGTACAGTTGCATCAAACACTGTTAATTCAGCTATTGTGGGTTCAGGCACAACCTTCCTAACCGATTTCAATATTGGCGCAAGCATTAAAGTCAATTCGCAGATTCGTACCGTTAATTCAATTTCAAACAATACGTTCATGACGGTTGATGCCCCGTTTGCTGCAAATATTGTAGCCAACACTTATGTGAAGTCATATATTACTGGTAAGGTTATTCCGTTCCAACAGGCCACTATTGGTAAAACAGGTTTTGTGAATGTAACTAATACAACCTCATTTACCATTGCATCAGGCGAGAAACCAGTCTCTACGCTATCTTGCTCAGTGACTTATGATGTTATGAGAACCAGTGCATCTCCTGCCCAGAAGGTGATCAACAAGAGTCGTTTCGTTTGCATTAACACTGCTAACAATGTTGGAGGTCCAAATGGACCTTGGTGCCTAGGATTCTCAGATGTTCATAGAGTACGTAAGGTCTGGGGAACATCAAATGGTGCTTATACAGTAAATGGTACTGACCTTACTTCATCATTTGTTTGGGATATAGGTCAACAAGATTCAAATTATAGTCTAGCATATATTTACCCGAAGACTGCAATCTCAGCAAATTGCTTGCTCGTTCAGCTTGATTATTTCTCAGTAAACACCGCACCTGGTGCTGGATTCTTTACTGTTGAATCATACCCAATTGATGATATTAACTCTTCAAACAACAATGCCATCGATACTAAGAGCATTCCTGTTTACATTGACGGCAATGGTAATAAGAACTTCCTCCGTGATATGGTGGACTTTAGAACACCAGCGGCAAACACTGCTGCTGATACTGGGTTCATTGATA
>Ga0310811_10000937_pt1 | contig 37449 bp, 38 predicted proteins | sample YCmetagenome_FD_207642 | JGI IMG/M metagenome (GOLD analysis project Ga0310811, IMG submission 207642) | Soil microbial communities from experimental microcosm in Duke University, North Carolina, United States - YC | ecosystem: Engineered > Artificial ecosystem > Soil microcosm > Unclassified ... | reverse complement strand
GTTCGCCGCTCTCACGTCGACCACTCTTTCTCTGATGGGTTCCTGGGTTGGCTACGTGCTTATCGCGGTGGTCCCAGCGGTCTTCTGGTCGCGTCTGGCTCTGGCGCGTCACCGCGTTCACGAACTCGCGGTCGGGCTGGCGCTTGGTGCTCTGACCGGATTTGTGCTTGTCAAGCTGTAGCCAGTCACTTTCTAAGAACGACACAGGCGGCGCGGGTCAATGAGTGATAAGGCCCGATATCAACAGTTGTTCACGAACTCCTGATGGGCAGCTTGCCTAACCAACTCTGGCAAGCAAGGCATGTGCAGCGCCCCCGGAATTATGTCGTATGGAGTTACGCAAAGTTTTCACGGTTAAGACAAAAAACGACCGCCGCATCGGGGCGGTTGGGAACGCAGTAGCCGCCCTCAGCGTATCCTCGATCGGGTTCCCCAACGAGCATCTAATCGTGAAATATACAATGAATGTAGGTCGACCATGCGAACGGTGGTAGACATCTTCGCGCAAATTTTCCGAAATCTTTGGGCGCACAAACTCCGCTCGTTCCTCACCATGTTCGGGATCGCTTGGGGCGTCGGCTCTTTGCTCCTGCTTGTGGGTGTCGGCGAAGGCTTCCGCTCCGGCAACAAACGCGAGATGGCCGAGTTCGGCAGGGACATCATGTTTATCTTCCCGGGGCGCGCGCCAGCTGTGCAGGGCAACATGAATTCAGCCCGTTTTTACTTGCTGACATATGAGGACTACCTGGACATCCGTAAGGCCCCTCACGTCCGCAATGCCGCCCCTCTGATTTCTCGAGAGGATCTGCACGAAGTGAGCGAATTTGCCACTGGCAGCGGCGAAATCCTCGGTACAGAGCCGCAACTGAACGAGATCAGTTATCTCCCGCTGAAAGAGGGGCGTTGGCTCAACCAGATGGACGGCGAGCAGCGCCGCAACGTGATCGTTCTGGGCAATGAGTTGCAGAAAACGTTGTTCCCCGGGCGACCCGCGGTGGGATCATTCGTCCTTCTTAACGGCCTCAGGTTTGAAGTGGTCGGCAGCATGCCGCATTTGGGCCGTGGAGACAACATGTGGCTGAATATGCGCGGATACATTCCGTTTTCTGTGATGGCCTCGTCATTCCCGATCAAAGGGGAAAACCACCAGAACTCGATCTCCTTTATCGAATATCAGCCACGGGTGAACTCCGAGCACGAGTTGGCACAGCAAGAAGTCCACAAGATCATCGGGCGCAATCACGGTTTTGATGCCAGCGATCAGAATGCCTTTGACGAATGGGACTCGATTCAATCATCAAGAATGGTAGGGACCATTTTCGATGTCATGAATGTCTTTCTGGGAGCGGTGGGAATGGTCACGCTGGCTCTGGGCGCAATCGGCGTCATTAATATCATGCTGGTCTCGGTCAGTGAGCGTACCCATGAAATCGGATTGCGAAAAGCTTTGGGTGCAACCAACCGCAGCATTCTTTTTCATTTCTTTCTGGAAGGACTGCTTCTCACGTTGGGAAGCGGATTGATCGGAATGGTCTTCGCAGGCGGTTTAATGGCCCTGGTCGGCAACGTTCACGGGCCTGGCGGATTCGATCCGCCCAAGTTGGTTCCGATGTCGGCGCTGTTGGCAATTGGCAGTTTGACGCTCGCCGGAGTCATTGCCGGTCTTTACCCCGCCCGCAAGGCTGCCATGCTGCAACCGGTGGAAGCGCTCCGGCAGGAATGATGCCATGATGCACGACTTGCTCCAAGAAGCCTATACCGCGATGCGCTACAATCGGCGCCGCACAGCGCTGACCATGCTGGGGATGGCCTGGGGCATCGCAACCGTGGTCATGCTGCTTGCTTACGGCAATGGTTTTGGCCAGGCGTGTGCCAATATCTTTGCCAATTTCGGAACTAAGCTCGTGATCGTGATCCCCGATAAGACATCAATGCAGGCGGGCGGTCAAAAAGCGGGAATCCCTGTACGCTTTACTCGCGAAGATATAGATACGCTTGTCACGAACCTTCCTCAAATCGCGCATATCACGCCGGAGGTGAGTAAACAGGCAAGCGTCCAGTACGAGACGCGGGTTTTCACCTTTCCAGTCACGGGCAACGACCCCAACGTACTCGACATTCGCTCGCTTAAGGTAGAGCAGGGCCGCTTTTATAACCTGGAAGATCAGATTCAACGCGCCCGCGTAGCGGTGATCGGCTCCGAAGCGAAAGAAAAATTGTTTTCGGGACGAAACGCACTCGGCGAACGGCTCCGGCTGGACGGTCTCAGCTTCGAGGTGGTCGGCGTGTTGACAGCAAAGATGCAGGAAGGAAACGACGACATAAACCGCGTGGTTTATATCCCATTTACCACGATGGGCGACTTGAAGGATACACGTTACCTCGATTCAATCTGGTTTAACTATCAGACTCCGGAATACGAGCGCCTGGAACTAGCAGTTCGCAGCATTCTTGCAGTGCCGCACAAGTTCAATCAGTCAGACCACCAGGCGGTGCGAGTATTCAACCTCATGATGCAGCTCCATCAATTTGAAACCATCACTCTGGGACTGAAGATCCTCATGGGTTTTATCGGCACTCTCACACTCGGTATCGGCGGTGTCGGCCTGATGAACATCATGCTGGTCTCGGTGACGCAACGGACTCGTGAAATTGGCGTGCAGAAGGCCCTAGGCGCCCCGCGGCGTTACATTCTGGTCCAGTTTCTCGCGGAAGCTCTCACCATTACTTTTATCGGTGGCGTGCTAGGAGTGGTATTGGCTTATGCGGTCGCACTTTCCGTCGGCAGGCTGACTTTATACAGCGCGTTCGCCAAGAATGGAGAAGCCGGAGACATTCGGCTGATCATCGCTCCAGGGACCCTTATCGCCTCCACGATGATTCTCGGTGCTGTGGGCCTGGTGAGCGGCATGATCCCCGCCTTTCGCGCCTCTCGCCTAGACCCTATCGAGGCTCTGCGGCACGAGTAGTGATGCCTTCGCGCTAGGTTATTTGTTGCTGAGTCGTGTTGAACGAACGGCTATATCACTCATTGAGAAGGCAAAAAGCGAATACAAAGCGCAAAGTTGTGATATTGCCTGTGTCTGTTGAAAAAGTCTCTCAGTTGAGGCTTGTGGCGGTGCAAGGTTGGGGTTATAAGCAGGCCAAGGATGCTGCTGTTAAATGCAACGTTCGGAGGCCTGCAGCTCATGATGGGCAACCACTCCCCCTCAGAATCGCTGTTCCACTACTTCCGCCTGGAAGATCAGGTTCCTGAAGATCACCTGCTGCGCTTGATCCATCGGCACGTGAACTTCGATTTTGTTCGGGCCAAGTTGAAGGACCGTTATAGCGACACGGGCAGACCGTCGATCGACCCGGAACTATTACTGCGCATGCTGCTGGTGGGGTATCTCTACGGCGTCACCAGCGAGAGGAGGCTGGTGGAAGAGTTACGCATGCATCTGGCATGGCGTTGGTTCACCAGGCTAGGCTTCGATCAGGAGATCCCACACCATTCGACCTTTTCCAAGAACCGGCATGGACGATTCCAGGAATCGAATCTGTTTCAGGAGCTGTTTGAGGAGATCGTCACCCGCTGCGTCCAAGCCGGATTGGTGAAGGGCGAGCACATGTCGGTAGACGGCAGTTTCGTGCAAGCCAACGCCGATCATCACAGCCGTGTTCCTCGCGAGCAGCTGACAGAGGTGGCCAAGGTGAACCGCACGGTGCGCGAGTATCTGGCCGAGCTGGAACAGGAGAACCCGGTCGAACCTCCGGTTCCGCAGCAAGACAAGGTCTCCATCACGGATCCCGACTCGACCTATGCGACCAAAGGCGGTCCGGCGCGGCTGGGCTATTACGACAACTATCTGGTGGATAACGCCAGTTGCGTGATCGTTGGGGTACAAGCTACGTCGGCCCGGTTGAGTCAGGAGAGTGCAGCGGCCCGAGACATGATCGAACGCTATCGCGAACGTCACGGCAACCTGCCCGAGACTCTGGCCGCGGATACCACCTACGGCAACGGCGAATTACTGCAATGGCTCGACGACCGCGGCATTGCTCCTTACATCCGGGTGAAAGAAAACCCCAATGGACCGACTGATCTTTATGGCATCGAGAAGTTCACCTACGTACCCGAGGAGAACTACTACATCTGCCCAGAAGGCAAGCCCCTGAAATACGTCGGCATCAATCCGCACAACCGCACTCATCTTTATTACTCAACGGTGAAACGCTGTCGCGACTGCCCGCAGAAGAGCCGCTGCACACGAGCCAAGTTTCGGAGTCTGGCCATCCACACCTGTGAGCCGGCGCGGCAGCGTGCTTATGCGCTCGCCAAGACACCAGAGTTCGCGATCTCACAACGGGCTCGGCGAAAGGTGGAAGCACTGTTTGCGGAACTGAAGAACCAGATCGGACTGCGTCGTTTGAGATTGCGTCGGATGCGGTTCGTGCGCGAACAGTTCTACCTGGCAGCCGTGGCACAAAATCTCAAACGGCTGGTTCGCTTCCTTAATAAGACAGCCCCACAGATCGCAACTGCCTGAACCGCGTGAAGAAACAAAGAAGCAAGTAGCCATCCAGGGCAAAATACGATGAAAAGCCTGTTCTGGTCCGGAGTTTTTCAACAGACACGCCTGGTATCAACAGCTGTCTGAAACTTCTTGATACTTTGTCGTAAAGTGCTGCCATAAATGGAACCCAACGCGGTAGTCCTTCATTCGGTTCTGGCTCCAGAGGCCGTTGGGGAGACTTTGCTTCAGTCGATTGACAGGGAAGTTGAACTTCAATCCCTCATGCCGTGGTTCGTTCGCTTGTTCTGACGTGGGGGTTCCCATCCGTTTCGTGGTCTGATCGGCGGCAAAACATTCCGACTCAAGCGGCGCAACGCGTGGCAGTTGTCTCCCAACTTCTACGGCAACTGGCAGGCTGACCATAGTGGTACTCGGATCGAGGGGTACTTCGACTTGGCACCTCGGATCAGGCGGTCACTTCGTTTTACCGTGATTATCGTGATGGGCATAGCAGCTATCGGGGTAGTCCTGAACACGCTTGATCTCACAGCGGGAACACATCTCACTGTAAATCCCAATATTGGTCTCGGGATAAGCATATTTCTTATGCTGTCAATGCTGGGGTCTTATCTAGTGGCCAGGAGGCTCGGCTCTCGGCGAGACGAGAGATTATTGGGTTTCCTTGAACAGACACTCGCAGCCAGGCGTATTCGCTGATTGTGGCTAAATCGCCATATCACCCATTGACCCAGAACCTGCTACTGAGCAAGATAACCGCCATCGATCACCAGTTCGGCGCCGGTCATGAAGCTCGATTCGTCGGAGGCAAGGAAAAGGCAACCGTTCGCGATTTCAAGCGGAGTACCTGCGCGCTTCATGGGGGTCAAGCCGATGATGCTGGCGTTGATGGCCGGATCCTGTGCCTGGGTCAGTGGCGTGTCGATAAATCCAGGATGGATCGAATTCACGCGGATCCCGTCACCGGCATAAGTGATGGCCGCGTTCTTCGACATCATGACCAGCGCGCCTTTTGTCGCATGGTAGGCGTGCGCGCCCGACACCGCGGCGGTCCCCCAGATCGACGACACGTTGATAATTGACCCGGTCTTGTTCGCCTTCATGTGCGGGATCACTTCTCTCATCCCGAAGAAGCACCCGTCCTGGTTCACCCCCACAACCTTGCGCCAGTTCTCAGTGCTGCAATCGTGCACGGCGTCATAGACAGCAATGCCGGCGTTGTTCACGAGAATGTCAACTCGCTTGTGATCCGCCACGATCTCTGCCACCACGCGTCGCCAGTGCTCTTCTTTCGAGACGTCTAGCTTTACGCCGGTCACGCCGGCAGGAAAAATGCCGGCCGGGTTGCTTGAACTGCCGGCATAGACGACCGCACCTTCGCGAGCGAATAATTCGGCCACCGCAAACCCGATGCCGCGTGATGCGCCGGTCACCAGGGCCACTTTTTCGTCGAGCCTCATATCACTACCTCCAACATACCGATATGCCGACTTCGCAGCCGCGAATCCTACGTGGGCGTAATAGGCAAGTCAATGAAGATTATGGGTTAGCGGTATCTCAAACGGATAACTGTTGGCCGAGTAGAACTCTGGGCACCGAGCGCCTTAAAAACTAGCCGCAAAAAAGTGCTTGACAACATTCTTAGTGTTATAGTTAAGTATAACAGTAACGCAGGCAGCAGCGATTCGCCCTGCCGCGAGAATTCCTCAGGAGAATGGACATGAAACGCTTTCAGTTAATGCTCGCTTTTTCGCTGCTGTGCCTCACATCTATGGCGCTGGCGCAGCATGAGATGCAAACATCGGCAACCCAGCCCCAGTCGGACGCGCAGAAGTCTTTCACCGAATTGAAGTCTCTTGCCGGCAAGTGGAAGGGGCCGGTGACCGTAGATCCACCAATGGCCGAAATAAAGAATGGAGAGATGGGATATATCACGATGCGCGTGACTTCCCGTGGAAACGCTCTCGTACATGAGATGGCCGATCCTACGAAGACGGGCGACCCGACTAAGTACGATCACCCGGTCACGATGTTGTACCTGGATAACGACCACCTTACGCTCATCCATTACTGCGATGCGGGGAACCGGCCGCGCATGGTGGCCAGGACCTCACCCGATGGAAAGACGGTGGAGTTCGATTTCGTTGACATCTCGGGGAACACCAAATACGGGCACATGCAACATGCGGTGTTCACCAAGATCGACGACAACCATCACATCGAGGAGTGGACCTTCATGATGCCGGGTGACAAGCCGGTCCACGCCCGCATGGACGTGACGCGGGTTGAGTAACGACGCGGGCGCGAATCAGGAGTAAAGCCATGAGCACAACTTTCACGACGAAACCGCTGCCGCAAGCACCGACTGGTTTCAGATCCGAGGTGGTGGTCGCCTTCTACCTGCTCACCTTTCTGACGGGAGGATTCTTCCTCTTGGCTGGAGGCAGGTTGGGCTTGGTGATCGAACTCACCGCGGCAATGTTGTATATCTCAGTTACCGTCCTCTTTTATGGGTTGAGCAAGAGGGCCAAGGACGCGCTGTAGGCGAATTGGAAACTAGAATGGACCGTGAGTGGAACGACAATCAGCCGATTTACCGCCAGCTTCGTGACCGCGTGGTCGCGATGATCCTGGACGGGGCGCTTAAGGAAGGCGATCCGCTGCCTTCGGTGCGGACGGTCGCGGCTGATTACCGGCTCAATCCGCTCACGGTCCTCAAGGGATACCAGGAACTGGTGGACGAGGAACTGGTTGAAAAGAGGAGAGGTCTCGGGATGTATGTGAAGGATGGCGCGCGCAATTTGTTGCTGAAAGGCGAGCGCCAGAAATTTTTGTCGGAAGACTGGCCCAGAATTCAGGAGACCATGCAGCGGCTGGGCCTGGATGCGGAGCAATTGTTGAACGGGCGTCCATCGTCCGCGAAATCCAAGAAGGAGGAGCGCTGAGCATGCCATGCATTGAAGCACGCGGCCTGCGCAAGGCGTTCGGAACAACCGTTGCGCTCGACGGAGTTGATTTTCGTGTCGAGGAGGGCCGCATCCTCGGAATTATCGGGCCGAACGGCGCGGGCAAGACCACGGCGCTGAACGCTGTGCTCGGGCTCATTCCATATCAGGGCGAGCTGCGAGTACTGGGGCGCGATCCGTGGAAAGAACGCGACCGGCTGATGCGCGATGTTTGTTTCATTGCTGACGTCGCCGTGCTGCCGCGCTGGATCAGGGTTTCGCAGGCGCTGGAATTTGTCGCGGGCGTGCATCCGCGATTTGACCGGGCAAAGGCTGAAGGGTTTCTGGCGAAGACCAGCATCGGGCTCGACCGCAAGGTGAAGCACTTATCAAAAGGCATGGTCGCACAACTTCACTTGGCACTAGTCATGGCCATTGATGCGAGGTTGCTGGTGCTGGATGAGCCGACGCTGGGGCTCGACATTCTGTTTCGCAAGCAGTTCTACGATTCGCTGCTGAATGACTATTTCGACGGCAACCGCACGATCATCGTGACGACGCATCAGGTGGAGGAACTGCAGCACATCCTCACGGACCTGATGTTCATTGATCGCGGACGAATCGTGCTGAGCAGCAGCATGGAAGAGATCGAGTCGCGCTATCTGGAAGTGGCCGTGAATTCGGACCAAGTCGCGGCCGCGCGAGCATTGAAGCCGATCAATGAGCGGCAGGTGTTTGGACGTACCGTGCTGATGTTTGATCGCGTGGAGCGGGGCAGGCTGATGCAACTCGGAGAGGTGCGCACTCCGAGCATTGCGGATTTATTTGTTGCCGTGTTGGGCAATCAGGCGGGCGTGGCGCAAGGAGCGACGAGATGAATACACAAGCAGCCAACGTATCGGAATCATCGCAGGCATTCGCGGCTTGGTTGTCTGTCTGGCTTCGTCCCCTGTACTGGTCGGTTCGCCGGGAGCTGTGGGAGAACCGTTGGATCTACATTGCTTTACTCGTCGCTGCGGCTCTCTTCCTTTTAGGGTTTACCGTCAGCGTCTTTCACTTACGACAATTTTCATATACGGACATCCCTTCGTCCGTGAGACACGGCAAAAATCAATACGAGCTCGCGCCATTGCTGATCATGGGAGCCGCGATTATCGTCAGTGTTTTCTACTGCCTGGATGCTCTGTATGGCGAGCGCCGTGATCGCAGCATTCTTTTCTGGAAATCGCTGCCGGTCTCAAACTTTACAGCCGTTATTTCAAAACTCGCTATTCCCATTCTCATTTTGCCGCTGATTAGCTTTGCCATCACGGTTGCCACACAGCTGCTTATGCTGGTGATCAGCAGCGCAGTACTCGCCGGCAGCGGTGTGGACATTCCGTGGAGGGAGATATTGTCCGTGCGAGTTCCAGCCATCTGGCTGTATCACCTGGTGACGGTCCATGGCATCTGGTACGCGCCGTTGTACTGCTGGCTGCTGCTGATTTCCGCCTGGGCCCCGCGCGCGCCGTTTTTGTGGGCCTTCCTGCCGCCATTTGTGATCTACGGAGTTGAAAAGATTGCGTTCAACACTTCCTATTTCCTCGACATGCTGAAATACCGGCTGATGGGGAGCGGCACGGGCATGGCGGAACATCAACAGGACTTCGCCTCAACTCTCATTCCGCATCATTTCCTCAGCACACCGGGCCTGTGGACCGGCTTGGCCGTGGCCGCGATATTCCTCTACGCAACCGTACAACTGCGGCGCTCCCGCGGCCCGATCTGATCAGCGCGGAATTTTGACTCGACACTCCTGAGTGGAGAAACACATATGAGCACAGCTGTCTTAACCAGCCGCCTGGAAGTGGATTCGCTCGCCGAAACCGCGCTCAAAACAGCCGCGCGCTTCTGGTTTGTGGTGACCGTCGCCGGCCAATTGGCCTTCGCGTTCGCGGTGGCCTCGTTCTATGGGCTAACGGCCATTCGCGGCGACTACCACGGATGGCAGATCACGAGAGGGTTCGTCCCCGGCGTGACCAAGGACAACTGGGCGGTGGTCATGCATCTCGCATCGGCAGCCGTAATTATGCTGGCTGGATCGATCCAGTTAGTTCCGCAGGTGAGGAACCGTTTCCCGGCTTTCCATCGATGGAATGGCCGGGTTTACATGCTGACTGCTGTGATGGGCAGTGTTGCCGGCGTTTACATGATGTGGGTCCGCGGCAGCGTTGGCGATCTGCCCCAGCATCTGGGCAGCACACTGAATGCCCTACTGATCTGGCTGTTTGCCGGCGTGGCGCTGCGTTATGCGCTGGCTCGCAATTTCAAAACACATCGTCGCTGGGCGCTTCGCCTGTTTATGGCGACAAGCGGCGTGTGGTTCTTTCGAATTGGATTCTTCTTGTGGCTGGCGATTTTCAGGCGCCCGGTCGGCTTTGACCCAAATACCTTCACCGGGCCGTTCCCGACGATCATGTCGTTCGCCACCTACTTGTTTCCGCTGGCGATTCTGGAACTTTACTTCCAGGCGCAGGACCGGCCCAGCGCTATAAGGCGTTTCGCGACAGCGTTGCTTTTGGTGGTGTTGACACTCGTGATGATCGCCGGACTGCTGGCAGTCACCACTGTCAAATGGGTACCGCAGGTGAAAGACGCTTTCGACTCGCGCAAATCGATCGCCGAAACGCTCTTTGCCACGATGTCCTCGAGTGGTGTGGACGCAGCGGTTAAGCAATATCACGAGTTGAAGGCCAGCGATCCCAACTCGTACAACTTCGGTCAAGGTCAACTCAACAGCCTGGGCTACCGGCTGGTCCGCATGAAAAAGTATGCGGACGCGATTCGTATCTTTCAGCTCAATGTCGAGGCCTTTCCGCAATCAAGCAACGCCTACGACAGCCTCGCCGAGGGTTACATGGACGCGGGCGACAGAGGTCAGGCCATCGTCAACTACGAGAAGGCCATTCAGCTGAATCCCAAAAACGCTGGCTCGATCGCGGCGCTCAAGAAGCTGAAGTAGAGATGAGAACAATGTCTCCAATTTTGGCTGTTCACATTACCGGCGGGACGTTGGGATTGATGACTGGCGCTGCCGCACTGGCGTTTCGCAAAGGCTCGCGGTGGCATGCATTGGCTGGAAAGGTCTTCGTCGCGTCCATGCTGACCATGGCAGTGGGCGCGACCTGCCTGGCGATCCAGAAACATCAATCAGGCAATATCGGCGGCGGCATTCTTACGTTCTACATGATCCTGACGGCGTGGCTCACGGCACGCCGTCACGACGGGACGACGAGCAAATTCGATTGGCTCGCGATGCTGATTCCTCTGGCGCTCGGTTCGCTGACTTGGCTCTCTGGCATTCAGAAGTTGCGTACACCGGGGCCACCGCCAGACGGAGTCCCCGCGGGAATGAATCTCTTCCTGGGTTCGGTGATGCTGCTGGCGGCGGCGGGAGACGTGCGCATGCTGCTGCGAGGCGGGATTTCCGGCACTAAGCGGATCGCGCGACATCTTTGGCGGATGTGCTTTGGATTATTTATCGCTTCGGGGTCGTTCTTCCTGGGACCTTCAAACCGTCCGCTGAGATTTCTTTCTGCCTTGGGATTACGCCAGCAGTTCTTCAAGACCTTATTGCGGCAGGAAGTGCTCCTACTTCTGGCGGTTCTGCCGTTGTTGATGCTGATTTTCTGGCTAATTCGGGTGCGGTTCACGAATGGGTTTCAGAGACCAGGATATCGGGCACGGGCGGGTTCGTCGGCGTTGTCGGCAGACCCGGTTTGATCACGCCAGAAATTCTGACGCATTCCGCACGGGTCAATCATCTACACACCATGCCCGACAAAATCAACATCGCCGAGAAGTTTTCTCAAATCAAGGAATACTGGAAACCCTACATCGCCGGCGAACTCAATGGCCAACTGGTGAAGCTCGACAAGCTGAAAGGCGAGTTCGTCTGGCATCACCATGAAAACGAAGACGAGATGTTCCTGGTGGTGAAAGGACGGTTCCGGATCGAGTTTCGGGACAAAGCCGTGCAGCTCGAAGCGGGCGAGTTCATCGTCGTGCCGCGCGGAGTGGAGCACAAGCCGGTTGCGGATGAAGAGTGCTGGATACTCCTGTTTGAGCCGGCGTCAACGTTGAACACGGGCAACGTGGAGAATGAGTTCACGTTGCATGAGTTGGACCGGGTTTAGAGAATTTAAGCGCAGCCCTTGTCTGCGGAGGAGTGTCGCCGCGAGATAGGTGGAAATCAGGCGCGCCGATGTCGTCTAAGAGTGTGAATAGGTCCTGCCACCGAGCTGTGCTCCGTTTGACTGGTTTGCTGGGACGGTTTCTTTGCTGTGTCTTCGTGGCGCGCCTTCCTTCAGGTTCTCAATAAGTTAGCATCATTTGACCTCTTGCAAGGCTGGTCTCCAGCTTTGCCCCGCACGTACACCGCCTTCGGTACCGTGGCCCTTCACCACCCTTTGGCGCGAACATAGGCAAATCAGCCGAATTCTCCTCGCTGCTGCCGTTCTTGACGGCTGTGGGCTGAGGCTGACTGCCAAAAATGGTTCCTGACCAACTCACATCCGAAGAAGAGCCGGTTTGCACGGCCTGGCCACGCCTGATCCAGGCTGCGCTGATTATTCTTCTTGCGATCTCAATATTGATCTTCGCCCTGTCTTTCTGGGTGTCAAAACCGGCTGCGCTGCAGGATGAGATCCGGCGCCTTACCAGCCAGGTGGAAGAACTGAAACAGGAACAAGCGATGCCTTCGTTCGTGCTGAACCGGTATCGCAATTCGATCTGCTACATCTTCGGGATCTACAACGTTGGGTTTCCCGGGCAGAAGCCACTGCAGCGAACGCGGATTTCGGGAACGGGCTTCGTAGTTGCCAATGGGCTGATTGCTACCAATCGACACGTGGCCGAGCCATGGTACGGGGATCCGGATGCCGATCCGGTCATTGCCAAGGGTGGTGAGGCGCGGCTTGAGAAGCTGGTCGCATATTTTCCGGGATCGCCGGCGCCCGTGAACCTTTCTCCGGCGGCGTTGTCCTCCGATGGGGATCTCGCAGTCGTGCGCATGAACGAACTGCCACCTTTTGCGCTCGAGCCGCTGCCGCTGGCTAAAGAAAATCCTGACGCGGGCGAACTGGTTGCGGTGGTTGGATATCCGATGGGAGTTTTGGGAATGATGGCGAAGGCGCCGACGCCGGTGTATGCGCGGTTGGCGTTTCGACATGATGATCAGGGAACGGCCAGCGAACTGGCGGCACTTTCCTTGATCAGGCCGTCAGCGACCTGCGGGCATCTCGGCGACGTGGTCGGAGATAAATTGATCTACGACGCACCCACCGCTCACGGGGCCAGCGGTGGCCCGGTGTTCAACTCGCGCGGCGAAGTGATCGGCGTGAACGCAGCGTATATCGATGGGTTCTCAGGCGGCACGCTCGGAGTTTCCTCACAGGCGTTGAAGCCGCTGATCGAGCGAGCGCGTAAATAAGCACTCAGCATTCTAGGCTCTAGGCTTCACGCTTCACGCTTCACGCTATTCGTTCACTGCATCTCAGTGCTTACCTTCTCTCTGCTCTTGTCCTTCTACCAACTAATTGACTTCCTGGCTGAATGCTGAGTGCTGAATGCTGACTGCTTTTCATTTAAAATCCCTAGTTCTCAACTCGATCCACATTTAGGAGTCACTTTGATCCCACGCTATACGCGGCAGGAGATGGGCCGCATCTGGAGTGAAGAGAACCGCTTTCGAACCTGGCTGAAGGTTGAGATTGCGGCCACGGAGACGCTCGCCGAAGCCGGCATTGTGCCGAAGAAGGCCGCGAAGTCGATTCGCGAACTGGCCGACTTTCGTCTTGAGCGAATTCGCGAGATCGAAGCCGAGGTCAAACACGATGTGATCGCGTTCACCACCGCGGTCGCCGAGTTTGTCGGGCCGGAGTCACGGTGGTTTCACTACGGGCTGACTTCCAACGATGTCGTGGACACCGCTCAAGCGCTGCTGACCACGGAGGCTTCGGAACTTATTGCCGCCGACCTGCGCACGCTGTCCGAAGTCCTGAAGCGGCGGGCGTTTGAGTTCAAAGACACGCCCATGATCGGGCGCACGCATGGCATTCACGCCGAGCCGATTACGTTCGGATTCAAGCTGGCCAACTGGTACTCGGAGACGCAGCGGAACATTGAGCGGTTTGCGCGCGCGGCCGAAGACATGCGGGTGGGCAAGTTTTCAGGCGCGGTCGGGACGTTTGCGCATCTCAGCCCGCAGCTTGAAGAGAAGATGTGCGCACGGCTTGACCTGAAGGCGGCGGCGATTTCGTCGCAGGTCATTCAACGCGACCGCCATGCGAACTATCTGGCGACGCTGGCGGTGATTGCATCCACGCTGGATAAGATCGCGACCGAAATTCGGCATCTGCAACGTACGGAAGTTCGCGAGGCTGAGGAGTACTTCAGCGAAAAACAGAAAGGCTCGTCAGCCATGCCGCACAAGCGCAATCCGGTGACCTGCGAGCAGATCAGCGGGCTGGCGCGCGTGGTGAGGTCGAACGCTCAGGCCGGGTTCGAAAATGTACCGCTTTGGCATGAGCGGGACATCTCGCATTCCTCGGTGGAGCGCATCATTTTTCCTGATTCGACTACCTTGATCGATTACATGCTCGCGAAAACCTCGAATCTTCTGGAGACGATGTTCGTGTATCCGGAGCGGATGAAGGTGAATCTGGAGAGCACGGGCGGGCTGGTGTTCAGCGGCCAGCTCTTGCTCGACCTGGTCGAGCAGGGCGTTTCGCGCGAGGATGCATATCGAATGGTGCAGTCGCACGCCATGCGCGCATGGAAGGAAGGGCTGAACTTTCGCGAACTGGTAATGGCTGACAAGAACATAACGGGGCGGGTTCCGGCGAAAGCGATTCAGCGGGCGTTCGATTTGAAGCGGCAGCTGAGGAACATAGATGCGATTTTTGCGCGGGTGTTTGGGAAGTCTGCACCAACAAGATCTAGGCGGCAACGATCCTGAATCACTCGAATAGAAGTTCAACTTCAAGACCAGCCACGGATTTCACGGATAAACCTCTTGAGAAAAGATCCGATGAAAATCCGTGAAAATCTGTGGCCAAGTTTTTGGTTTTAAAAACAAGGTAAGATTACATAGGAAAATGCCTGAAGCGATCTTTAAACGCGTCCTGCTGAAACTCTCCGGTGAAGCGCTCGCCGCCAATCAAGGCTTCGGGGTTGACAGCACCCGCATTCACGAAATCGCCGCTGAACTGGCCGATGTGCATTCGCTGGGTGTGCAGATCGCGATCGTAGTCGGAGGCGGAAATTTCTTTCGCGGCGTGGCCGAGCAGGCGCGCAACATGGACCGGGTTTCGGCCGACCACATGGGCATGCTGGCGACGGTCATTAACGCGCTGGCCCTTCAGGACGCGCTGGAAAAGCAGAATATCTATACCCGCGTGCAGTCGGCGATCGAGATGAACCAGGTGGCCGAGCCGTTCATCCGCCGGCGCGCGATCCGGCACCTCGAAAAGGGTCGCGTAGTGATCTTTGCCGGAGGCACCGGCAATCCGTACTTTTCGACTGATACGGCGGCGTCGCTACGCGCGATGGAAATCAAGGCTGAGGCGATCCTCAAAGCCACGAAAGTTGACGGCATCTACGACGCCGATCCGATGATCGTGAAGGATGCGACCAAGTTCTCGCAAATCACCTACATGGAAGTGCTTAAGCGCGGCCTCAAAGTCATGGATTCGACCGCGATCTCTCTCTGCAAAGACAACAACCTGCCGATCATCATCTTCAACCTCAATCAGCGCGGTAACATCGCGAAAGTCGTATCGGGCGAGAAGATTGGGTCGCTGGTAAGTGCGTGAAAAACAGCCGCCAGCCATCAGCCGTCAGTAGAACTCCCAAGGGTTTCAGTTCCGAACTCGTGCGCAAAAAGAGTGCCGGTTTCTCTGCATCTGGCGATGGAGGGTTTTACTGACGGCTGACAGCTGACGGCTGTTGGCTAATTCACCCATCCCGACTTCGAGCCACCGTTCTTCTTTTCATCATCGGGGGGGATGTAGTTGCCGTGCTCGTCGAAGCGCACGGTCTGGTTGCGGTCGCGCATGTAAACCTCGAACTTGCGGGCGGCGCGACGACGCTTCCAGCGGTAGTAGGAGTTGCGGAGGCCGTAATACTTCTCGGAAATTCCCACCGAGCTTCGGCGAGTGAGAAATATCGTGTACCAGACATACCCCGCGCCTAATCCCAGAAGCAAAACAAAGTAAAACAGCGCAAAGTGGCTCAAGAGCAGGTATGCAACTTCGATCGCGGCGGTAAACAGGACAATCCACTTCGCCGGTATCTGAATTGGAATGGGGAAAAGCATGATTGGCGCGCCCCGATTGAACAAGTAGAAAACCATGAGGATTGCATTGGCGGCGGCTCCCGATCCCATTGCCTGTCCCTGAGCAATGAATCCGCTGAGCGAAAGGATAAATCCTGCTGCAGCCGAAAGAACGACGGCACCGAAAAACAACCCGTAGAAGGAACCACGGCCAATTCGGTCCTGAACGGCGCCGCCAAGGAAGTAGATCCCCAGAAGCGATAACACAAACTGCAGCGGATCCACATACATGAAGGCGTAGGTAACCAACTGCCACAGCCAACCATGCCGAATGTGTTCAGGGTCGAGGATGCCCAGGATCAGAAGTTGCTGGCCATAGCCCTGGGCAAAGGACACGAGCAGAAGGATGACGACGTAGATGGCTAAACTGGCGAGGATAATTTCGCGCACCGCGCCGCGGAACGGCGGGAAGCCCATTTGGAAAGAAGTATCTTTCGGCATAGCAGGTATCTCGGCAATTCTTATCGTAGCAGCGAGCTAGCGCGCCGGTACAGGCACGATGGGCAGACTGCGGTGGCCGGATTCGTCGACTGTCTGAACCGCGAAAATCATGTTGTCTTTCGAAACCGGAATCGTGGCCTTCGCCTCTTTGCCGGCTGCTTGTGAGTGCTCCCAATCGGGGGCTGAGGTTGCGCGCCAGAGCACTTCGTAGCTGACGGCCCGGCCGTCAGCGGGAGCGTCCCACGCAAGCGTGGAGTCGTTCACCAGTTGCTTGGTTTCCAGCCGGACATTTTTTGGCGGAGCAGGCGCGGAGGCCAGAGAAGCCAGAGTAGACGCGTTTACGCGTGCAACATTGGCGACGTAGTCGAAATTTACGAACTTGGGAAGGTCGCCGTACTCGGTTCCGTTTTCGGTTCGGACATTCTGATGCTGACGAGTGTAGTTCTCATGAAACTCAGTCAGGCGTACGGCTGCAAATCCCTGTTCGTTGAACGAAATGTGGTCTCCACCGCGCAGATAGCGGTCGCGCCGGAATTCAAGCAGCGGCGCAACCTCCAGCTGATATGCCCGAGCGGCCTGCGCAACGTAGCGCGCCAGTTCTCGCGATGGCGAATCATTCTCGCCGCCGAGCGCGCCGATTGCCCGCAGCTGTTTCTCAGTCGCGTTGTCAGGAATGCTTTCGGAAAAAACGCGAACCACTTTGGGGTCCTGACCCGGACTTTGGTCTCCGCCAACGATGTCGTTGTTGAGAACGGCTTCAATGTCCCAGCCCTGCGTCTTCGCGAATTCCGCAAAGTGCTTGCTTCCGTAGAGCCCCTGCTCCTCGCCCGCGACCGTCAGGAAGATAATCGTGCCGGAAAAATGCAGCTTGCTCAGAACGCGTGCGCATTCGAGGCTGACGGCGGTACCGCTGGCATCATCGTTCGCTCCGGGAGCGGGATCGGTGACGTTCTCATTCGTGCTGTTGCGCGAATCGTAATGCCCGGTTACGAGCACAATACGTTTTGCATCTTCCGGATTCGTTCCGCGCAACACAGCGTAAACATTCGTAAGCACTGTGGGCGATGCCACGCGTTCGCTCACCGGCTGGGTAAAGCTGTCGGTCTTGACGTCAAGGCAGCCGCCGCAATCCCGCGAGTAGCGCTCGAACTCGCTTTTGATCCATTCGCGGGCAGCCCCGACCCCGCGGCCTGCTTTGATCGACTCCGCATCCTGCGCGGAGAGCGTGCTGCGGTTTTGAAAGCTGACGAGCTTTTCGATGTCCGATTGAACCTGTCCCGCAGAGATATTGCTCAGTGCGGCCGCAATCTGGGGATCGGCGAAGTCCGCGGGCTGTTGTGCTGAGAGCAGAGTTGTGAGGCTCAGGATGAAAAGAAACATGAAGCCGCGGGAAAAAGTTTCAAGTTTCAAGAATCGGGTTTTCCCGCCTTGAAACCTGAAACTCGAAACCTGAAACTGAGCTAACGAAACTTGAAACTCTGGGCCGTTTGGGTTCATCAGATCACCGTTAAACCAGGTCAAAACGATTTTCCCTCATCATGGGAAGCCATATTGGGCATATGGCATTTTTCGCGGGGTACGCCACTTGACCTATACGTCCGAAGAAACTAAATATAACAGGGTGCAATCATACGAGCGCGAGAAGGGAGCGAATGCAATTATGATCTACTGTCCAGAATGCGAGACCAGCCTTGATGTGGAAGAAGATGAGGTTGACGAGGGCGAAGTCCTCTCCTGCCCGGAGTGCGGCTCGGATTTCGAAGTCACGACCGTCAACCCTCTCGAACTGAAGCCGGTGGAGGAAGAGGAAGAATACGCGGATGAGGAAGAAGAGGAAACCGAGGACGGCGACTACTCGTAAGCGGTTCCTGTCGTACACGTGCGCCCTGGTTCTTCTCTCCTGCTCTTTCCTCCTGACAACCAACGCTACTTCTGAGGACCACAAGGGTCCTAAGCTGGTCAAAACTGCGCTGATCTTCGGTACGGTGTGGGGACCCGACGACCGCCCACTGCCCGGGATCGTGGTGAAGATCCGCAGGACCGGTGACAAGAAAGCGCGTTGGCAGGTGCGATCGAACCAACGCGGAGAGTTCGATCAGGAGGTACCATCTGGTAAACAAGATTACGTCCTGTGGGCGGAGACAAACGGCGTTAAGCTGCTGAATGGAAGGCACTTAAAGCCAAGCCCGGAAGTGACTGTCCATATTGACAGCAACGAGCGCGCCGATACCGGGTTACATCTACAATAGGAAGAGCTAGGGGGTGGGTATGAGCAGAACCCGCGGGCTGATGGTCGCGTTGCTTGCACTGACCGTGGTCTTCTCTGTCGTGTCGGTTGCCAAGGAGAAGGACACTTCCCCGGGCCGACTGCTTACCGGCAAGGTGCTTGACTCCGGTGACAGTCCTCTGCCCAATGCCGTGGTTTACGTCACCGACACGCGCACCCGCGCGGTGAAGACGTTCATCGTAGGTCCTGATGGCGTGTATCGTTTTCCCGCTCTTGCCTCAAATGTCGACTACGAGGTCTATGCGCAGGCGAACGGGAAATCCAGCGACACGAAAAAGCTGAGCCAGTTCGACGATCGCAAGGTTGTGAGCATTGTGCTGAAGGTTGGGAAGTAGCAGTCAGCACTCAGCCAAACAAAGACCCGCCGCGGAGTTCGCGGACCAAAACAAACCCTTTTGATTATCATCCGCCGAATCTGGGGGATCGAAGAACCCGCCCAAAAAATCTGCCGCGGATCACACGGATTTTCACGGATTAAAACCTCGAAAGATTTATCCGTGTGAATCCGTGGCGGTTCTTGCCCGTTTCGCTGGCGGCTCGCTTCCAGGAGAAGACACCAGCACTAAGCAGTCGGCCTCAGCCAAAACAAAGACCTGCCGCGGATCACGCGGCGTTCGCGGATCCAAAACATCTAAAACCTCTAAAGGTTTATCCGTGCGAATCCGTGAAATCCGTGGCGGTTTTTGAAGTTCAGCTGTTCTCGCTGTCCGCGCGCTTCCAGGAAACGAACTCGCCGATGGTTGATCCGGCGCTGGAGGACGGCTGTTTGTAGCTTTCCACTTCTTTCCGGGAAGCTTCCTCTCCGGCAGCACGCAAGCTCAGTCCGACTTTCTTTTCCTCCGGGCTCATTTTGATGATCTTGAAATCATGCTCCGAGCCGGAGTCAAGCTTGACCTGAACTCCGTTGGCGTCCACGGCCTCGGAATTGTGGCAGAGGCCTTCCACGCCTTCGGCTATTTCGACGAAGGCCCCGAAGGTTGCGACCCGCAGCACTTTCCCGTGTACGACGTCGCCGACGCGGTGGTTCTGGAAGAACGACTCCCAGACGTCCGGCTGAAGCTGTTTTACGCCGAGCGAGAGGCGCCGCTTATCGGAATCGATGGCGAGCACTACGGCCTTCACGCGGTCGCCTTTCTTCAAAACTTCCGAAGGATGCTTTACGCGCTTGGTCCAACTGAGATTGCTGACGTGCACCAATCCGTCGATGCCCTCTTCGATCTCGATGAAGGCGCCGAAGTCGGTCAGGTTTCGCACCCTGCCCTCAACGTTCGCGCCAACCGGATATTTCTCGATCAGAGTATCCCAGGGATTTGCTGCCAACTGGCGCATGCCGAGAGAAATTCGCCGCTCCGTGGGATTCACACTCAGGACTACACAGTCCACCTGATCGTTGACGTTCACCAGCTTCGATGGATGCTTAGTGCGTTTTGACCAGGTCATTTCGCTCACGTGGACCAAGCCTTCAATTCCCTGCTCCAGTTCAACGAACGCGCCGTAGTCGGTCACGCTGATTACGCGCCCGTGGACATGCGCGCCGACGGGGTAGCGATGCTCGGCGTCGAGCCAGGGATCGGGCGTGAGTTGCTTAAAGCCAAGCGACACGCGCTGTTTGTCGGGATCGAACTTGAGCACTTTGACCTGGATTTGATCGCCCACGTTGACCAGATCGCGCGGGTGAGTGAGACGGCCCCACGACATATCGGTCACGTGCAGCAGACCGTCGATTCCGCCGAGGTCGACAAATGCGCCGTAGTCGGTAAGATTTTTCACGACGCCGGTCAGCACGGTGCCTTCCTGCAGGTGCTCTAAAACTTTCGAGCGCTTTTCGGTTTGTTCATGCTCGAGGAGCTGCTTGCGGGAGACGACGATATTTCCGCGCTTCTTGTTCAGCTTGACGATGGCAACGTCGAAACTCTGGCCCTTGAGAGCATCCAGGTTTCGAACCGGGCGAAGCTCAATCTGCGATCCAGGCAGAAATGCGCGCGCGCCAAGAATATCGACGGTTACGCCGCCCTTGGTGCGCTCCACCACAGTCGCGTGAATCGGCTGGTTCTCGCTGTAAGCTTTTTCGATCTCATCCCACGCGCGCAGCTTCTGGGCTTTCAGGAACGAAAGATTGATGTAGCCCTCTTCGGTCTCGCCTTTGTCGCGAATGACATCAATCTCGTCGCCAGACTTGAACTTTGGCTGGCCCGCGTGGTCGAGCACTTCCGCGATCGGCACCATGCCTTCCGATTTCGCACCGATGTCCACAACCACGTGGGTGCCGGTGAGCTTGACCACCGTGCCCTTGATCACATGGTCTTCGCCCTGAGCCTCCTCGCTTTCGGTGGTGAAGCTCTCGAGCGCGGAGGCGAAATCGTCAGCCTTGGGCTCTTCTTGCTTGAGCTCATCGTGGACCGAATCAGGGGCAGTGGACTGTTCGGTCTGGCCCTCGGTGACGGGCTGCTGTTCGGTTAGGGTTGTGGTGTCGGAATCGGAATAATGAACGTTGGTGTCGTCGAACAAGGTTGTTGCCTCTCTGCGGCGGTATCAGAGGACCGGGCTGGTTAGCGAACTGCTGGTATGAAGTCTTGGTTTATGTTGAGCTCATCCTGGCGGATGAACCTACCCAGCGGCTGTGCGATCGAACCCGAATCCAAAGGGACTCTTCGACTATAACAACCGCTCGGAAAAGGTGTCAAACCGGCGGGATGAAAATTAACAAAGCGGTGATGAAGCATCGGGTAATCTGGCGATGGGCCATCAAGCGATCTGAAAACCATGACTTGGCGGGGTCCTTGTAACCAAAGTAGCAATACTTTCCATAGCTGAAGCTTTGCTCGGTCTACGCGACAATAGCAGGTACAGTTCGCTTCAGACTCTTTCGCATGGGGACACACGTGATTAGACTTTCAGGTTTTGCGGCACTGGTCTGTTGTGCAGGCTTTGCTCTTGGACAAACTGCCACTCCGGCTGGTTCGGTTTCTCGCACTACGAAGGCCGTGCACTATCGGCCTGGAGCTTCGCTCAGGACCGCGTTTCAGGCGACGGACCTGCTGGCAGGGTCCAGCGGCGAAGCCAAGATCGAGGCGAAGAAGACCAATATCGCCATCGACGCGAAGTTTCAGGGCATGGACGAGGCGACAAAGTTTGGGCTGGAATATCTGACCTACGTTCTGTGGGCGGTCTCGCCGGAAGGACGCGCTGACAATCTCGGCCAACTCGTACTGGACCACAGCAACGCGCACGTGAGGGCCGTCACCGACTTCCAAACCTTCGGGCTGATCGTGACTGCCGAGCCGTACTCCGCCGTGAGCCAGCCGGGAAACATGGTGGTGATGGAGAGCGTGGTTCCCGAGAACGTCGCGCAGGGTGAGGAGATCAGCGCGAAGTACGAGCTGGTTGGACGCGGGACCTATTCGGCCAGCAATGAGCGAATCCAGAATGCGATTTTCGGGATTGACCGAACCACGCCGCTGGAGTTGTTCGAAGCCCGGAATGCGTTGCGCATCGCGCATATCGCTGCGGGAGACAAGTACGCGAATTCGATTCTTGCTAAGGCCGATACGCAACTGAAAGCGGCTGAAGACGCTTACCGTGGAAAACAGGGCAAGACCGCCGTGGAGGCGGCTGCGCGCGAGACTGAGCAGACCGCAGAAGAAGCTCGCGTGATGGCAGTGAAGCAGCGCGCCGAAGACGAAGCCCAGGCCAAAGCAGCGGCTGACAAAAAGGCGGCAGAAGATCGTGAGGCCAAGGCCCGTGCCGATGCCGAAGCCGAGGCCAAGCGGCGCGCCGAGGCCGAGGAAGCGACCAAGCAAGCGGAGGCTGCGACCAAGCAAGCCGAAGCAGCCAAGGTGGAAGCCGAGCGCATGAAGGCCGAAGCCGAGCAGGCAGCGGCAGAAGCGGCCCGCCAGAAGGAAGAAGCAGAAATAGCCAAGGCCGAGGCGGTGGCGCAACAACAGGCGCTTGCGGCACAGGCAGCCAAGGCGCAGGAGGCTGCGGCACAATCCGAACAGCTACGCCAGCAAGCCGAAAAAGAAAAGCAGGAGCTGCGGGCGCGGCTGCTGCAGCAACTCAATTCCATTCTCGCCACCCATGACTCGGCCCGTGGCTTGATCGCCAGCATGTCGGACGTTCTGTTCAAAACTGGCAGCTTTGAACTGTTGCCGGGCGCTCGCGAGCGACTGGCGAAGATTTCGGGAATCGTGCTGGCATACCCGAGCCTCCATCTTCAGGTCGAGGGTCATACAGATAGCGTGGGAGGCGACGAGTACAACCAGCAACTCTCCGAGAAGCGGGCAGGCGCGGTGCGGGATTATCTGGTCCAGCAAGGAATTTCGGACGGTGCAATTGAGGCTCGCGGCTTCGGGAAGACAGATCCGGTGGCCTCAAACGAGACTGCTGAGGGACGCCAGCAGAACCGGAGGGTGGAGATGGTGATCTCCGGCGATGCGATCGGAAATTCGGCAGAGTCAAAAACGCTTCAGCAGTAATTCGATTCGAATGTGTGGGACAGGCGGCCCGCCTGTCCGATACGCCCAATTGCCAGAAGTTCCGCAAAAAATCTTGGCCACGGACCGTCACGGATTCGCACGGATAAACCCGGTTTTTGAAATCTGTGAAGATCTGTGAAGATCCGTGGCTCGTTTTTGTTTTGGTACCGGGACAGCCGGGCCGGCTGTCCTACACGAGCGACGCTTACTTGACGTTCCGCCAGCGAACCCCGAAAATCAAACCTACCGAGGTGCTTCATGCTGGCTTACGCGTTTGTGGTACTGGCGATTGTGTTCCGTTTGGTCATCCCGCATATTCAGCCGCATCCGTGGGATTTCACGCCGGTCGGCGCATCTCTGCTCTTTTTCGGCGCATATGGATCCAGGCGCCAGCTTTGGATCCCAGTCGCTCTGTTCGCTGCAACGGACATTTATCTCAATCGCATGGTTTACCACTATCCATTCGGGTGGGACCAGCTCATAGAGTTTGCATGGTATGCCGCCACTCTCTGGCTTGGAACGCGATTGCACGACCGTGCCCGGCCGCTTCCAACGCTCGGTCTGGCGTTGACCAGTTCAATTTCGTTTTTCCTGGTGAGCAACTTCGGAGTGTGGGCCGCCTACACGATGTATCCCAAAACCTTTGCGGGGCTGATCGCCTGCTACGTCGCAGGGATTCCGTTCTATCAGCACAGGATCGTCGGTGACATGCTGTTCGCGGTCGCGTTCTTCGCGGTGCCGGTTCTGCTGAGCCTGCGAGCGGAGAATGGCCGGAGCGCCGCGGCGATTTAGCCTTTTTTGGCGTATCCCTCAGACGGATGTCTGAGGCGCTGCTCGCTTTTTCCGTAGCAGTATGAGCCACCAAGCCAGCAAACCTGCGGCTGCCACGATCAAGACCCAGTAAAAATGGTGCGTGAAGAAGTCGCCGAGGCTGCGAATTACGCCTGGGCCGAACCTCAGAACCAGGAGCGCCAGCACCAGGAAGCGCACCATCCGTCCCAGAAAAATTGCCAGCACGAAATGCCAGATGCTCATCTCGGCAACCGCTGCAGCCAGCGCAAACATCTTGAACGGAGTTGGCGGCGGGAGCATCGCCGGGAACATCAGGCTCCAGAAGGGATGCTTGTCAAAAGCGTCATGAAGCTTCTGAAAGCGCTCCGCTGAAACGCGCTTGCGAAGCAGTTCTTCACCGCCAGCGTAACCGATTCCATAAACCACCAGGCTGCCGAGCGCGGAGCCTATCGCCGCCATCAGGACGTAAAGCAGCCAGCGCACATGGTTCTGCGAAACGAAGACACCAACCACCACATCGAGAGGAAGGCCGAAAGCAGCGCCGTCGAGCGCGGCAATGATGAACACTCCCCAAATGCCAAGCGGATGAACTATGCCCCAGAGGAAAGCCGTGTAGCGTGCAAGGATGTGTTTGATGGTGTGCATTTAACGTCGTTTCAACACAGAGACACAGAGGCACAGAGAAAATAAGATCTCAGAGAGGATCGTGATCTGGAGATTAGGTTCAGTCGCGGGGCATTCTTTCAAATACGATTTTTCTGTGTCCCTGTGTCTCTGTGCTGAAAATCAATTCAGCTTGTGCTCGGTCTTTCCGGCAAGCAACTGGATCGCGTGGGGCATCACGTCGATGACGGCTTGCAGGGATTCAACCGCGCCCACTGGACTGCCGGGAAGGTTCAGCACGATCGAACTTCCGCAAACACCGCACAGGCCGCGGCTCAGCACAGCGAACGGCGTTTTCTTTTCGCCTTCGCGGCGCATACGCTCGGAGACGCCATCCAGCATTCGGCCGCAGACTGAGCGCGTGGCCTCGGGAGTAACATCGCGGGCAGAAATGCCCGTTCCTCCCGTCGTGACTACAAGCTTCGCCTTGCGCGCCAGTTCGACAATTGCCTTTTGGATCGCGGCATGATCATCGGCCACCACACGAGTCTCAACTATTGAGAAATGGTGCTCCTGAAGAGCAACGGCAACCGCCGGGCCGGAAAGATCGTTGCGTTCGCCGCGGGCGCAGGAATCGCTCACCGTGAGAACCGCGGCGCGAAAGGTCTCAGGAATCGAGGAGGACATCCTCTTCCTCCTCGCTGGTGCCGCCCGCGTCGCGCTTGGCTTCGTCGAGCAGGCGCAGGCCTTCCATGAGCAGGCCCTGGGTGTTCAAGGTCGTGGACTGCTGCTTGGTCTTGCCGTCGAAGTTGATCTGGAAATTTCCTCCCGTCCAGCGCAGCACCTTAAAAACCGCCTCATCCCCGGTGAGCGAACCGTAAGCCGCGTGTTGCACCTGGCCTTCGCTGAAATACATATCGCACTTGTCCTCCTCATTGGTGAGCGTAAGCAGGCAGCTCTTGCGGCCCATCTCGAGCGACTGTACAAGATCGATGACATTCATTTGCGCCAGGCTGCCTCGAACCACTCCGTCAGAAGTGGACGACTTGGACATTTTTTCGATGGCAATCTTGTCGATCACGCGCTTGATGCGCTGGGTGGCGTCTCTTAAAAAGAATGGCTTTTCAACAAATTCATCGGCGGCGTGATCGTGCAGCGAAAGCTTTTCCGAGATATCGGTCTTGGTCGCCAGCCACACGACCGCGATTCCTGAAGTGCTGGAGCGGCTCTTGAGCTTTTCGACCAACTGGCGCCCGTCCATTCCCGGCATGCGATAGTCGCTGACGACCAGATCTGGTACGTCTTCTACCGCTTTCAGCAGGGCGTCGGCGCCGTCGTTCGCGGTCGTGACGTTTGCCAGCGTAGACAGTGCGTCCCGCAGCATCCCGAGAATCATGGGATTGTCGTCGACCAGCAGGAGTTTGACGTTGCTTTGCATTTCAGTCAGCACTCAGCATTCAGCCCAACCCGGCTACTTCTTGCGGACGAAATCTCCGCTTTTGCCACCTGTCTTCTTCTCCAGCACGATCTCGCGAATCTCGATCGCTTTGTCGAGCGCCTTGCACATGTCGTAGATCGTTAACGCGGCCACGCTGGCGGCCACCAAGGCTTCCATCTCTACGCCGGTTTCCCCGGTTGTTTTCGCGCTGGACGAAATCGCAATTCCATTCTCGCATTGCCTCAGGCTGACATCAACGTGCGAAAGCGGAAGAGGGTGACAGAGCGGAATCAACTCCGAAGTCTTTTTGGCGGCCATGATCCCTGCGAGCCGGGCGGTCTCAAATGGGTCGCCCTTGGGATTCTCCGCAAGCGCCTCGAGCACTCCCGGTGCCATGGCTACGAACGCGCTGGCTTCGGCCTGGCGCGTGGTCGCAGCTTTTGCGGACACATCGACCATGCGCGCGCGTCCGGTGCGATCGTAATGGGAGAGTTTGGGCAAGTATAGTTGTTGGTTGTTGGTTGTTGGTTGTTGGTTATTGGTTGTTGGTTGTTGGTCGGCAGAGGCGTAACTGCCAGCTCAAACGCTAAAGGCTACCAACCAACAACCAATAACGGAGAACCATGATGAGTTACTCATCTTAGCAGTACCGGCACCCACTCTCCCGCTTCGATGCGGTCGCGGTCGGGCGGAACTACGACAAAACAGTTGGCGCGCGCCGCGGATGCGATGTCGCCGGAGCCTTGCCACTTCACCAGTTCCACTTCCGATTGCTCGAACTCTCCAGAGATCAGCGCAGGGAGAAATCGCTTCAAGCCGGTCTTGGTCTTGATTGTGGTCTTCAGCCTGGCGTGAACAAAGGCAAGCTTGCGCGCCGTCGCGCCAGCCAGGGCATCGATCATGGGGCGTGCGAAAAGCTCGAAGGTCACCATGGTGGAGATTGGGTTGCCGGGAAGGCCGAAGAAGTATTTGCAGCTGATAGTATCCCCGCCACACGGCACGCGTCCGAACACGATTGGCTTGCCGGGCTGAATCAGGGCTCCGGTGAAGAGGAACTCGGCTTGCATTTCGGAGAGGGCTTGCTCGACCAAGTCGTATTTCCCCATGGAAACGCCACCTGCGATCAGCAGCAAGTCTGCCTCGAAACCTTCGGCGAGCAGCTCCCGCAGTCGATTTGGCTCATCTGGAGCTATGGGAAGCAGGACCGGCTCGGCTCCGGCGGATTGAATCTGTGCGGCCAGTGAATAGCTGTTGGAATTACGAATTTGCGTGAGACCGGGGGACACGTCCACGTCCACCACCTCGTCGCCGGTCGCCAAAACCGCGACGCGTGGCTTCGAATAAACCAGTACGCGTGGACGCCCGATGGCAGCGGCGAGCGCGAACTCCGCATAGCCGAGCCGAGCGCCCGGTTGGAGCAGTTTGGCACCCCTGCGCGCTTCCGATCCCGCGGGGACGATGTTTTCTCCGGGCGAAACCGCCCGCATCACCCGCACGCGATCATCGGCCCGGGTGGTGTGCTCGACCATAACTACGGCGTCGGAGCCATCGGGTGCAGCCGCGCCAGTCATAATGGCGGCCGCCTGTCTTGGTTTGAGCTCAGGAAGCTGCGCGGCACCGGCTTTGATCTCTGCGACTACGTCGAGACTGGCTGGCGCCTGCTGCGCATCAGCGGCGCGGAGCGCATACCCATCGCGGGCAGCTCGCGGAAACGGGGGGAAGTCGCGATCTGCTGCGAGCGTCTCCGCCAGGACGCGACCAGCAGCATCGAGTAAGGGGATAAGTTCGCGTCCGTTTCCATGAAGCTCAGCCGCGTGCTCTTCAACCACGCGGCGCGCTTCTTCAAAGCTGAGGACCGTCGAAAGCTGCTCAGAAACCGCCACACGACGATGATAGGAGGGCGCGAGTCGAAAATCCAACCGAGGTGAGATTACTTCGCAGGGGTTGCTAGTTTTTTTGCCAGACTTTTCGGATCGAGCGCGTGCGCAAGGGCGATCTCTGGGCTGACGATTCCGGCGTGCACCAGCTTTTCAATTTCAGCGTCCAGGGCGGGCTGTTCCGTCTGTTTGGCGGATGCCGAGCCGCTGAGCAAACGATCCAAAACCTTTGAACCGGATTTGAGGATTTCAAACACGGCAATTCGCTGAGCGCCCTCACGCCTGGGCACCAGCCGTTGCGAAATTACGCAGCGCAGCATGCGAGCCAGGCGATCGCGCGTGTTGGTTTGCTCCGAAGACGGAAACGCCGCCGCGAAGCGTTCTACGGTTTGCTGCGCATTCAAGGTATTCAGAGTCGAGAGGACAAGATGCCCGGTCTCGGCAGCTTCGAGAGCAAGCTCCATGCTTTCGCGGTCTTTCAGTTCTCCGACCGCAATGACATTCGGCGCCTGCCGCAGCGCAGCCCGGATAGCGAGCGAGACGCTGGGCGTATCGCTGTGCAGTTCACGCTGATGCACGGTCGCGCGTTTGTGGTTATGGAGAAATTCGATCGGATCTTCGATGGTGATGATGTGGCAGGTTTCGGTTTCGTTGATGTGGTTCAGAATCGCCGCCAGCGTCGATGACTTGCCGGAGCCTCGCGGCCCGGTTACCAACACCAGCCCGTCCCGCAGACCCGCAATCTCTCCCAATGTTTCCGGCAGGCCCAGGCCCCTGAAATCCGGGATCGACGTCGGGATCACGCGCATCACCACGGCACAACTGCCGCGCTGGATAAACACATTCACCCGGAAGCGCGCCAGTCCGGCCAGCGCGTAGGAGACGTCACAGTATCCCTGCTCGCGCAGCATGGAGATGGCGGCTTTGTTGTTTCCGATCAGGTCGGACGCTATGCGCCGGGTATCGTCGGCGGTGAGGACTCGCACACCGTCGGATTCAAACGGAACAAACTCGCCGCTCACCTGGACTTGAAATTTGCGTCCTGGCGAGAAGATGAGATCGCTAACCCTCGGGTTCGCGCGAAGGATTGCGGACAGGAGTTCGTCCGTCGCGGGACTCGCTGCGAGCGTGTCCAACGCGAGGCCGTTGAATGCTGTGCCAGGAGCAGCCATATTTGAGGTGCGACAGTTGATGCACAGTCAACCGAAACGCACCTTACTCAACTGTAGAGAAAGGAAGGGATTCCAGAAAGGACGGGTTGTCCATAGACCTTGGTAACCCGTTCGCCAAGAAAAAGAGGCGGCCGCAGCCGCCTCGCACTCGATCGAAGTCTCAAGTTCTATTTCTTTTTCTTGCCGTAGGTGGTTTCCACTTTGCTGCCCAGTTGCGTCAGCACGGCTTTGGCGGTTTCGGCATTCGGGCCATCCGGTTTAAGCTCGAGATATTTCTTGAAGGCCTCTTCAGTGCCCTGGGGGGCGACCATTTTGTCGCCTTCCATCTTTGCCATGCCGAGAAGGGCTTGCCCTTTCCAGAAGTAGGCATCCGCGTTGTTGGGGTCAGCGGCGATGGCCTTGTCGAAAGCTTCGATTGCGTTCTTACGCATCTTTTCGTCGCCGGTCATGTTTAGGTTGGTCAATGTAGCGCCCAGGTTGAAGTAATAGCCGCCGGCTCCTGGGGGATTGAGTTCTGCAGCCTTCTGGTACGCAGCCGTGGCCTCGTCCGCCTTTGCCATTCCGGCAGCGGCGCTGCCCATACTCGCATAGTAAGCAGCCAGCCTTTGGTTGTTGTCCGTGCCTTGACCTTGTGCAGGCGGTTTGGCGCCAGGTTGCGGGTTCTGCATGGCTTGCTGTTTCAAATCGACGGCTTTGTGCAGATCGTTGTAGGCCTCGGTATAGCGCTTAGTTCTCTCTGCTGCGTCGGTCTGCTTTTTTGCCGATGCGGAATAGGCCTGACCGAGGTTGTACCAGACGACATCCTCTTTAGGGACCATTTGGCTGGCTTCGTTTAGCGCTGCGATGGCTGTATCGTAATCACCGGCTGCGGTCGCGGTATGGGCGGCATTCAGCTTCTCGTTCGCCGCTTTGATGTTTTCGTTGTATTTGGCAGCCTCGGATTGCTGTTGTTGGGCCTGTTTAACTTGATCTGCGGTCATGCCCTTTTCTTTGGCGGTTTGCTCGACTCTCTGCTCCTGAGACTTTTTCAGATCGAAGTCGAGCGTAGTCTCATCGGACGAAACGTGATACTTGTCGACCTTGTCCAAGAGTTTCTCGTCTTTGGTCAACGTGATCGTATAGGTTCCCGGCTCGATACCGAGTGAGAAATATTCGCCCTTCTTGTTGGTCTTGAGCTTGAAGGTGCGTCCGTTGTCATCGTTGTGCCAGGTCACCTGGGCGTCAGCGACAGGATTGCCCTCTGCGTCTTTGCAAACGCCCTTTACGGTTGCCGTCTGCGCAACCACCGATGTGGTTCCGAGAAAAAAAAGAAATGCTGAGATCGAAATGAACATCAGACTGCGCTTCATTCATGCCTCCCGGTCAGGCCTCCTGTGACACCTGGCGGCGGCCTGCTCTAAAATTCGCAACTGAAACTTATACCATCTGCGGCGCATTGGCGTACGGGATTGGGTCGCTTGCACCGGCATCCCTGAAGGCGCGCAGCCGCAGGACACAACTGTCACATACGCCACAAGCACGTTCTTCGTGGCTGTAGCAGGACCATGTCAACTCGAACGGCGCGCCGAGTTGAAGGCCGAGCCGAACAATTTCGGACTTCCGCATAGCAATCAGCGGTGTCACGATTTCGATGCCGCCGGCTTTGGTCCCGTTCGCAATTACGCGATTGAAAGCCTGGTAATACGCCGGGCGGCAGTCCGGGTAGCCGGAGCTATCCTGCTCCACCGCGCCGATGTATATCATGGATGCACCAAGGACTTCGGCCCAACTCACCGCCACAGACAGGAAGTGCGCATTGCGGAAAGGAACGTAGGTGACCGGAATGTCAGATCCGATGGCGTGCGACTCGGGCACTTCAATCTTCTCGTCAGTGAGAGCGGACCCCCCGATCAGACGCAAAGCTTCGTTGCGCACCGCCAGGCGTTGGTCGATGCCAAGCCGATCGCAGATTCGCTGAAAGGAATCCCGTTCACGCGATTCGGTCCGCTGGCCGTAACTGATATGAAGGGCGGCAGCCTCGTGATCCCGGGCGGCGAGAGCGGCACAGACACACGAGTCCATGCCTCCGCTGAGGAGAACGATGGCACGGGACTGGGAAGATTGAGCCATTCGTTGTATCCGGTCATCGGGTGATCGGGTCATCTGATGATCTAAAACCGCTGCGCAAGATCACCGATGGCCCGATCACCCGATTCCTACACTCCCTTCAACGCCGGGTCCCAGATCAGCTTGTGTATCTGTAACCCCAGCCGGGCGGCAACGTTGTCTTCGAGCATCCACTCCGCAAGCTGCTGCGGATCAAGCAAACAGTTCGATGAATCGCGAGCGCCCGAGGCATCTTTCCGAAAAGCCGGCGAAAACAGGACAGCGTTCACCGTTTTTGCGAGATCATGGCGACGCGTGAAGTCGCGGGCAAATTCGTAGTCCACGCGACCGCTGATCACAAACTTGATCTCGTCATGGGGCTGCAGCGTTTCGAGATTCTCGACGTGGAATGTGCCGCCTTCGCCAGAGTCGGGGCATTTCACATCCACAATCTTTACGACTCTCTCCGGCACGCGATCAAGCGGGCGTTCGCCACTCGTCTCAAGCAGCACCATGTAACTGGAGTCGATCAGCCGTTGCATGAACGGCACCAGTTCGCGCTCCTGCAGCATCGGTTCCCCGCCGGTGATTTCGACCAGACCGCGGTTCGGACTGAGACGCTCCACTTCGTCGAAGACCTGCTCGGACGTCATCCGCTTGCCGCCATAGAAGCTGTATTCCGTGTCGCACCATGTACAGCGCAGATTGCAACCCGTCAGGCGCACGAACACGCAGGGCAGTCCCGCGAACGTGGATTCACCCTGGAGCGATTTGTAAATCTCAGTGATCTGCATGGAAAAAAAGCCAGAAGCTTCACTCCGAATACTTCGCAGTGGTCGAATCGGTCTCGAACACGGTCACGTCTTTTACGATTACCCGACCGTTGGTTGTCTTTCGAAGCCTGTCGTTGGTCTCATCGTAGAAGTATTTCGCCAGGTTCTCGGCCGAAGGATTCAGCTCAGTAAAAGGCGAAATGTCATTGATCATCTGATGGTCCAGCCGGTCGATGACGGGCTTCATGACCTCTCGCAGGTCCTTGAAATCCAACAGAAGCCCTGCTTTGTCGAGTTCTTTGCCCGCCAGTGTGACCCGCACCTTGTAGTTGTGGCCATGCGGGTTCTCACACTTGCCCTTGTAGTTGCGCAAGTAGTGCCCGGCGGCGAACGAATCTTCGACAGTGACTTCGTACATGGGAACAACTTATTGTAGCGCCTCGGGAGAGGCATTAGGCTCTCGGCGTCACGCTTTCGGCTCTACTCCTGCGCATTCAGCGTTGGCAGGATTACGGTGCTGACGGTCGCGGGATCGTCCCTGAGTTTGAGATAGAGCATCTGGTTCTTCGGCTCTGGAATGGTCAGGGCCCGTTCCACGAAACCGTCAGGTACGGTGACTGGATTGGTGAACTCCGCATCCACGCTGACCGCGTCGATGAGAAACAGTTTCTCGCCAATCAAGCTGCATTCTTTCTGAGTCGTTTCAGAAGAAGCCGCTGTCTTTCCGGCACTGATTTGATCCTTGGGCTTGGATGAACTTGACGCGCAACGGATGCCTTTGAGTTCCGGCGTTCTTACCAGATTCACCAGCGCTTGCCAGTCTCCTTCCACGCTGTCTGGGCCTACGGGACGAAATTTTATCGGGCCGAACGCCGAGGGGCCAAGCAGCTTCATGGGATCAAGTACTGCAAACACGGTTTTCGAGTCCTGCAACGTAAGATTGCCGTCTTGCACACTCAGCAGCACGTGGAAGGATTCATCCGCGGTTGCGACTTCGACTTTTTCGCTGGGCGGAAAAGTCTCGGGCAATTGCGTCTTCAAAAAAAAGTTCAGGCGTGCATCCTGTGGAAGCTCATCGGGATTGCCGAGATGGATTGCTGCCGGCGGATCCTGCGGCCCGGTTTGGACGGTCTTGCTGAGCAACGCCAGCTTCGGCCTTGGAGGTCCGACGAATGCATTCAACGTAAGACTGCGGCCATCCATGAGAGTCACTCGCGTGACAATCGGCACACCTGCATCGAAAGACGCGGTAACCAGCGCGTCGTGCGACACCAGCCTGAGCTGGTCTTCCTGATTGGCCCGGGCAAGGTTCTCCGGATTGAAGAGCATTCCGTTGACCTCCAGCGAGGTAACTTCGTCGAGCCGCGTGCCTTTGAGGATGCCGTCAGGGTCGCCGGCGTGAATGCTGAAGGAGTCGAGGCGGCTGGCCTCAGCATAAGTGTGTAGAGAAATTTCATCGGGAGCGGCAAGACGAAATTTTTTTACCAGAACTTTCAGCGAACCGGCCGACGCGTTTTGTAACGGTACTTTCAATTCCAGTTCGTCGGATTTCGGCGCCTTCCACTCGATGACAGAGTCTTTGCCCGATTCTTCTCGAACCTGAACTTCACTGACGCACGCGGAATCGGAAGACTTCAAATGCAGCGCATCTTCGCGTCCGACAATCAATGCACTCGCATCCTTCGAAGCCACGGTCCATTGCGCCGGCCGCGAAACGCGGAGGTGGAAATGTGGTCCGTCGAAGGAACCAAAACCCCACGCACCTCGTAGAACTCCGGTCAGGTCGCCCTCAGGAAGTTTAGGAGGAAGCGCCTGGTTCTCCACGACGAAACCGCCTTGCGCCGCATCGGCCTTTGCCGGAAGGTCAAAGGAGGCGCCGGACTTCCCTCCCACGTGCAGCGTGATGGCATGCGTGAGATCGGTGGCGAAAACGAGCGGTGCTCCCTCTGCCGGGAGCACCAGGCCCGGCTTGCTCAAGCATGAAATCTGGATGGCATCGACCGGCTTCAACGGTGGTGGTTGTGTCGGCCTCACGGGCGGGAGGCCGACGACTATCACGGACTTGGGGTTTCGAAATGAGGGAGGATTGTTCAGCTTGAGATTCAGTTCGTCGTTCTTCGCCAACGCCAGCGCCGGAATGTACTGATACTGGGCCGTATGAGCCGTCCCCAGGATGCGGACCACGTCCACGACGGCTCCGATATACGGGCTGTAGTATCCGCCGCGAGCGGTTGGCGTGGCGCTGATCTGCGCCAGCAGGTCGGTTGGCGCTCCGGTAGTGAGCAGGGCCACCATGTTCTGGCTGTGGGCGTCGTCGAGCACGAGCTGATCGGTGTTCTGCGTGAGGCACGGAACCTGCTGCGCCGTAGGTTTATCGAAACACTGCTGATCCAGCCGGATGTTCAGGCTGCGCGCGAGCAAAGTGATTTTCGTCTTCAGTTGTTCGGGATCGCCGGCCGAGGTTTCGCGAACCGCCTCAAGATACCTCTCCAGCCGCGTGCGGTCCAGGCTGGCTTGCAAAAGATCCTGCGCCGCACGGACGAATGCACCGGGTTTACCTCGAACTGCCGTGCGCAAAGTGTTGAATGCGCCGCCGGTCTCAGGAGCCAGCAGAACCAGCGCCTCTTCAGCCTCGTTCGGCACCGTGACGTACACGCCCTCTTGCCGCGCGGCTTTATTCCAGGTCTCAACCCGATTAAACCAATCCTCTGGCGGAGGGTTGGTGGCCCCGCGCAGGAAGACGATCACCATAAGGTAATGGACTGACTGGCTATCGGGAAGATCGGCGTGGACCCATAGCCGGTCGCCGGCTTGCAGGTTCGGGACTTGGGCGATCGGTAACGTTCGGCCGCCACGTTGAACGCGTACTTCAATCTTCGGCCCAATGAGGTCGAAGGCAGCGGTCTCGGCTGACGCGGATTTCAGGGTCGCCGGCAGGACCAGGGCGAACGACACCGCCGCGATAAATTTTCTCAGCTTACAAGCTGATTTGCGCAGAGGCACTGCTCCTTAGGTCTGGTGGATTGGGATTGGCATCTATGCTAACGGCTACGCCCAGCAGGGGCAAGATTCAAAGGTTGCTACGTTGCCGCCGCGATCAATTCAATTCGATTGCCAAAAGGATCGTGAATATGGCAACGGCGCACGCCGGGAATGTCGTTGACTTCGTGGGGCACAACTCCGGCAGCGCATAAGTGAGAAACAAGATTGTCGTAGCTCGCGCAGAGCAACGCAGGGTGGGCTTTTTTAGCCGGGCGAAAATCTTCCTCGACGCCCAGGTGGATCTGAACGCTTCCGCTCTGAAACCAGCAGCCGCCGCGTTTGGCAAGCTCGACAGGCTTCGGGATTTCGCTCATGCCGAGAAGGCCGGAGTAGAAGCCGCGGGCAGCGTTTTCCGCGCCGGGCGGCATGGCGAGTTGAACGTGATCGATGGCGAGGAAGCTGAACACGAATTGATTCTAGGTGATCGCGGCTTGTATTGTGACGATGAAACTTCTATCAAAACTGTTTCAGCCACCGTATTCCGATCAAAGTGTCTGAAGCTTCTGGATCAGGCCACAAGAACGCGCGAGCCGATCGTCATCACTAAACACGGCAAAGCTGCCGCGGAAGCTTGTTCCCCTTTCTCCGGCCGATGTAATCCTCGGCGTCTTCGAAGGTAAGGCTCAATCGAGGGAGACGTTGTTAAGCCCATCATGTCGAAATCGGAGTGGGGCGAGTTAGGGTTGTCCCTGGACTGAACCGGTCCGCTGCTAACATTTCCCTGTGCCGATTCAAGTCCGCAATCTGAGCGTGCGATTTCCCTCTCCTTCGGGTCAGGTCACGGCCGTCAGCGATATCAGCTTTGAGCTCCAGCGCGGCGAAGTGCTCGGACTGGTTGGCGAGTCGGGATCGGGAAAATCTGTGACTTCGCTGGCCATCATGCGGCTGCTCTCGCCTGAAGCATCTGTCGGCGGCGAAATATCGTTTGCCGCGAATGGGCCGGCGCCAGTCAATCTTCTGGCGCTGGATGCGGAGTCCATGCGGCGGCTGCGCGGATCGCGGATCGCGATGATCTTTCAGGAGCCCATGACCGCGCTGAATCCCGTGATGCGCGTGGGGGAGCAAATTGCCGAGGCGGTGAGGGCACACAACGAGGTTTCCAAGAAAGAAGCCTGGAGCCGGACGGTGGAAGCGCTGCGAGAAGTTGGTATTGGCGGCCCGGACCGCCGCGCCCGCGATTATCCGCACCAACTTTCCGGCGGGATGCGGCAGCGCGTGATGATCGCAATGGCTATCGTGAATCGCCCGGAGCTTTTGATTGCCGACGAGCCCACGACTGCTCTCGATGTCACCATTCAGGCGCAAATCCTTGAATTGCTCGGGGAACTTCGCCAGCGGTTTGGACTGACGATGCTGTTCATCTCGCATGACCTCGCAGTAGTTTCACAGGTCGCGGACCGGGTGGCTGTAATGTACGCGGGCAGCCTCGTCGAACTAGCTTCCCGAGGTGAAATCTTTCGCAATCCGGCGCATCCTTACACGCGCGGATTATTGGCTGCTGCGCCCACTCTGAGGACGGCGCGCGATCGTCCGCTGCAGACCATCGACGGCATGGTTCCTGCGCCGAATCATCTTCCGGCTGGATGTCCGTTTGAGCCACGCTGCGGCTATCGAATTCCCGGTTGCGGCGAAGCTTTGCCGCCGCTAATCGAAGTGGCGTCGGGCCACTGGGCGCGATGCCCGGTGGTGAATCAGAAACATGCCTAAAATCGTGGACGCTGGGTCTCGCGTTTATAATCCCAATTCCGGTGACGATTGCGTCTACTTCTTCTCAGCGACATTCACAGCAACCTTGAAGCGCTGCAGGCATGCTTAAGCGCTGCTCCGGCTCACGATGCCGTCGTGAACCTCGGTGACATCGTTGGTTATGGCGCCAGCCCCAACGAGGTCACCGCGCGCGCGCGGGAACTCGGTGGCACGTTCGTCCGCGGCAATCACGACAAAGTTGTTGCCGGGCTGGAGGATGTGCAAAGTTTCAATCCCATCGCCGGGCTGGCCGCACTCTGGAACCGCGAACAACTCACGGCCGACAATCTTGAATGGCTGAAGGCCTTGCCGCAGGGGCCTATCAACATCCCTGAACTGCCGGGGCTGCAATTTGTGCACGGCGCGCCCAACGACGAAGACCAGTATGTCGTTTCCATCCAGGAGGCTTTGCACCCGCTGATTGAATCCACAGTAGGCCTTACTTTTTTCGGACATACGCATGTTCAGGGAACATTTTTGTTGCGCGGCGGGTTTGGCGAGGCCTTGCATCCTATGTATGCCAGCATTGGGCAGAATGAGACGTGCGATTTCTCGCTGGAGGCTGGCGCAAATTACATGATCAATCCCGGCTCAGTCGGACAGCCGCGAGACGGCGACTGGCGCGCTGCCTTTGCGCTGTTTGACTCTGATAAGCGTATTCTGACCTTCTGCCGCGTGCCATACGATTTGCGTTCGGCCCAGGAAAAGATCTTTGCGGCAAATCTTCCGCAAAGATTGGCGACGCGATTGGCGGCGGGACGGTGAAGGTGAAGTCAGAAGTAAGAAGTAAGAAGTAAGAAGTAAGAAGTAAGAAGTAAGAAGTAAGAAGTAAGAAGTAAGAAGTAAGAAGTAAGAAGTAAGAAGTAAGAAGTAAGAAGTAAG
>Ga0310811_10000935_pt1 | contig 37481 bp, 29 predicted proteins | sample YCmetagenome_FD_207642 | JGI IMG/M metagenome (GOLD analysis project Ga0310811, IMG submission 207642) | Soil microbial communities from experimental microcosm in Duke University, North Carolina, United States - YC | ecosystem: Engineered > Artificial ecosystem > Soil microcosm > Unclassified ... | reverse complement strand
AGGAAACGGCGCTCCGCGCGCCATCCCGACCTGGTGGGCGCGGGCGTTTTCGCGCACTGAACAGTTGCAGGAACTCTCTTCAGGCAAACTCCGAGGCAAACCCGGAAGCAGACAGGCACGCGCTCAAGGAAGGTAATCTAACGTTTTCCGTCGCTGGGTCGAGGTGGAATTTCGGTGGTGGAGGGCGGCTCTATTTCGCTCAGCAATTGCCGCCGAAGTTCGGCCAGCAGTTCGGGGCGCTTCTCAGCTTGCAGTTCGCGTTCCAGTTCCTGCAGCGCCAGGTAAACAATGTGGTAATGGTGCAGACCGCTGTATTCGGGGTCGGAGGTCACCTCCAGCCAGATGCGGTGCAGCAGTTCCAGATCCTGCTGCCGCAGGCGGGGAGTATGGGGTCCCAGGGGATAGACTCTTGCCCGGCCGTCAGGAAATGCAACTTCCAGTTCCAGGCGGGGGCGAGGCTCGGGCAGACGTTCCCAGGCGTCGCCCGTCAGCTTGCCCTGTTCGTCGGCGGTTAGCTTGTTGGAAGCGCCGCAGACGATGCGGACGGAATCCAGGCGCTGTGCGGTTACGACAATCGCTTCAAACACATCGGTGGCCGGAACCACCAGCAACGACGCGGGCTTGCCTTCTTTCTCCGCCGCCGCCACCACCGAAGTGAACAGTTCCTGTTCGTAGTGGTCAAACACCTCATCGGCATCCATCTGGGTGCTGCCGCTGAAGCTGTGCTCGCGATGGTAAAGACGCGCCGTCATCACTACGACGTCCTGCTTGGTCGTATCGGTCCGAGCCAGAATCTGGCGCAGATAATACAGGTTCCGTGGATCGCGCACGGTCACCAGAATGTTCCCGGGGCGAACACCCAGCGCTCCGCTGCCCAGTTCCTGGTTGCCGTAAACCCGGAACTGGTCCAGTATTTCCGGCTTGCCGCGGCGTTTTCTGGCTACATGGTATTCGGAAAAGGTGAAGATGCCGAAGAACACGGCGGTGAAGATCACGCCGGCAATAGTGGCCTCTTGCTTGGTAAACAGATTGACAAATGCCGTCATGAACAGAACAACGGTGATGATGGCGAGCCCAATGGGGATTTCCTTGTCCCCAATATGAAAATTCAGCGGCACCTTCCACTGCCGGTTTTCCGGCTCGGTATAACGGAGCACGAAGACGGCCAGGGCTTTGAGCGAGAAACTCCAGATCACACCGAAAGCGTACAAAGCGGCCAGCAAATAGACATTCCCGCGGCTGACGACGATGGTCAGCAACTGTAACCCGACGATCAGGTCAATGATGCGGTAGCTGGTGCCATAGCGCTTATGCGGCTTCTGGAACCAGTCGGTCAGGACGCCGTCTTCGGCCACCCGGTTGAGCACGCCGTTGGCGCCCACAATCGAAGTGTTCTGCGCTCCCGACAAAATCATCACTCCTACGATCACCACAAAAGCGTGAAACATCAGCTTCAGGGTGTACGGCCCCCAAAGGTACATGGCGATGCCGCTGATCAGGTTGCCGAAGAAGCTCGGGCGCACGCTGTCGGGGATGATCATCACCGCGAAGAAGGAGACCAAAGACGTGAACATCAGGCTGTAGATGAAGATCACCAGCCCGGTCTTTTCCAGGTTTCTGAGCTTGGGGTGCTCAATCTCGCGATTGACCTGAGCCAGCGTCTCCTCGCCCGACATGGCCAGCACGGAATGTCCGAAGCCTACCAGAAGAATGACGAGCGTCAGTTTGGTGGCCCAGTTGCCATACAACCAACCCAGGGACTCGTGGGTGAGGTGAAATACGCCCGGGGCGAGCGGGCTGGGAGGAAGGGGGGCAGGGTGTTTGATGAGGGTAACGAGGCACCACACGATCAGAATGACCACCATGACCGTGGTGGTCTTCATAATTTTCATGGCCTTGTCGCTGCTCTCGTGGATTCCCTGAATGTTCTTCCACCAGAAGTAGATGGAGACGATGCAGGCGAAAACAGCGGCAAAGTGGTTGGTGCCAGCTTCGGAAAAGTGGATGGGATGGCCGAGGTATCCGCTGATGTCGTCCACGAACCCCGCCATATATTGCCCGGCGGAGACGGCGCTGATAGGGCCGGTCAGAACGTAGTCGAAGAGCAGCGCTGACACCGAAATCTTGGCCAGGGTGCCACCCATGGCCTCCTTGACCACGCGGTACACGCCGCCGCGCACAAACATGGCGCTGGACTCAATATAAAGAGCCCGCACCGCATAACTGAACAGCATGACCGCCAGGATGAACCAGGGAGCGCTCTTGCCGATGACCTTCTCGGCGTCGCCGCCCACGTAGTAGGCGGAAGAAGCCAGGTCGGAGAGAACGATGGCCGCCGCCCGCCAAAAGGAGATGAAGGTCAACATCACCGTAGTGGCGACGAAGACCTTGGCAGCGGGACGACGAATGCTCGTGCTCGACATTGCGCGTGGGATTTACTTCAACGGCCGGAACACACAACTGCCTCTGTCTGCGGACGAACGCTCAAGATAACACATCGAATGGGGAAGTTTCAGCCTCATCGGGCGACAAGGCGCGACACTAGCGTGAGTCGGGCGGCTCCTGGCTCATTTCCTCTTCCCGGCGGCGCAGAAAATCTTCCGCACGCCGCAAGCAGGCAAACACTCTTTGCGGGAAGACGGGGCCCGGACGGGCGCCCAGAGCAGGCGAAGGCCCGGCATCGAGATAGGTGCGGGTGATGCGGTCGTGCCAGCAGAGCGTATCCTCGTCCAGCAGGCACCACAGAAAACCGAGGCCCAGGGAAGCGGCGGACAGAGCCATGGCCAGCGCGCGCCAGCGGCGGGTACTGCGCCCGGGAGTGCTGCCGTCAAAATCGCTCAGACGAAGGCCGGTCAGGCGCATGCCCGGAGTTGAGGCGGTATAGACCAGAAAGACGTACTGGAACGCGGCCCACAAAATCGCAGGCAGGGCCACTCCCAGTCCCAGCAACACGCGAGCAGAGGGCAGCAGCGCCGCAATTCGGTTGGCGATCAGTGCGAACAGCAGGGTCGCCACCGAGACCAGCACGCCATCCACCCCCGCGGCCAGCATTCTCCGGCCCAGCGCAGCCACCGGCAGCGGCAGTTCCAAGTCGCTGGCTACCGTCGCTTCCTCGGGCTGCAGAATGATTCCCCCCAGCGGCACCTGCTTGGAGACTGTTTCCGGGGCGTCCAGAATGCGCGGCAAGTCCAACATGGACTCCGCCAACTCGTCAGGGCGCGGCGGTGGCGGGACCAGCGGACGCGGGAACTCAATAATGTTGTTGGCGTCCGGCATCAGAACAGGCGGTTCCTCCACTTCCTCCGGCATGGCCGCAGCCGCGGTCGCCGCCTCCGACCGACTGGGCGGCGGGCAGGCAGCGGCGCGCGGGGAGTCAGGGACGCAAGTCGGGGAAGAATAGGCCGGAGGATCAAATTTCAAAGCCAACGAGGGATATCGGGGCGGCCTCCTGGTTCTGCGGGAATGGTAATTGTGCAGGCGGGCGGCCACTTCCTGCCGCCACTGCGGGCCCTCGGCCAGCAACTCATCCGAGCCATCGCTCACAGCACGCGCTGGACAAGGCTCGAGCGCCGATTGCGAGCACAAATCTGCCGTATCCACCGCACCCGCGGACAGCGGTGTCTCGGCAGGAAGTTGGTCCTCCGTTGTTCCTGCTGTAAAGGGTTGGACGCTGTCTATTACGGAATCGCAGGCGGTCGCGGCCTCATCACGATTCGCAGTTTCAGCAGGCTCACTCTCGTTGGCATCGGCGCAGGAAAACGGCGTGCTGTTTACGGGCGGACCGGGGATGAAGCGTGTCCGAGCCGGAGAACTGGCAGCCTCGAGACTGGCGGCAAACTCCTGCTCGCTGAGGTCGCTGCTTTCGGCTTCCAGCAGCACTCCCGCCTCCACCTCCTGAGCCGCGTCGTCAGGGGAAACTCCGGTAGGATAAAAGCGGGGCCGCACGCGAGCCGGCCGCGAATGAGTGCCGCGGTCCTCGCCGCCACTTGAGGTGCAGGACATAGGTCGTTGGAAAATCGCCGGGAGCACGGAAAGTCGCCAGGCGGCGCCGCGCAGCATCAGCGTGTGCCTTTGCCTGCATCGCTGTGCCGTGCTAAGTTTCAAAAGTTCAACGACACCTAAACTAGCAGGCGGCGCGTGCGCTTCTGATGAATCTCCGCTTTCGAATCCTTATCACGGCAGCCTGGCTTTGTCATCTGCTGTTCACCGTTCCCATAGTTACCAGCCAGTTGCGTCCACGCGCCTCCCTGGAATTTCCTTCGGTAGCGGGCTTGCAGCCGCCACCCTTGGAGCTTCAGTTGCAGCCGCCGACCGCGGCCTGCAGCGGAACCATTACTCACGTCCATTCTCCGGGGCAGCCCCTGGAGACCATTATTCAGGCCTGCGAACAGGAACGCACGGGCGGCGTTTACAAAGCCAACGGCAATGTGCTGCTCACCCACGGCAACTACCTGCTCTACGCCGACCACATGACCTACGATCCCAAAAGCGGAGAAACCACGGAAAACGGCCACGTAATTCTGGATGGCGGTCCGCACGACGAGCACCTGGAGGCTACCCACGGCACCTACAATGTTCGCACCGAAGTGGGCACCTTCTACCAGGTAAGCGGCACTCTAGGCATGCGCTTTCACGGGCAACTGGTGACCCTAACTTCCTCCAATCCCTTCGCCTTCACCGGCAGGGTGGTGGATAAGCTCGGGCCCGACCGCTACGTAGTGCACCACGGCACGGTTACTTCCTGCGAAGTGCCACATCCCATCTGGACCTTCAATGCGCCGCGCGCCGTAGTGGAAGTGGGCGGCGACGCCAAAATTTACCGCAGCACTTTCCGGGTGAAGGGAATACCCACATTCTTTATGCCCTACGCCACCCATCCGGTGGATCACCTGGGACGCCACTCCGGTTTCCTGATGCCGAGTTTTGGCACCTCCAATATCAAAGGCATTCTCCTGGGAGACTCTTTCTTCTGGGCCATCAACCGCAGCATGGATGCGACCATCGGAGCAGAAATGTTCTCCAGCCGGGGTTGGGCGGAGCACGGCGTTTTCCGCGCCACCCCCAACCAGAACACTTATTTCGCCGCCACTTATTCCGGAGTCACCGATCGCGGCCTGCGGCTAAAGAAAGGGCAAGTCGGGGCCTGCGCTCAGCAGATCGGTACCATCTGTAAGCAGGGTGGCGAGGACATTGGCGCCAAGGGGGCCAGCAATCTGGGACCGGATTTCCGCGCCGTGCTCAACTTCGAGTACCTCAGCTCCTACGTTTACCGCCTCGCCTTTAACACCAATTTTACCCAGGCCATCAATTCGGAAGTCACATCCAATGCGTTTATCTCCAAAACCTTCAACGGCTACTCGCTGAACGGGCTGGTGGAGCGCTATCAGGATTTTCAAAACACCATCGCCGACAATGTCATCACCATCCGGCACACCCCCAGCTTCGATTTTTCCAGCGTTGACCGCCCCCTGGGGCACTCGCCGGCATACTGGTCCTTCGACACCGGAATTGACGGCCTGTCCCGCAACGAGCCCACAACAAGCGCCAGCGGCGCCAGGACTTTTTTCCGGACCGCGCCCGAAGTAGGCCGGTTCAACTTTCGCCCCGACATCTTGCTGCCTCTGCAGTTCCATGGCTGGGATTTTGTTCCCGAAGTAGCTGTGCAGGACACCGCCTATACTCAGAGCCTGAATCCGGTCCCCGGAAACGTGGGTACTCCCAGCAGCGAAGCCATCAATCGCAAGGCCGTGGAAGGGACATTCGAACTCCGCCCCCCCGCGCTCTCCCGCGTCTTCAAGAAAAAGCTCCACGGCCTTAAATTCAAGCATGTAATCGAACCGGTGATCACCTACCGCTATGTCACCGGGGTGAATAATTTCAGCGATATTCTGCGCTTCGACGCAACTGATGTGCTTACCGACACCAATGAGGTGGAATACGGCATCACCAACCGCCTCTATGCCAAGCAAACCCAGGTCAATGATCCGGATTGCGAACTCCAGCCCTCATCCTCCAGCCCGGAATCGGGGCAGCCCGGCAGCGGGCAGTCGGGCCAGCCTGGCGGCCCGGGTGAAAGCGGCAACTCCTCCCTCCCAGCGCGGGGAACCAGCGAGGGCACCACGGCCTCGGAGACAGCCGCCAAATCCGCTGCAGCGGCTGATACCGACCAGTGCCAACCGCCGCCAGCCCGCGAAGTCATCACCTGGCGGGTGGCCCAAAAACGATATTTTAATCCCACTTTTGGCGGCGCCCTGGTTCCCGGACAGTCCAACGTGTTCACCAGCACAGTGAATTTCACCGGTATCGCATTTCTCAGCCAACCGGCAAATTATTCCCCGATAATCTCGCGCTTGCGTATTCAGGGCAGCGGTGCGGACGTGGAATGGGATTTAGATTATGACCTGCGGAAGGGCCACATTAACGCCAGCACCACGATGGTGGGCTGGGCGCACGGACAATTCGGTCTGGGGGGAGGGCATTCCTTCCTGCAGGCCCCGGGACAGCAGTTGCCCACCACCAACCCGCTGGCTGTGCCCCTTAAATTCAATCAGTGGCGCATCATTGGCCGCTACGGCAATGGCAACCGCCACGGCTTTAACGTGGCCGCTATCGCGGGCGTGGATGCCAACCTCAATGCCTTACAGTTCTCAATCTACCAGGCAACCTACAACTTCAACTGCTGTGGGCTGACCTTCGAACTGGAACGCTTAGCCCTGGGCCTGGTGCGCGACGAAAACCAGTACCGCTTCGCCTTTTCCCTGGCCAACGTCGGCACCTTTGGCACCCTGCGCCGCATGCAGCGCCTGTTCTAGGCGGCCTGTTCTTCTGCCTCTGTACCCGAACGGCGAGGAGATTTAAGATTACTGCTCGCGTGCCAAGCCACGGCGAAAGAGGAGGTAGGCGATGCTGAGCAACAGGCGTTTCGCTTGGTTCATCGTGGTCTTCCTGCTGGGGGTTGCTCATTTACTGCCCGCGTCGGCGCCGGGCACATCTCTGGGCACGGTGGAGTTCCCCTCTTCCTGCACTCCGGCGGCGCAAAAGACGGTTGTGCACGGCGTTGCCCTTCTGCATTCCTTTCAATACCAGCAGGTGGAGCAGGCGTTCACCCAGGCCGCCGGGCAGGACCCACATTGCGCCATTGCCTGGTGGGGCAAGGCCATGGGCTTATATCACCAGCTGTGGGATTTTCCCAGCGAGGCCACCTTGCGCGCCGGCTGGCAGGATATGCAACAGGCGGAGAAGATTGGCGCCCAGACCGACCGCGAACGCGCTTATATTGCCGCCGCCGCGGCCTTTTACCAGGACAATCCCAGGTTGAGCCATCTGCAGCGCCGGCAGGCTTACTCTCAGGCCATGGCCCAGCTGCATCAGAAATTCCCCAACGATGACGAGGGTGCGGCCTTCTATGCCCTGTCCCTGGCCGCCTTGGCGGAAGATGGTGACAACGAAATGGCCAACCGCAAGCAGGCCATCGCCATTCTGCTGCCGCTGTTCCAAAAGTACCCTGATAATCCCGGCATGGCCCACTACCTGATCCATGCCACCGATACACCCCAGCTCGCCTCGCAAGGACTGGAAGCAGCGCGGGCTTACGCCAAGATTGCACCTGCCTCCTCACACGCTCTGCACATGCCTTCGCACATCTTCATCCGCCTGGGACTGTGGCAGGATTGCATCACTTCCAACCTGGCAGCAGCCGCGGCGGCCGCGCAGGCCACGCGGGCGCACTTGGCCGACGCCGGCTACCAGTTTCATGCCATGGACTTTCTCGACTACGCCTACCTGCAGAGTGGGCAGGATGCCAAAGCGCAGGCCCTGATCGGGGAGCTCAAGAGCGTTCCCGGCGCGGGCGCGGAGGAAATCAGCGACGCACAGGCCCGCTTCGCGGCCCGCAATACGCTGGAATCCCACAGTTGGAAAGAAGCGGCGGCGCTGCCCATTCCTAAAGTTAAACTCCTCTGGCAGGATGACACTTACTTCGCCCGTGCCATCGGCGCAGCGCGCAGCGGCGATGTGGGTGGCGCCCGCCAGGACTTGAACCAGCTGAAGGAAATAATCACTGCTCGCGAGGCACACAATAAGCAAATGGGCAACACCGGTTATCCCGGCGAAGCCATTGATCTGATTGAAGCCGAAGCCTGGCTGGCCTTCGCCGAGGGCAAGGGCGATGCCGCCCTGGCGGGTATGGAGAAGGCGGTGCAGCGGGAGGAGAATGAAGGCGTCACTTACGAGCGCGCGCCGGCGCGCGAGATGCAAGGCGACATGCTGCTGGAACTCAAGCGGCCGGCCGACGCCCTGGCCGCCTATAAGGCCGCTTTGCACGATTCACCACGTCGCTTCGATTCTCTCTACGGGGCGGCCCGCGCCGCCCAACTTTCCGGCAATGCCGCAGAAGCGCGCGAATACTACGCCACCCTGGTGCAGAGCTGTGAGCCCGGCGCCGACCGCTCGGAACTGCAGGCAGCAAAAGACTACCTGGCTAAGCACGAGCAATCCGCGGAGTAGTACCGCTTCGCCGTTGTGCCCCGCTCGTACTAACATATGGGGATGGTAAGCCTGCCGGAGCTCCCGGAATTGCCAGATCTGCCGGCCAAGCGCCAGCGCCTGCAAGCCCACTTGCGCTCGCTGGGCCGTACGCTGGTGGCCTATTCTGGCGGAGTGGATTCCGCTTTCCTGGCCGATGCCGCCCATCAGGTTCTTGGCGACAACATGCTGGCGGTAATTGCCGATTCGCCCAGCCTGGCCCGTTTCCAACTGCAAGATGCGATTGCCTTCGCGCAGGAGCGGCAGATCCCGCTGGAAGTGGTGGCCACCCAGGAACTGGAGCGTCCGGAGTACGTGCGCAACGACGCCGTCCGCTGCTTCCATTGCAAGGATGAGCTGTTCACCCTGATGGAGGAATTCCGCCGGCAGCGCGGCTTCCAGTGCATCGCCTACGGCGTGAATGCGGACGACCAGGGTGACTTTCGCCCCGGGCAGGAAGCGGCACGGCAGCACCAGGTGGCGGCGCCGCTGCTCGAAGCCGGTCTGGGTAAGCAGGAGATTCGCGAGCTGGCGCGGCAGGCCGGACTGCCTTTCTTCGCGCATCGAGTACGGCCGCCCCGTCACCCGCGAGGCCCTGGCGGTGGTGGAGCAGGGCGAGGAGGCGCTGCGCGGCCTCGGCTTTCGCCAGTTTCGGGTGCGCCATCATGGGCAAATTGTCCGTATTGAAATTACCCGCGAGGAACTGCCTCGCGCCCTCGATCCCGACATGACCGAGAAATTCACCCGCATTTTCAAAGCTCTGGGCTTTACCTACGTAACCCTGGACCTGGAGGGCTTCCGCTCCGGCTCTATGAACGCCTTGCTGCCGCTGGACCAGGTTCGCCGCAGGGAGTGAATAGTCAAAACGATTGTGGCGCGGGCGACCAATGTGCTCGCCGGCCAAAGGGGCTGAAGCCCACCTTGCCTGAAGCCTGATTCCCCGAACCAAAGTTCGGGGCTTCCACGATTTGCCGCCGCTGCAACAGTCAGTGGTGGAGGGGCTTCACTCGCCAATTATCAATTCGTAAATCGTCAATTTCCTCATGGCTCCGTGTCTCCGTGGTGAACTAAGCTCTGCAAATGCGTTACTCCCGCCTCTCGTGAGATAATCTGGTTTATTCCCGTGTACAGGCGGTTCTTAGTGCTTTTGGCGCGACGCGGCTTCATTGCCCTGCTATTGCTGTGCCTGGGCTGCACGGCCCAGTCCGTGGACCAGGACGTCACCCGCCGGGTGGACCGCCAGGTCCGCTCCTACTACAACATTCCCGCCCGAGTGCAGATCACGCTGGGCAAGCGCGAACCCAGCGAATTCCCCAACTATGACAAGGTGACCCTTACCTTCGCAGATGGCGGCCGCAAGCAGACGCACGAGTTCCTGCTCTCCAAGGACAACAACACGCTGGTCCGTTTCACCAAGCTGGATTTGACCAAGGATCCGTATGCCGACCTTATGAAGAAGATTGACATCAGCGGGCGGCCGGTGCGCGGCAATAAGGAGGCCAAGGTCACCATCGTGAATTACGATGACTTTGAATGCCCATTCTGCGCCCGCATGCATGAAACCATGTTCCCCGGCGTCTTCGACCAGTACAAGGACAAGGTGCGGATCATCTACAAGGATTACCCGTTGATCGAGATCCATCCCTGGGCCATGCATGCCGCCGTGGACGCCAACTGCCTGGCGGCGCAGAATGACGAGGCTTATTGGGATTTCGCCGACTACGCCCACGCCCACCACAGCGAAATCACCGGCGACAACAAAACCACGCTGGCGCAGCAGTTCGCCAATCTCGACCAGATTGCCCTACAGCAGGCGCAGAAGCATAATCTCGACCAGGGCAAGCTGCAGGCGTGCGTGAAAGCGCAGAACACGGACGCGGTGCGGGCCTCCATGCATGAAGGCGACCAACTGGGGGTGAATGCGACGCCCACCATGTTCATCAACGGCCAGAAGCTGGATGGCGCGGTGCCGCCGCAGGAATTGCGCGCCACCCTTGACCGCGCCTTGCAGGATGCGGGGGTTCAGCCTCCCGTCCAGCCGGCGCCGGCGGCCCAGCCCGCTCCCGCGGCTCCGCCCAAGCCGCCAGCGCCCGCGGGTAAAACCGGGAAATAGGAGCAGTCCAGCCGTTGGGTTCCAGCCGTCAGGTTCCGCAGCAGCCGGGTCGATTCGTCAGTCCTCGGCCGGGAGACGGGCTCAGCTTTGTCCGCCGAATTCGTGGAGGAAATTTGACAACCAACTTACCGCACGCCCGCAAGGTGCTGACCGCGGCCCTGCTTGCCGCCACCCTGCTCGCTTTTCCCGCCTGCCAAAGGAAGGGCTCCAGTCCTGACGTCATGGCCAGGATCAACGGCCGCGAAATCACCCGCGCCGAAGTGGAGAAGTACTTCGATAACCAGACCTCGGGCGCTCCCCAGCAACCCACCGGGGAACAGGCTTCCAGCCTGCGCCTGAGTATTCTGCGCCAGCTCATTGACGACGAAATCCTCATGCAGCGCGCCGAGAAGCTCGGCCTGCTGGCCACCGACGAAGAGGTCAACCGCCGTTTGAACGAGATCAAGGCTCCCTATACCAAGGAGGAATTCGACAAGCGGCTGGAGGCAAAGAAAATCAGCCTCGATGATTTCAAGCGTGACCTGCGCCGCAGCCTCACCGTGGACAAGGTGCTCAACCGCGAGATCACCTCCAAGATCAACATTACCGACCAGGACATCACCAGCTACTACAACGCGCACAAGTCGGAGTTCAACCTGATCGAGCCGCAGTATCACCTGGCCCACATCCTGGTCACAACCGCCCCCAATCCCCAGGTGCACAACCTGAAGAATGACAAGGCTCGGAACGAGGCGGAAGCCCGCAAGAAAATCCAGACGCTCCTCAATCGCCTGGATAGCGGGGAAGACTTTGCCACCCTGGCCATGAATTACTCTGAGGACCCGGAAACGGCGAGCAACGGCGGCGACCTGGGGTTTACGCCGGAATCGTCGCTCAAGGGCACCGACCCCGCCACCCGTGACGCCATCAGCAAACTCAAACCCGGCCAATACAGCAGTATTATTTCCGTGGTTAACCCAACCACGCACCAGCTGTTTGGCTACCGAATCGTGAAGCTGATTGCCAAGGAGCCCGCCGGCCAGCGCGACCTTAACGATCCGCGCGTGCAGCAGGCCATCCGCGAGCAACTGCGCGACCGCCGCGAGCAACTGCTCAAAGCCGCTTTTTACGAGGAAATCCGCGATCAGGCCAGGGTAGAGAACTTTTACGCTGAGCAGATTCTGAGCCAGGCGGGAAAGTAGCAAACACCAGTTGTCAGTTGCCAGTGGCCAGTTGTCAGTGAGCCGGCCAGGATGCCGACAGCACTGTGGAAGCGCATGGCGCATTGGAAGCGCATGGCTTTAGCCATGCGGAATTAGTGCCAAAACCATGCGGGCTTTAGCCCCTGAGGGCTTCTTTGACATTTTGGGCATGGAACAACAGGCGGAAGGGGGCTGAGACCCAATTATCCCGCTTCTCTCCGTGCCTCGGTGTCTCTGGGGCAAAATCCTATTCCACAATTGCCAGCACATCGCCGGCGTTGACCGCGGCGCCCGGAGCGGCCAAAATTTTCTGCACCACGCCCTTCTTGGGCGACTTCAGCTCGTTCTGCATCTTCATGGCTTCAATCACCAGTACGCCCTCTCCGGCCTGTACCGCGGCTTTTTCCTGCACTAACAACCGAACCACCTTTCCCGGCATGGGGGCCACCAGCTTCTTGATGCCATCGCCGGCTCCGGCGGCCTGTCTGCGGCTACGCAAGGAGCGCGGGTCGCGCACTTCGGCCGCGTAACGCGCACTGCCCACCCAGAAGTGCAGGTCCAGAGGCGTGGCTTCGCGCTTGACCTCGTAGGCAGTGCCGCCAATTACGATGGACAGCACGTTAGCCCGCGTCAACACCGCGTCCAGCGCGACTTCGCGTCCGTTCAGGCGGCACTTCCATCCTGCCTTTTCGCGCACCAGTTGCAGGCGGTAGTCGGCGCCGTCTATGTTGACGTCGAAAATCATAAAGAGCAGCTCTTGGCTGTTGGCTGGCTGGCAGAAGCGGGCCGGCAGCCGAGGGACGCCTCGTCGCGGGCTATCAGCCATCAGCTCTCAGTTTCACTCACTGCAGCGACTCCGCCCTCCCCGCCTGCTTCCAGCCACTGGCGCCATTTTTGGCGGGCTGGGTTCGTGCACCCGCAGAGCCGTTCCTGGTGGCCGTGGCCTGCTCCAGCAGCGCAAACACTCCCGCGGCGATGGCGGCAATGTCTGGATGTTCGCTCTTGACGGGATCGGTTTCCGGGCTGGCCAGCAGGCGATCCAGAAAACCGGTGTCCAGCTTCCCGGCCATGAACTCGGGATTCTTCAGGATGCGGCGGAACAGGGAAATATTGGTCTTGATGCCGCCCACGAAGTACTCATGCAGGGCCCGGCGCAGGCGCATGATGGTTTGACGGCGGTCGCTGCCGTAGCCGATCAGCTTGGCCAGCAGCGGATCGTATTCCAGGGGCACGCTCCAGCCTTCGTACATGCCGCTGTCGCGGCGGATGCCCGGTCCGCCCGGAATGAGCAGCAGAGTAATCTTCCCCGGGCTGGGGAAAAAGTTGTTGTCCGGGTCCTCGGCGTAGATGCGGCACTCCATGGCATGGCCGCGCAGTTGCACCTCCTGCTGGTGGAACGGCAGCGGCTCGCCGGCGGCGATGCGGATCTGCAGATGCACCAGGTCCAACCCAGTGACCATCTCCGTCACTGGATGCTCCACCTGCAAACGCGTGTTCACCTCCAGGAAATAAAAATTCTTGTTTGCGTCCACCAGAAACTCGACCGTGCCCGCGTTGGTGTAGCCCCCGGCTTCGGCAACTTTGACCGCGGCTTCGCCCATGCGGCGCCGCATTTCCGCGTCTACGACGGGCGAAGGCGACTCCTCCAGCACCTTCTGGTGGCGGCGCTGCACCGAGCATTCGCGCTCGCCTAGCCACAGGGTGTGGCCGTGCTCGTCGGCCAGCACCTGCATCTCGATGTGGCGCGGGTTCTCGATGAGCTTCTCGATGTAAATTTCGCCATCGCCGAAAGCGCGTTCCGCCTCGCTGCGGGCGGCATCGAAGGCGGAGCGCAGTTCCTCTCCCGCGCGCACCAGGCGCATGCCCTTCCCACCGCCCCCGGCCGCCGCCTTCAGCATGATGGGATAACCCACTTCCTTTGCCACCCCCACCGCTTCGGCGAATTCCAGGCCGCGCGATGAACCCGGCACCAGGGGTACGCCGGCGCGCTCCATGGCTTGACGCGCGCGGGTTTTCGAGCCCAGCAATTCCATGGCCTCGGCGGTCGGGCCGATGAACTTGACGCCCTGCTCCTGGCAGGCGCGGGCGAAGCGAGGGTTTTCAGAAAGGAAACCGTAGCCGGGATGGATGGCGTCAGCCCCGCTGCGCCGCGCCACCTCCAGGATCTTTTCCATGTTCAGGTAGGACTCGGTGGCCGCGGCCGGGCCGATGAAGTACGCCTCGTCGGCGTGGCGCACGTGCAGCGACGCGCGGTCCACCTCGGAATAAACTGCCACCGAGGGAATGCCCAGCTCGCGGCAGGCGCGCATTACGCGCACCGCAATTTCACCCCGGTTGGCAATCAGGATTTTTTTGAACATGAAAACCTATGCGAGCCGCAACACAAGGTTTGATTGTAATTCACGCCGCCAGGGCGTGTGCGGGCGCCGGGTTTCGCCCGTGCTGGGCGGCGCATAGCTTGCTGCCACACAGGTATCTGCAAAACGAAAACGCCCCTCCCGCCTGTGGGCGGGAGGGGCGCTGTCCTGAGGAGGGAGGGAAAGCTTTACTGATTCTGGCTGGCCGGCTGTTCCACGATGCCGCCCGGGCTCTGCGCCGCCTTAGCCGCCTTGGCTTTCTTGGTGGCCATGGTCTTATCCACCCACTCGTCAGCCGTCTTCAGGTCGGCTACCTGCTGATCGGGGGTGTCACATTCGGTGTCTGCCTTTTCGCGATACATCAGGTTCATGTAGGCCATGGCATCGTCGTAGTCAGGACGCAGTTGCAGCGCCTTGTTGAGCACGTCAATACCATCCTGGATGTTGGCCCCATTGAGATCCTTCAGGTGCTGGCAGACCTTCTTGTCCTTCAGGCTGTCATCCGGCTTCAGCCCCAGTTTGGCGCGCTCTTCCATGCGCGGCTGGTAGCACTCGGTCCAGTCAATCACACCGACAGAATAGTAGGTTTCAGGGTCGTTGGGATCTATCGTCGAGGCCTTGCGGTAATACTCCTTGGCGAGATCGAATTTCTTCATCTGCAGGTAGAGATAGGCGATTCCCTTGACGCTGTTGATCTGCTGCTCGCGGCTGGGATTACGGCCCAGCACCTGCTTGTACTGGTCAATGGCCTGCTCCGCATTGCGGTTGTTATCCGGCGTGTCCGCCCCGGGAACATACTGCTGGGCGTAGGCGGTGGCCAGATATAGGCGGGCGTTGAGCAGGGATGGGTCCAGGGCGACCGCATTCTGGAACCGGTTAATGGCCTCTTCAAACTTGGCATTCTTGTAGGCCTGGACGCCTTTATTAAGCTGGTCGCGCGCTTTCAGTTTGTTGCAACCGGCGGCGAAGAGCAGCGCCAGAGCGGCGGCCGACAACATCACTACTCGCACGCTTCTGTTCATTTGGTTTATTAGTCCCCCTTGCCGAAAAAGCTAAGGGCCTCCCTGTTTCTAGTTGCGGGCGAGATCCCGGTTTTAGGCGGAGCGGCCCGGCTGAACTGCGAACCGCAGCTCAGGCGGCAGTCGTGCTGCCGCCTGCCCGGAAAACTGCCCTGGTATTTAGCTGCCCGCCTCAATTTTGGCGGTGATGAGCCCAACCTTGTCCACACCGGCAGCGTGCGCGATATCAATCACGTTGGCTACATCGGCGAATGGAATGCCGTTGTCGCCCTTCACGAACATGACTTTCTCGGCGCGCGTCTTGTAGATGTCGGTCAGCCGCTGTTGAAGATTATCCCAGTTTGCGTCTTCCTGGTTGATCTTCAAGCCGGGGTTCTGCCCCGGACCGCGGTCAATCACCTGCACCACGATGGTACGGTCAGGTTGGTTCGGCTGCTGCTTCTGGTTGGGCGGCGGTGGCTGCGGCACCAGCGCATCCAGCCCTTTGGGCGTGAGCGGCGTGATGACCATGAAGATGATCAGCAGCACCAGCAACACATCAATGAGCGGGGTGACGTTCATGTCCGCGGTTGGACCGCCACCAGAACCTCCAATTGCCATTCCCATAGTCGCTTCTCCTACTGCCCCGTGGGCGCGACAGGCGCCGGCGGCGGTGTGGCTCCGGAAGTGTTCTTCCGCTGTTCGGTCAACAGGCCCAAATCATCTACTCCGGCGGCGCGCACGTTGTCCACCACCTCAACCACGGTGCCGTACTTGGCGCGCGCGTCAGCCCGGACGAAGACCCGCTTATCCACCCGGTTGGCCAGGCGGTCCTTGATCTTTTCCGTCAGCGCATCCGGCGTGATCTGATCGTTGCCGAAGAAGATCTTGCCGTCGCGCATGATGGCCACCAGCAAGGCATCTTCCTTGTCGGCGTCGGCCATTGGCGTGGGGTTGTTGACCTTGGCCAGGTCTACGCTCACGCCCTTCTGCAACATGGGCGTGATGACCATGAAGATGATCAGCAGCACCAGCATAACGTCCACCATGGGCGTCACATTGATGTTGGAGTTGACCTTGGCGCCTTCGTTTCTTTTGTTAATTGCCATGGCTTGCTCTCCTTTGCGCGGAATTCACTTTCAGCTGGCCGCGGGAAACGGTGAGCCGGCGCAGAACATGCGCCCGCCTTGCCGTTGGCCCCGGTTCACCTACCGGCGAACGCCCCGGCGCTTCAGGAAGTAGTCAATCAGTTCGCTCGACGAGTTATCCATCTCCACGTCGAAGGCTTCCACGCGGCTGGTCAGATAATTGAACATCATCACGGCCGGGATGGCGACGAAAAGACCGACGGCGGTGGTCACCAGCGCTTCGGCGATACCGCCGGCGACGGCGCCCAGACCTGTGGCCTTCTGCTCGGAAATGCCTTTGAACGCGTTCAGAATGCCGACCACGGTGCCGAACAGGCCGACGAAAGGAGCGGTGGAGCCGATGGTGGCCAGGCCGCTCAGACCGCGCTTGAGTTCAGCGTGCACGATGGCCTCGGCGCGCTCCAGGGCCCGCTTGGAAGCTTCAATCTGCTCGCCGGGGATATCGCCGGATTCGGAGTGAGCGCGGAATTCCTGCAGGCCCGCGGTCACTACCTTGGCCAGGTGGCTCTTCTTGTTGCGCTCGGCTACGCGGATGGCTTCATCAATCTTGCCTTCGCGCAGCGCGCCCGCCACCGCGGGAGCAAAGGCCCGCGACTGCTTGCGTGCGGCACTGAACGCCATCCAGCGGTCAATCATCACGCCGATGGACCAGCCGGACATGATGAACAAAATGATAACTACCGCCTTCGCCAAAATACCCATCTGGTGCCATAGCGAAATCGGGTCCCATCCTACGGTGCCGCCTTCCTGGAATATCCACGAGGCGTACACGGAGGCATGGGTAAGGGCTGCGTTAGCTGCGTGTGCTACGAACATGAGTGACTTTTCCTCCTCAGGAATGTCGTGACTCGGTACCGCAAACTGCTGTAAAGCTGGTCTGCAAGCGATTACAAAAGAATCAAGCGTGGACCTACTCTGCGAAGCATGCGCTGGAATTTGGATTCAGGACCAGCGCGCAGGGTTGGTGGCCTGCAGTCTACGCGTCCGGGGACCAAAATGCACGCGGACGCCAACCGCTTGATTCAAAACCGGGGCGCGCCCCCATGGGCTCACCCCGCCAGAGCTCTTTCTAGCCGCCAGCCAAGGTGAAATTCACCGTGATCTGGGTTTCCACCGCTACCGGCTCGCCGTTCAGGAAGTAGGGCTTATAGCGCCACTGCCTCACTGCTTCGATGGCCGAGGGGGCCAGCATAGGATGCCCGCTGATCAAGCGCAGGTTCTCGATGGTGCCATCCTTGCTGATCTCCGCCTGCAATACCACCGTTCCCTGAATGCGGGCTTGCCGCGCCAGGGGCGGATACATAGGCTGCACGCGATGGATAAGCAGGCCCTGGGAAACGCCCTGGGAGACGCGCACCCGCTGCGGGGTTGCGACCTTGGGCACAGCCACGGGAGTGGAGCTGATGATGCCGCCGATCACGCCGCCCATCTGTCCGCCGGGCACACCACCAGGCACACCGCCCACCACGCCCGCTGAGGCCATCACCGGCGGCGGCGCTTCCTCTTCCTTGATCATCTCCACCTTTTTGGGAATCTTGGTGGGTGTGCGCAACTCGCCGTTAATGATGTCGGTCTGCACAACCTTCACCACCCGCTGGGGCACAGCCGCCGCAGGTGGAGGCGGCGGAGGGGGCGGCGGAGGTGCTACAAGAAACGTCATTAACTGCTGCTTGGGCAGGGCTTCGGTGTAAAGCAGCGGGATCAAAACCAGAACGCCCACCAAAGCGATCTGGAGCACAAATGAGATCGTCGTGGTCATTCCCCGCTTTGTGGTTAGCCTGCCTCCTGACTCCAGAAGGCTGTCCTCAAACATGGAACTTCCTCCGTCTTCTTACCGTTTAGACACCACAGAGCCGCACTTTGCTCCCGATTGGAAGTGAGCCGACCCAGAAATGTTGCCGCCCCCTTAATGGGGGAAGGGCCGAATTCTACGCCTTTGCCCGCACTTTTTCGCGGCGATTTACGCTCGGCGCCGCCGGCGGCGTCTGGCGGCCGCTGCTGGCCCGCCGGGAGCGCCAATCCTGATAAGCCACCAGCATGGGCGCCGCCACCGCGATCGAAGAATAGGTCCCGATCAGGATGCCGATCACCAGGGCGAAAGAGAAGCCCCTAAGTACTTCCCCTCCAAAGAGATAGAGGGCCAGCACCGTAAGGAACGTCAGACCGGAGGTGAGCACCGTCCGGCTCAAAGTCTGATTGATGCTGCGATTAACTATGTCGGCCATCTTCTCCCGCCGCAAAAGCTTGATATTTTCGCGGATGCGGTCGAAAACGACGATGGTGTCGTTCATGGAGTAGCCCACCAGGGTCAGGATGGCGGCAATGACGGTGAGACTTATCTCCTTATCGGCCAACGAGAAAGCGCCAACCGTGATGAGCGTATCGTGGAAGCAAGCCACCACAGCGGCCACGCCATAGATGAGTTCAAAGCGGAACCACAGATAAACCAGCATGCCCAGGAGCGAGTACACGATCGCCCATTTGGCCTGACTCTGCAGTTGCTTGCCGACCTGAGGACCGACTACGTCCACATTGCGCACGCCAAAATCTGAGAGGGCAAAGCCCTGCTTCATGGAATCCACCACCGCCGGGGGCACAACCCCCTTCAGGTCATCCATGGAGTTCAGCACGCCGCTTTGTACGACGTCGCGCTGGTGCACGATGGCTTGCGCCATCTGCTCATAGCGCTGGGCCGCGTCCGTCCCCAGATGCAGAGGATCCTGGGCCAGCAGGTAGGCTTGGAAAGTCTGGGCGCTGGCGTTGTTTAAATCCTGCTCACCGGGAGGCAGCCTGGTTTCCAGGGCATTGATGATCTGTGACCGTCCACGATCGAGCGCGGCTTCGCTGGTCTCTTTCTCCGCCAATCCAATCAGGACTTCGTTATTGGTGGCAGTACCGAAACGCTGAATGCGCGCGCTGTGCAGGCCGGCGCGGTCCATGAGCGAACGAATTTCGTTAATATCCGGGGAGTGGGTAAATTTCACCCGCACCAGCGTGCCGCCGCGGAAGTCCACGCCCAGCGGCACACCGTGCCAGAACAGCATGGAGCAGACGCCAGCCACGCTGAACACCAGCGAAAAGGCGAGGAAATACCACTTTTTGGCGAGAAAATCTATGTTGGGACTGCGAAAGAATTCCACTTAGCTTTGGCCCTCAAGTTAACTTTGCATTCGGCCGATTAACGCAAAATCGAACCAGATATTACCCGATACTGAGCGCTTCACCCCGCTGTTTGCGGTTGAGCACGTAATCAAAAATCACCCGCGAGACAAACACCGCGGTAAACAGGTTGGCCAGCAGGCCGAAAGTAAGGGTGACTGCGAAACCCTTCACCGGGCCGGTGCCAAAAATAAACAAAATAAAAGCGGAAACGATGGTGGTCACGTGCGTGTCCACAATCGTTATCCAGGCATGGGCGAAGCCCTGCTCCACCGCCGAAGGAGGCGTTTTGCCATTGCGCAGTTCTTCCCGAATGCGCTCAAAAATGAGCACGTTGGAGTCAACGCCCATGCCTACGGTAAGAATGACTCCGGCGATGCCGGGCAGGGTGAGAGTGGCTCCGCTGTAGCCCAGGAACCCGAGCAAAATGATCAAGTTCAGAATAAGGGCCACGTCGGCGTTGATGCCCGCCCCGTGGTAGTACACCAGCATGAAGATGAGCACCGCGAGCATGCCAATAACCGCCGCCCGCACGCCATCACGGATGGAATCGGCGCCGAGCGAAGGCCCGACCGTGCGGTCTTCCAGGTAATGAATGCTGGCGGGCAGCGCGCCGGAGCGCAGAATCATGGCCAGGTCCTTGGATTCCTGCTCGGAAAAGCGGCCATTGATGACGCCGGAATCGTGAATCTGCTCCTGGATGGTGGCCACTTCCTGAACCTTGTTGTCCAAGACTACCGCCAGTTTATCGCCCACGTGGGAGCCGGTGAAGGCAGCAAAACGGCGGCCGCCCTCGTTGGTGAGCTGGAAGGTGACATCGGGACGGCCGTTCTCGTCCTGGCTGGAGCCGGCGTCGCGCAAGTCGCGGCCGGTAACCGCGGAGGAGCGCGAAACCAGGTACCAAACTTGATGGGGCTCGCCGCCGGTGTCGCCAATGCTCTTGCCCGGCATCAGCACCGTGCCCGGGGGAAGAACGCCATTGTTGGCGCTAAGGGCTTCCTGCTCACTGGAATAAGGGCCGCCGAAGGCCTGGCGAATTTCCAGCATGGCGGTGGACTGCATGATTGACTTGACGCGTGCCGGGTCGTTCACACCAGGCAGCTGAACCAGAATCTGGTATTGCCCCAAGCCATGTTCCTCGATCACAGGCTCACTAACACCCAGCTGGTCAATGCGGTTGCGGATAGTCTCAATGGCCTGCTGCACCGCCCGGTTCTTGAGCTGGGTGAGCTGGGAAGGCTTCATAGCCACAGTGTAGGTGTCCTGAGCGCCGGAATTGAGGTCGTACTCGGGCAGGTCGGTGGAAACGATATCGCGCAGGTCGGAACTGTGGTCCGCCGAAACCCCTTTCACCACGATGTGGTCGGGATTATTTGCGGGGTCAGACTGGGCAATGTCAGCAAAGGCGATGTTTCGGCTGCGCAGGGAAGCCTTCAGGCGCTCGATGGCCTGCTGGGCGTCTACATTGACCGCATCATTCACCTGCACCTGCAGGATGAGGTGGGTGCCGCCTTTGAGGTCCAGGCCCAGGGAAATGCGGTGCTGGAGAGCCTCCGCCAAGCCTTGTCCGGAAAAGCTGGAGGGGATACCGAAAATGCCGTACACGAACAACAGGAGGACGGCGATGATGAAAACTGATTTCCAGAGCAGGTTTTGCTTCATAAAACTGGGAGACTACCTTGAAAATACCGGGTATTTTCGCCGGCTGCAACCGCCTACGACTTGCCACCTTCCTCGGGATTAGCCAGGGAAACGACCGCCGAGCGCGATATCTCGAGGCGCAAATTATCGGGCGGCACACGCAACTGCAGGGCATCGTCGCGCAAGGAGATGATGGTTCCGCGCAGGCCGCCGCTGGTGACCACCTTATCGCCCGCCTTCAATTCGCCGAGCATGTGCTGCCATTTTTTCTGCCGCCGCTGCTGGGGCATGATCAGCAGAAAATAGAAAATCGCGAAAATCAGTATCAGCGGGAGCAGGCCCCAGCCCAGCGCTCCGCCACTATCCTTGGCCTGTAAGAAGGCCGCCACCAGGTATGTTTCCATGAAACCTAACTAACCTCTTGCTTCGGCATGACAGGCTCTGGATGCCCAGAGCTTGAGATCACTCTCTAGTTACCTGCAGGAAAGCTCATGACCCCTGTTGTCAGGCCGGTACTTCCTGGACTCAAGAATGAACAGGGGATTCGACTACGGTTTCGGTGTGGACTGTACACCAGAAAGAAGAGCCCACTCCCCAAGTTTTATAGAATGCCGCACGGCTCGCATAGTGTCAAGGTAGTAGGCCAGATTGTGGACGGTGTTGAGGACCTGTGCCAGAACCTCATTGCCGGCGTAAAGATGGCGCAAATAGGCGCGCGAGTAGCGGGCGCAGACCCGGCAGCCACAGCGCGGGTCGAGCGCGCCTTCATCCTGGGCATAGCGCGCCTGCTTGATGGAAATTCTTCCTTCCGAAGTGAACAGCAAACCGTGGCGGGCGGCGCGCGTGGGCAGGACGCAATCCATCATGTCAACGCCCATGGCGGCGTAGTGCACGATTTCTTCGGGAGTGCCCACGCCCATCAGGTAGCGGGGGCGGTCGGCGGGCAGATAAGGCAGGGTGGCGGCGACAATTTCCTGGGTCAGAGCGCGCGGTTCTCCCACGCTCAAGCCGCCGATGGCGTAGCCGGGAAAGCCTATCTCCACTGTGCGCTGCGCCGATTCGCGGCGCAGGTCAGGGTACATGCCGCCCTGGATGATGCCGAACAGGGCCTGGGTAAAGTTTCGAGCTTCCAGTTTCGGGTTTCCCGGCAGGTCGTCGGGTTTTGAAACTTGAAACTCGAAACTTGAAACCTGCTCCCCGGGCTGGGTGCTGACCGCTGATGGCTGAGTGATTCTCCCCTCCGTCCCCGCCCACGGCACCTCTCGCTTATGCTCCTCAAAGTAGCGCTTGCTCCGCTCCGCCCAGCGCAGGGTCAGTTCCATAGAGGCGCGGGCGCGCTGGCGCTCGGCGGGGTGTTCGGTGCACTCGTCAAAGGCCATGATGATGTCGGCGCCCAAATTGATTTGCGCCGCAATGGCCGTTTCCGGGCTGAGGAAGTGAGAGGAGCCATCCAGATGTGAGCGAAAGGCCACACCTTCCTCACTCACCTTGCGCAGGTCGCTGAGGCTGAAAACCTGGTAGCCGCCGGAGTCAGTAAGAATCGCGCGCGGCCAGGACATGAAGCGATGCAGGCCCCCCAGTTTGCGTACCTGCTCCACTCCCGGACGCAGGTAGAGGTGGTAGGTGTTGCTGAGCAGGATTTCGACGCCCAGATCTTCCAGCAGGTCCTGAGGCACGCCCTTGACGTTGGCCAGGGTCCCCACAGGCATGAAGACCGGCGTTTCCACCACGCCGTGCGGGGTAAGCAGGCGGCCGGCGCGGGCGGAATCGAGTTGGGCATCAATGGCGAAGAGGAGCGGCATTGCGGACGATGAGATTGTAGCGGAGGGAGAGCCATGGTTGGCCAATTGGCTGCTGGTGTGGCGGGAGCCCCACCTACCTCGGGGAGACTTCTCCGGATTGCATTCGTATGGGCTAACTGGCAGCGCGCAATTCGGGCAGGCGCTGGCGCAATTGCTCGAGATGATGCCGTTCGTGTCCGGCAATGACGTAGAGCAGCGCGCGCACCGAGACTTCTTTCCCGTTGGCAACGCCCCGGCGGCCATAGGCTTCGGCAGGGAAGCTGCGAAACAGCGCCAGGTTGGCGCGGCGCAGATGCTCAAACTCCTCAGCCAAATCCTGTAAAGTGCGCGCGCTGAAGTTCGACTCGCGCACATAGTCGTCCTGTTCCCAGCCAGGGATGGGCTGGGCGTCGCCGCGGGCAAAACGCAGGGCGCGGCAGGACATGAGGCGCTCGGCGTCGCACAAGTGGCCAACAATTTCCTTGATGTTCCATTCCGCGGGCTTGCGGCGGGAGGTCGCCTCCCGCTCGGAAAGCGGGCGCACGAAGGCGAGCGTCTCTTCGATTTGTTTTTCCAGCAAGTCCACAATGTCGCCCTCGGGCACGCGGCGGATGTAGCTTTCAAGGCCGGCGGAGTATTCCGAAGCCTGCGGGCGGGTGGTGCGGAAGGAAGACATGGGGAGATTTTATGGGAGCATTTAGCAGTTAGCAATTAGCACTTAGCCATTGAAGTGGGTTCTTGGGAACCGCCAACAACGTTCAATGGCTAAATGCTAAGTGCCAAGTGCTAATTGCTACTCCAGCAACTTCTGCATCTCGGCATACGTCACCACACCTTCCAGCGAGGTGTAGGTGCCGCGCTGCCGCAGTTCCTGAGCCAGGCGGCGCAGCACACCCAGTCCGGCCAGCATGGGCTTGGAGCCCAGGCTGACGCGGGCCACGCCCAGGCGCTGGAGTTCGGCAATGGCTGGGAAGCCGGGGCCGGCCAGGATGTTGATGGGAAATTTCACATCTCTCACAAAGCGGGAGATGAGTTCAGGCTCCTTGACGCCAGGCAGGAATATGCAGTCCGCGCCGGCATCGCGGAAAGCGACGGCACGACGCAGGGCGTGGTCGTAACGCGATTCAGGCGCGCCCACCTGGTTGAGATAAACGTCAGTACGGGCATTAATAACCAGAGGCACACCGGCATTGCTGCCGGCTTCGCGCACGGCGCGGATCTTCTCCACCGCCAAAGCAACATCCATCAGCGCCGTATCGGATGCCTCGGTGCTGTCTTCCAGGTTCATGCCCACGGCGCCGGCGGCAATAACGGCAGCGGCGGTGCGCGCCGCGTCTTCCGGGCGCGCGCCGTAACCGGATTCGACATCGGCGGTGACCGGCACCTGGACAGCTTTGGCGACGCGGGCCACCACCGTCAGCATTTCATCTCGCGAGATGCGCTGGCCATCGGGATAGCCCAGAGAAAAGGCTACTCCGGCGCTGCTGGTGGCGATGGCGGGCACGCCCTCCGCTTCCAGAACGCGGGCACTGGCAACGTCCCAGCAATTTGCAAGAACGAGAATGTTGGGGCCGTGATGGAGCTTACGGAGTGCATCGGCGAGCGATTTTTGGCGAGCGGGGTTCATGTTGGAAGCAATCAGCCGTCAGCACTCAGCATTCAGCCAATCACGCTCATCTGTGAAGCCATGCCTCATACCACGTTCAGGGGGCTGACTGCTGATGGCTGAGTGCTGAACGCTTGGGTTCCACACCTCATTACTGATTGCCGGCGGCCTTCACCCGCTGCATAAACTTGCCCAGGCTGACCACGGCGCGGCTGACGCTACCGCAGCCGATCTCCTGATGGCCGTCGCGGGCGCTCACGCGAAAAACATAAAAGCGGCCGTTGGCGGCTTCCAGCGTAGCCTCCGCTTTGACCAGGGCGCCCACGCCGGTGGCGGCGCGGTGCTCAATGTTGATGGCTGTGCCTACGCTGATCTCGTCGCCTTCGCAATAGGGTTGCAGGGCGCGGAAGGCCGCTACTTCCATCAAGCCGATCATGTGCGGCGTGGAAAAAACCGGCGGCAAGTGGGGATCGTGGTAAGTAAGTGTGTCCTCAAACGCCACCTTGTGTTCGGCTTCGCCGCGGGCACCAGAGGGAACGGACTTCATGGGCATAAATCTATCATGTCGATAAGTTGGCAGTTAGCCGTTGATCGTTCCGTTTACTCCCCAATTTTCGGAAGGGCGGGATTGTCATCCCTCGACTTGCGCTCGGGATGACAGAGAAAAGCGGCAAGGGTCATTTAGAATATAAGGACGCGGGGTGGGGTGCTTCCAGAAGCTTTGTGATGCAGTTCACAGAAGAATACGACGTGGTAGTGGTCGGCGCCGGACATGCCGGGTGTGAAGCCGCGATGGCGGCGGCGCGTCTGGGCCTGCGCACGGCGCTCTACACGCTCAACGTGGACCTGATCGCGCAGATGTCGTGCAACCCAGCGGTGGGCGGCATCGCCAAGGGGCACCTGGTACGGGAGGTGGACGCGCTGGGCGGCATCATGGGCGTGGTGACCGACGCGGTCGGCATCCAGTTCCGATTACTGAACACCTCGCGCGGACCGGCGGTGTGGTCCCCGCGGGCACAATGCGACAAGCAGGCCTATCGCCTGAAGATGCGCGAGGTGCTGGAGTCGCAACCCAACCTCAAGATCAAGCAGGCGGAAGTGGCGGAGCTGATTGTGGAGGAGCCGGGAGACAGGAGTCGGGATTCAGAGGATGGGCGAGAGCCGACGGCCGAAGGCCGGCAGCTGCTCTGCCGCGGTATTCGCCTGCGCGACGGCCGCACGGTGGGCGCCGCCGCGGTCATCATCACCACCGGCACTTTCCTCAACGGGCTGATTCACTGCGGCGAACAGCAGTATCCGGCGGGGCGCAGCGGCGAACCTCCTTCGGTGCTGCTGGGCGAATCGCTGAAGCAGCTGGGCCTGCGCGGCTGCCGCCTGAAAACCGGCACGCCGCCCCGGCTCGACGGGCGCAGCATTGACTGGTCACGCTTCCAGGCGCAGCCGGGGGACGCAGACCCCACGCCTTTCAGCTTCCGCACCCGGCGCGTGGCCCACGCTGATTCGCAGGTGCCGTGCTTCATTGCCTACACCACCGAGGAAACGCACCGCATCATCCGCGAGAACGTGCATCGCTCGCCCATGTACAGCGGGCAGATTAAATCCATCGGGCCACGATACTGTCCTTCCATCGAAGACAAGATTGTCAAGTTTCCCGATAAGGAGACGCACCAGCTTTTTCTCGAGCCGGAGGGGCTGAAGACGCACGAAATCTACGTCAACGGCATGAGCACTTCCCTGCCGATTGACGTGCAGATGGCCATTATCAAGTCGGTGCCGGGGCTGGAGACGGCGGAGATGCTGCGCCCCGGCTACGCCATCGAATACGACTCGATCGACCCTACCGAGCTGCAGCGCACGCTGGAGACGAAGAAAATCGGACGCCTGTTCCTGGCCGGGCAAATCAACGGCACCAGCGGCTACGAGGAGGCGGCGTGCCAGGGCATTATGGCGGGCATCAATGCCGCGCTGAAAGTGAAAGGGGAACCGGCGCTGACGCTGGACCGCACCGAGGGGTACACAGCCATCCTGATTGACGACTTGATCAGCAAGGGCACGAACGAGCCCTACCGCATGTTCACTTCACGGGCGGAGTTCCGCCTGCACCTGCGGATTGACAACGCCGACCGGCGGTTGACCCCGCACGGGCGCCGGGTGGGGCTGATTTCCGAGGCCGCCTGGACCGAGTACGTTGCGAAACAGGAACGCATGGCAGCGCTCAAGCAACTGCTGGAAACGGCGCGCGTGAACGGCCTGCCAGTAGCGCTGGCGGAAAAGGTGGGCAATGTGGCGGGCGCCACCTACGCCCAGTTGCTCAAGCGCCCGGAAGTAGACATAGTGGAACTGGCGCCGGCGCTGCGGGAACTGATGCCCCGCTTTTTCGAAACTTGTGCGGGCACAGCCGCCCCTTCGGCAAGCTCAGGGCAGGCTCCCGGCTGCGGGAGTGAACCTGACTCGGCTCTTCCTTCCGCCGCACGCAACGAACTGAAGTCGGTGGAGACCGAAATCAAGTACGCCGGCTACCTGGAGCAGCAGCAGCGCGCCATCGAACGCCTGAAAAAGGCGGAACAGCGCGCCATTCCGGAATGGTTCGATTACAAAAACGTGAGCGGGCTTTCGCGCGAGATGCAGGAAAAGCTGCAGCGGGTGCGGCCGCGCACCCTGGGCCAGGCCAGCCGCATACCCGGGGTAACTCCAGCGGCGGTATCGCTGGTCAATGTGTACATTGAAATTCAGGCACGGCGCGCGCCGTGAGGCCTTGCCCGGAGGTAAAGAGCGGCAAACTGCTCAGCTCTTTTTCTTGTCCATTTTCGGCTTGGATTCCTTCTTCTCTTCTTTCGCTTCCGGTTTACTCTCGGACTTATCCGTTTTACTTTCGGACTTAGGACCGGCTTCGGAACTGGAGCTCGCCGACGACTTGCGCGCATAATCGGTGACATACCAGCCAGAGCCTTTGAACTGCACCGCGGGCGCGTGCAGCACCTGCTCCACTTTGCCCCCGCACTCGGGGCAGCGGGTTACCGGCTTGTCGGAAAATTTCTGAATGCGCTCGAAGCGATCGCCGCACTTCTTACATTCGTACTCGTAAAGTGGCACCCCAACTCCTGAAGAACGAGAGACTCTGCCTGTGATTCTAGGTATGGGCCGGCGGAACGTCAATTGCGGCGCGGGTTCTGCCGCGGCAACCTGACCGTCAGAGCGGCCTTCCGCGGTGTAGACTCGGGCCATGAGAGCGACGGAGAAGCCGGAGGGCAGGGGGATGCTGTTCCTGGTGGGCACGCCTATCGGAAATCTCGAGGACATCACTTTGCGCGCCCTGCGCACGCTCAAGGAAGCGGACCTGATCGCCTGCGAAGACACGCGGCAAACGCAGAAGCTGCTGACCCACTACAACATTGCCACCCCGACCATCAGCTACCACGAACATAATGAGATGACACGCTCAGCGGAACTGGTGAAGAAGCTGGAAGAAGGCACGCAGGTGGCGCTGGTCACGGACGCCGGCATGCCCGGCATCTCCGATCCCGGGTACCGGCTGATTGCGCTGGCCATTCGGCACCACATTCCTGTAGTTCCGATTCCGGGCCCGGCTGCATTTCTGGCGGCGCTGGTGGCCAGCGGTCTGCCTACCGACTCCTTTCGCTTCAGCGGTTTTCTGCCCGCCAAGCAGGGGCAGAGGCGGGAACTGCTGGAGAGCATCACGGAGTCGCCGCGCACGCAGGTATTCTACGAGGCGCCGCACCGCATTCGCGAAGCGCTGGAAGACGTGGTGGCGGCGCTGGGCCCCGAACGGCCCGTGGTAATCGCCCGCGAGGTCACCAAGCTGCATGAAGAATTCCTGCGCGGGCGGGCGGAAGAGGTTCTGGAAACAGTGAAGTCGCGCGAACTGAAAGGGGAAATCACGCTGCTCATCGGCAAGGCCGAAGCCGGTGCGCGTCCCGCCACGGGCACGCCAGCAGTGCGCGAGCGCTTCCAGCAGATTGTCGCCCAGGAGAAGCTGGACGAAAAAGCGGCGCTGAAAAAGGTCGCCAGGGAACTGGGCCTGTCCCGCAGCCAGGCCTACCGCGAACTGCAGCGCGGCAGGTAACTTCTTATTCCGCCGCGGATGGACGCGAAAAGGCGCGGATTAAAGAACAGAACAGGGTTAGGGGTTTACCTCGCGGCATGGCGCAGGAGGCGCATGGAGAAGGCGCTGATTCGCGAAATGCAGCCGAAGGACCTGGCAGAAGTCGCGTCCTTCGCCAAGCTTTCCCAGCCCGATTCGGGGAAGCGCGCGCTCGCCTTGGTGGCGCTGGTTGACGGCCAGGTTGCGGGCTATGCCGAAATGGCGCCCACATTTTTTAATTGCGAGTTTATCTCTCTGCTCAGCGTTCACCCCGCGCATCGCCGAAGGGGGGTTGCGACGGCTCTGATGAAGGCGGTGGAGGCCAGGTGCCAGGGTGAAAAGTTATTCACCTCCACCAATCTTTCCAACCAGCCCATGCAGGCATTGCTGGGAAAAATCGGGTATCGGCGGTGCGGGATGGTCGAGGACCTGGACGAGGCAGATCCGGAACTAATCTTCGTCAAGCGCCTGACAGCGTCGTCCGGCTAGCGGCTACTGAGTTCCCAGCGGGGCATCAATGGTGCCGACATAGCCGGTGCGATTGTCGCGCACCCCCAGGCGCAGGTCTTTGGCATCCTTCTGCGGGTCCAGATCCATGTGCAGCAGCATGCCGCGCTGCATCACCTGCTGGTAATCGTCAGCGCCAAGTGTCTGATTGGCGCGCATGCTGGCGTTCTTGAGCATCTTGCCGGAGGAGGAGAAGAGCGCGGCATAAAAGCTGACGTCAATTTTCTTGCCGCCCTTGGCGTCTTCGGCCGAGAAGGTGTTGGCGTCTACCAGAAAATCCACGCCCAGCTTGCCCTTGTTCTCCGCCGGCGGCTTGACCCGGGCGCTGAAGGCCACCAGGGTAGCAGGAACCGACTGCACCAGGGCGGCTGCCAGGACGCGGTCCGAGTCCCTGCCCTTGAATTGCGAGAGATCAATGGCGAAGTATCCTGTGCGGTGACGCAGGCTGAGCTTGTCCCGGTCCAGCTTGAGGGAAATGCGCCGGTACTTCCCGTCCCACTTGCGGTCGGAAGGGTAGTAGCCCAAGGTGTAAGAAGAGCCTGTACTCTGCAGGACCAAAGCCACCGAGTCCTTAATCTCATTCTGATTGATGAATGCCTGCCCTCCGGTTTCGCGGGCAATTTCGCGCATGGTGCCCTGTGTATCGCTCAGCTGCGCCGCCCTGGCCTGGGCCACATCGCTGGGATTGAGCGGCTGAAAGGAAGCCAAATCATCCATACTGGCCTCCATGCCGCTGGCCAAACCGCGCACGTCTACGGGGTAAATGGCCACCTGCGCACTGGCCAGGCGGGCGGATGTTTGCTGAATTTCGCTGCTGTAGGACTGGCGTTCTGTGGCCGCTACGGTTCCAGCGGCACGGGCGCCCAGACGCTCCTGGTCCATCCCGGGAAGGACATCGGCCAATTCTTCGCCGCTCACGTTCCGGTTTTGAGGAATGAGAGTGAAAGGAAATGAGCCGGTCAGCCACATTACGCTCTTGGGACCGGGGAGGCCAGCCAGAGCGCGGGCGAGAGTGTCCATGGCGTTGAGGGTAATCTCCACCCGGCGGTCGTGCACATAAGAGCCCTGAGCATTTTGAAATTGCTGCAGGCCATAAGAGGCCATGATCGTCGAATTGGCAGGGGTAAGCGGGAAGCTGTATACGACAGATGCTTCGGCTTTGCCGGATAGAACCTGCGGGGGAGGCATCGTGTTGGGAAGATCGGGATTGGCGGCCTTGGCCAGCTTCTGCTCCTGCGGAGTGTATTTCTCGAGCGCGGCCTGCAGAATGTGCGGGTCGCTGGTAAAGTCCTGCAACTCACGCAGCGAGTCGGTGAGGGTAAAGATGGCCATGCGCTGGTTGGGCTGAAACTGCTGCTTCAGATACTTCAGCATCTGGGAGCGGGCGTAAGCCTGGTCCTTGAAGGAAGTATTCACCGCGTCCAGCAGGATTACACTCACGGATTGCGGCGGCGTGCGGTACTCAGGACGGTTGGAGTAGATGCCCGGCGGAAGCGGCGCGGCGCTTCGAGCAGTTCTCTCCCCGGGGGCAGAAAACACGGCAATCTTCTGCGATTTGCCGTTTTCCTCGATTTTGAAGTCCTGGGCTTTCAGATCGGTAACCGGTTTGCCCTCCTTGTCGGTCACCACGGCGTCCACCAGCACCAGATGCGTGGTGACGCGAATGGTAGGCGGGGGAACCTGCGCGTCGCTGGTCTGCTGCGCCAAAACCAGATTCTGGCCAGCGAGCATGGCAAACAATCCAAGCAGGGCGGGGAGTTGGCGAACAAAGTTGCCTAACATGAGGGCTCCCTCTGGCATGTTCACGAGCGGGCAACGGCTTGGCTGCTGCGGTGGTGAAGGGCCCCGGACGGCGAAGAGAGCAGGAAGCAAAGGGAAGTGGAATCGGGTACGGAGCGATCCGCCGGTACTTGCCTGCCGCGTTGTTCCGCCAAGGTAATGCCTTAGTTGCTGCCAAGAACGCCCGGATTGTAACTCAAGTTGGGGGGCGCGGGCCGAGACTTTACAATTCCTCCGCAGCCCCTCATGGTTACCAAAACGGTCCGGCGTTCTACGTCTCCGGTAACCGGCCGCCGGGCCTCAGGGCGACATCTAACCTATTGCAAATCAGCAGCTTGGCACTGGTATACAAAATACGCGGAGTGATATCAGGCGGGCATTTCCCGTTTGCCCCTGACCCGCAGAACGGCTAAGCTTGGAAGAGCATCCTCCTGCCGTAAGCGACTGGAGGCGCCACCCAGAGACGCATGGAGAGGATACTGGCCGGCATCGTCATCGTCCCGGGCGTGGTCGCCCTGCTGCTGTTCCTTGTCTTCACCTACCTTTACCAGCAGAGCCGGCAAGCCTACTTCCGCGCTTGGCAAATCGGCTGGGGAGCCTACTGCGCCTATTACGGACTGGTGGCGATGGACTACTACGCCGCGCATCCTTCGCCCGTGGCGTACTTGATTTCCAACCTGCTGCTGGTGGGGATGGCGATGGCCATCTTCATCTCTACCCGGCTGATGGAGGAGAGATTCCGGTTGCTGCGCTCCGACTACGTGGTGGCCGGAGGTCTGGTTGCAACTGCTGTTTGGGGCCTGGTGGCCCGTTACCAGCTCGGCGTGTTTCGGCTGGATGTGGAGCCCCAGCCCCACCTGCGACTGGAGGTGGCCATCGCGGCGGTGCTGCTGTTCTGCGCCGTGCGGTTCTACCGTTACGCCCGGCAGCGCGATTCGCTGGGCTACCACCTGCTCTCACTGTCGCTGATTCTGTGGTCGGTGCTGCTGGCCTTCCGCCAGTTCCACTACCGCTTCGAAGAACTGTTTGGACGTTTCGGGCACTTCCTGGGTCCGGTGCCGCAAATGCTGCTGGGCATCGGGATGCTCATGGTGCTGTTTGAAAATGAACGGCGGGCCGTGCAGGAGAACGCGCTGGCTTTTTCCACGCTGGAAGTGGACACCGGCACCTTGCTCACGCCGGAGGAACTGAGCCCGGGGATAGAAAAAATCCTGCACCGGCTGGCGCGGCTGGTGCCGGCAGCGCGCGCCTGCCTGCTAATCAACGAAGGCTGGCGGGCCGTGTTGCCTTCGGCGCAAACAGGTTTCAGCGACGAATTTGTGCGCCAGCTGGAAGAACTGCGGGCCAGCGAATATCTCAGCGAGTTGGCATATCGCGGAGGCGGAGTAACCACGCTGCACAACTTGGCTCAGGGCACGGACCCGGTGGCTCCGACAGCCGGCGGGCAACTGGCGCGGGTACGGGAGGCATTGTCGCGAGAGGGCGTGCGCAGCCTGACCGCGCTCAACCTGCAAACGCGGGAAAATAATTTCGGAGTGATCGTAATTCCCCACACCCGCAAGCGGCTGTGCAGTTCCTCGCAAACGCGGCTGCTGCTGGGCGTGGCCCTGCAGGTTGGCATGACCCTGGAGAACTACGTGGTCATGCACGAAGCCCACCGGCGCAGCAAGGAATACGAACTTCTCACCGAAATCGGCAAAGCCATCAGCTCGCGACTGGACAAAGACGAAATCCTGCTCACGGTGAGGAAAGAACTGGGCCAGCTATTCGATACCAGCTATTTTTATATCGCTTTTCAGGAAGGGGAGGAAATCCATTTCGAGCTGGAATTCAACGACGGGCATTTACAGCGCAAGCGTTCGCGCAAGGCGGCCAACGGGATCACCGAGTACATCATCCGCAGCGGGCAGCCCTTGCTGGTGCGTTCGGAGATGGACAAGACGCGGGAGCGCATTGGCGCGCGCTTTGTGCCCGGCCGCCCGGCCAAATGCTTTGCCGGAGTGCCTATCCTGCTGAACGGCAAGCCGGCAGGAGTGATGGCGGCCATGAATGTGGAGCGCGAGTTCGCCTACGAACAGCGTGACCTGGAGCTGCTGCGCACCGTGGCGGGGCAGGTGGCGGTGGCGGTGGAGAATGCCCGCTTGTTTGCCGACCAGCAGGAGCGCGCCCGGCATTTGTCTTTTCTGAACAACGTCTCCAAAACCGCCATCTCCAGTGAAGACGCGCAGCAGATGCTGGCTGAAATCGTGGGCGAGATCCAGAAGAACTTCCAGTTCGACCACATTGGTATCGGCATACTCGACTATGCCACCAAAGACATCGAGATCAAGGCGGAAGCGGGCACCACCGCCAAGGCGCTGGGCAAGCGCATTCCACTGGGCGTAGGGATTGTGGGACGGGTGGCGCGTACCAACGAAATGGCGCTGGTGCAGAACACCGACGACGGCCATCTGCTGGGCATCCTGCGGGAATCGCGCTCCGTGCTCTGCCTGCCCATCACCTACAGTGAAAGCATGCTGGGCGTGCTCAACGTGGAGAGCCAGCGGGAAAACGCCTTTAGCCCGCAGGACGTGCTCATCATGAACACCCTGGCCGACCTGCTGGCCACGGCGCTGCACAACGCCTTCGTGTTCCAGAAGCTGCAACAGCAGTCCATTACCGATGGCCTTACCGGCATTAAGACGCGGCGCTTCTTCTGGGAGGCGCTGACGGCGGAGTGGCGGCGCGCCTCGCGTTCCGGCCGGCCTTTCTCCGTGGTGATGGTGGACCTGGATAAGTTCAAGCAAGTGAACGACAGCATGGGCCACCTGGAAGGCGACCTGGTGCTGGCGCGGGTGGGACGATTGCTGGAGCAGAAATGCCGGCAATCAAACGTGGTGGCGCGCTACGGCGGCGATGAGTTCGTCATCCTCATGCCTGAAACCGGGGTAGAGCAGGCGCAGATTCTCTCCGAGCGCCTGCGGCTATGGATTGCCACCGACCCCATGCTCAGTGAGCGGCAGATTACGGGCAGCTTTGGGGTGGCCAGCTTCCCTTTGCACGGCTCCACCGCGGAAGATTGCCTGCGGGTGGCCGATGCCGGTATGTACGTTTCCAAGCATGCCGGCGGCAACCGCGTTTCCACGGCCGAGGAATACGCCGAGGGTGAAACCCTGGCGGTACAGCGGCAGCTCATAGCCGGCTACATTGAGGGCTTCCTGCAGCGCGAGCACACCGGGCCGGAATACGCCGAAGAACTGGTGGTCACGCTGAAGAAATTCTGCGGACCGGAAGGCGAATGCCACCCGGAGGTATTGAAAGAGGCGATCGAGGTCCTTTGCCGCGCCGCCGAGACGCGGGAAGTTCACGCCGCCACTCACGGCGAGTCAGTGGCCAAATACGCGCGCATGGTGGGACGCGCTCTGGGCATGGAAGCCGACGAACTGGCTGACCTGGTCTATGCCGGACGGGTGCACGATGTGGGCAAGATTTTTCTGCCGGAAAAAATTCTCAACAAGCCCGGAGCACTGACCGAAGACGAGTACTACCTGGTGAAGATGCATCCCAAGGTGGGGGGAGAAATTCTGGCGACCATTCCCGGCAGCCGGCGCCTGCGGGAATGGGTGGAGCACCATCATGAGAACTTCGACGGCAGCGGCTATCCCGCCGGCCTCCGTGGGGAGGAGATTCCGCTGGGGGCGCGTATCCTGCACGTGGCTGACGCCTACGTCAACATGACCACCGAACGCCCTTTCGCCAGCCCGCGCACACCTGAAGCCGCCATGGCGGAACTGGAAGCCCTGAGCGGCACCCAGTTCGATGGCATGATTGTGCGCATCCTCACCCGCCAGCTCAAGGCGGAAAAGGCGACCACGCGGGGCAGCTAACCTTCGTGTTCCCACTCAAGCCAAAACTGGATTTCCAGCTGTCATGTTGAGCGAGGGCGGATGCCCGAGTCGAAATACCCCTCCGCAGGTGGCGCCGCAGAGACTGCCCCGAGGGACTTTCTGGTAAGAACTCAGAGTCGCTAGAACGGGAGTGTGAGAACTCCCTGGGACCGCAGCCATGGTACTCACTAGAAAGGGGTGCTTCGACTCCACGGGCCGGTTCGAAAGCGAACCGACCTGTTCCGCTCAGCATGACATTTCAGGAACGTTTCAGTACGCAAATCCGTCGGGCTGGCTGATGGCTTCGTTGTGCGCTTCCTTGTCCACGAACTGCCGGCCGGCGACCAGCGCCTGGCGGTCCAGCGCCAGCAGTTGCGGATTGCGCACCTTGGCCTCGAGTACCGCCACCGCAGTCTCAGAAGAAAGACACTCGGTTTCCTCCAGCAGCGCCCCCAGCAGGACCACATTGGCCACCTTGCCGGCTCCCAAATGGTCGGCAATCTCAGTAGCGGGCAGGCAGAGCACGCGGGCTTGCGGGGCGGCAAAATCTTCCGGCAACTGCTCGCGGTTGTAGAAGATGACCCCGTTCTCCGCCACCTGGGGCGCGAACTTGCGCAGCGAGATTTCGTTCATGGCGATGAGCACGTCGGGATGGGAAATTAGGGGTGAGCCGATGCGCTCCTGCGCCAGGCACACATGGCAATGGGCGCTGCCGCTGCGCATCTCCGGGCCGTACGAGGGCAGCCAGCTCACCTCCAGGCCTTCGCGCATGCCCATTTCCGCCAGCAACTGCCCCAACAGCAGCACACCTTGGCCGCCGAAGCCGGCAACCTTGATGGACAGCTTCTTCAGATGGTGTTTCGGTTTGGCACCGGCTTGCGCGGCCATGGCAATTTTTTCGCCGGCATCCTTCAAGCCCAGCACCTCGGCCACCGGGCGCTGCGGTGGATTCTTGCCTTCGGGAATGGTGGGCTTGCGATCGCGAAAGACGTTGAGCGGGAAGATGGGGATCATTTTTTCAGCCACCCACTGGCGCGCGTCCACCGGCTGCATGTTCCAGATGGTAGGACAGGGAGAAAGAATCTCGACGAAGGTGAAACCGGCGCCCTCCCGCTGCAACTCCAGGGCCCGGCGCACGGCGCGGCGCGCGCCCATGATGTGCTTGTTGTCGGAGAGCGCGACCCGCTCGATGTAGGCGGGCGCTTCCAGCGTGGCCAGCAGTTCCGACATGTGCAGCGGAAAGCCTTCGTTCGCCGGACGTCGCCCCCAGGGACTGGTGGTGCTGGTCTGGCCGACCAGCGTGGTGGGCGCCATCTGCCCTCCGGTCATGCCATAAATGGCATTGTTCACGAAGAACACGGCAATGTGCTCGCCGCGGTTGGCGGCATGAATGATTTCGGCGGTACCAATGGCGGCCAGGTCGCCATCGCCCTGGTAGGCAATCACAATCTTGTCGGGGCAGGCGCGCTTCAGGCCGGTGGCCGCGGCGGGGGCGCGACCGTGCGCCACCTGCACATTGCCCAGGTCGAAATAGTAGTAGGCAAAAACGGAACAGCCCACTGGACTGACGAAGATGGTGCGGTCCTGCAGGCACAGATCCACGAGCGCCTCGGCCACCAGCTTGTGCGCCACGCCGTGGCCACAGCCCGGGCAGTAATGCGTCTGGTGCTTCAGTTCCGATTTGCGCTCGAAACGGTCGTAGAACACTTCGGAACGGGAATGGAGCAGTTCGTATTCCGGTTCGGCTACCGCCGACTTTTCGTTTTCCGCCATGAGACCTCTCTCCAGCTGACTGGCTGTCTAGCTAACTGCTGACTAACGCTCCATGAGCGGTTCAAGCCAGTCAGCTAGCCAGCTTGTTTGCTAGTCAGCTTTCCCTCAGGCCAACGCCGCCAGCCGCGAGAGCAGCTCTTCGTGAATCTCTTCCGCCGCGGGCACGTTGCCGCCCACGCGGTTATAAAACTCCACTGGAACTTTGCCGTTCACCGCCAGGCGCACATCCTCCAGCATCTGGCCGTTGCTCAGTTCCACATCAAGCAGCGCGGCGCAGCGCGTTGCCGCCGCGGCCAGCGCCTTGGAGGGGAAGGGCCACAGTGTGATGGGCCGGAACAGGCCCACGCGAAGCCCCTGCTGGCGGGCTTGCTCCACGGCGGTGCGCAGCACGCGCGAGACGATGCCGTAGCCGACCAGCAGGACCTCCGCATCTTCGGCCATGTAAGTTTCGTAGCGCGGCTCCAGCTGCGACGCCCGCTTGTACTTGGCTTCCAGCTTGCGCTGGTGAGCTTCCAGATCGTCCGGTTCCAGGTAAATCGAGGTTACCAGGTTGGGACGGGTCTCTGGCGTGCCTTTGACCGCCCAGGGCTTTTCCGGCTCCAGCACAGTCTTCAGTTCGAGCTCCAGCGGCTCCATCATCTGGCCGACGAAGCCGTCAGTGAGGACCACGGCGGGATTGCGATACTTATCCGCCAGATCGAAGGCCAGCACGGTAAAGTCGGCCATCTCCTGCACCGAGGCGGGTGCCAGCACCAGGTTACGGTAGTTGCCGTGGCCGCCGCCTTTCACCATGGCGAAGTAATCGCTCTGTTCGGGGGCAATGTTGCCCAACCCCGGCCCGCCGCGCACCACGTCCACGATTACGCAGGGAAGTTCGGCGCCGGCAAGGTAGGAAATGCCTTCCTGCATCAGGCTCAGCCCCGGCCCGGAGGAGGCGGTCATGACCC
>Ga0310811_10000932_pt1 | contig 37514 bp, 36 predicted proteins | sample YCmetagenome_FD_207642 | JGI IMG/M metagenome (GOLD analysis project Ga0310811, IMG submission 207642) | Soil microbial communities from experimental microcosm in Duke University, North Carolina, United States - YC | ecosystem: Engineered > Artificial ecosystem > Soil microcosm > Unclassified ... | reverse complement strand
GGTTATTCTCTGTTTTCAACTCGGCTGGATCAAGATCTCCATCAACTAGATGGATAATCTCACTTCAGCAAAATTGAAGAAATGATCTATATTCAGTTATTAGTGTACGGTTTTTTCAGCTCCGCAACGCTCTCGTGCGGTGCTCACATAATATGCCATACATTGTAATTAATGTCAACACTTTTAGCCATGCATTCATAGCGAACTGAGAAATCAACACGCCCTGCTACTCCATGAAACAAGAAAACGCATTCATCTATAAAGGTACGTAATAGGAATAGGTATCGTATAATTATTATCTAACGGCAGTAGGGGCAGATAACCAACGAATTCAGAATGAACATACATAGCGCCATGTATATAGATGAGCAAGAAGCCGCAGAGTTCACTATTCCATTCATTTTGATGCAAAAGTGAGCGATTAATTACATAGTAGCGTTTCTGAATGCCGCAAGACATTAGCTCATGAAAGGGAAGCGAAACGGTAACTTGACGTTTAAAGATTGTTATGATAAAATTGTCAAAGTGTAGTACGGAGCCTGACAATCCACAAAAAAGTAAGTGGACTGTTAAGAAGTAGTTTTATTGTTTTCTATTAGTGAGTTAAGAAACAAAATTTTCCTAAAGTATTTAGGGAGGGAGCAATGCCGGCCACGTATAGCTATGCGAACATCTTGCATGCAGTCGGTCAGGTACTCGATCAGGTTGGTGTAAAGAGTATCGCAATACACGAAGAAGAGGATGGTCTCTTTGTAGAAGGTTTTAACAGTGACGGTCAGTTGCAAGTACAGATGCGTTACGATGTAGCAAGTCTGTATGAATTATTGAATAAAACCGAAAATGAGGCGGAGGCAACGTCCGCAGAACAATCGACCACGGGGTTGCTCCAGCGTTTCCTGGCAAAGCATGATCGTGAGTTGGTTGGAGTATCACTGTAAACCAGGCATCATGCCAAAAGGAAAAGAACCGGGGGAGAGCCTCCGGTTCTTAAACATCATTCAGAGTCAAGAAACACAACTATTATGTTCCTGTAGTACGTGGGTGGGGAAGAGAAATTGGCGATTGTGTTCATCTACGCAAGTTTGTGCAGATTACGCATTATCAGTATCATTGCACAACCACAGTTCACCATAGCTCCGCATACTATCAATCACCGTAACCAGATCGCGGCCCTTCTCCGTCAACGAATACTCAACACGAGGAGGAACTTCAGCAAAAGTTTGACGAACGACAATACCCTCTTCTTCCAGAGAGCGTAATCGTTCAGAAAGTGTTTTGGGGCTAATGCCGCGGAGAGAGCGTTCTAACTGATTAAAACGCTTGAGTCCTGAGGTTAAATCACGAATAATTAAAATAGTCCATTTCCCGCAAATAATATGAGCGGTTCGTGCAACTGGACATATCGTTTCTTCTATCTGATCAGGTGATTGTGAAAGCTCCATAACCATTACTCTTTTGAATGTCTTGTTCTTTCTCAACTACAGAATATACCATAGTAGGTACGCAAAGTAAAGCGCAGACCTCTCGACTTTAATCTTAAAGTATGATATGCTCATAGCAAGAGGATACACTGCTAGGTAATCCGAGCACCTGAACAAATCATAAATCTTGGCCTGCGCGGTTTCTCCTATGAGAGGAGAAGGTTGTGCCCGAAGATATAGCTTTATTCATCGATTTTGAGAACATACGTTACAGTATGCTGAACATACAACGACGAGAGCCAGACCCACAAGAGCTTATAGCGGTTGCTCGTCGTTATGGCACTGTTATGGTAGCCCGCGCCTATGCGGATTGGTCCCGCCAGCCCGAACCATTTAAGGGCAGTTTGACAGCGGCAATGATTGATCGTGTTGATTGTCCCGCCAAACAACGGGATCGTATTCGGATGGGTACGGTCCATTATGCTTCCGGTAATCCCCCAACTGGAACTCTGAGCACTGGCTCACAAGGCTATGCTGCAGAACAGGGGACGGGCGCTTACCCAAGGCAGTGGCCCTCGAATGTCACAAGTAGTTCTGGTTCAATTCCTGCTATTCAACCGGGAATGGTGAATGACACCAATTGGACCGCAGATGCTGATACGGAGACATCAATCCCCAATCAACATCCAGAACTGGCTGAAGATATGCTTAATGAAGATGAGCAACCTCAGGGTGACAATTACGCCATACCAGAAGATCAGCAACGTGAGTCCTATCGTCAAAACTCACCTTATATGAATTCCTATGGGCAACCCAGTCCTACAGGCCCGCTAGGGCAGGGGAATACTGGTCCTTTAGGATATTCGCAGCATACTGGAAATACCGGCTATATGTCTGCCATCAATCCTAATCCAGGCAGCAGCACAATTGTACAGAGTACTGTTGTACAAAGTACTGTCGACCTGAATATGTTGATGGATATCATCGAAACTGTTTTTGATCGTCCAACCATCTCGACATTTGTTTTGATGACTGGCGATAAAGATTTCACTCGTATTAGTGCTCGCTTAAAGTTACGTCTAAACAAAACTGTAATTGTTGTTGGAATTCCAGGAACCGTCAGCCGAGATTTAATTAGCAGTGCCAGTCAGTTTGTTCCTCTTGTTCCTGGTGGGGTCAGTGGGAATACGGGACAGTTACCAGCAGTTCCAAATATCGTACAGATGTCACCTAGCAGCTCAAGTACTGGTCAAATGTCTGCAATTAATCTAAATAATAATGGACCAGCCTATCAAACTTATGGTAATCCGCCAATGGACGTCCTTGATCCACAATTCTTGCAATTCCTGGATTATATTGACCGCAACTGGTCATGGCGTACTATAATTGGTGTTTCAAACTTTATAGGGGACCCAGTAAATCCGAAAAATCGTTTTCGCGGACGACTCACTCGTGAATCCGCTCGTGAATTACTAAATACTTGTATACAACAGAATATTCTGATAGTACAAACAGATTCTACTGGAGCTGAGGATCTGCGTTTAAACCGTATGCACCCTGGAGTGGATGAGGTTTTGAAACAATTTGTACGTTAGTTAACTTTCAGGGTTGAAAATAAGTATATTCACAATATCAAAAGCCTGATGTTAATCTCTCCTTTGCTTTGGTTTGGGGGTAAGATTAAGATCAGGTTCTTTTTTGATATATAATAAAACCTGTACTCATCACGTCTATATCCTGGTTAGCGGATGGGCTGTGTGATGTACTTTCTCTGTATTTCTATGAAACAAACAGTTCTTTGGAGGTTTCTATGGACGAGTCAGGCGTCGCTTTTTTGCAAAAAATGATTGTCAGTCCAAGCCCTTCCGGTTTTGAGCAACCAGTACAACAGGTCATTCGTGAAGAGGTACGCCAATACACGGATGAGGTCCGTACTGATGTTCACGGCAATGTCATCGCCGCGTTGAATCCAGATCATGAACTTCGGGTCATGCTTGAAGCTCACTGCGATGAGTTGGGCTTTCTGGTTCGCTATATTGATGATCAGGGCTTTCTTTATTTCGCCACCATTGGTGGTTTCGATCCTTCGACGCTCCCCGGTGAACGTGTACTGATCCACACTACCACTGGTCCGATTACTGGCGTTATTGGTCGTTCTCCTGTGCATACACTGAGCGCGGAAGATCGTGGCAAAGCACCAAAACTGAATGACCTTTTCATTGATATTGGTGTCGCCAGCAAAGCTGAGGCTGAAAAACTGGCACCAGTTGGCACCATTGCAACACGAGCAGCTCAGTTAGAACGCCTGCAGAATAACATCATTGTCTCCCGCGCGCTGGATGATAAGTCCGGCGTATTCACCATCATGGAGGCAATGCGCCGTATCCATGCTCAACGTGAGAAATTACAGACTGGCGTTTACTTTGTTTCTGCCGTTCAGGAAGAGGTAGGGTTACGTGGTGCTCGCACAGCAGCGTACAGCGTTGACCCACTGATCGCGGTGGCTGTTGATGTGACGTTTACAACCGATCATCCTGGCACTTCTAAGAAAGATCTGGGCGACATCAAACTGAATGGTGGCCCTGTCATTTCGATTGGTGGCAATATCAATCCTCGTATATACCAATTGCTGATCAAAGCTGCGAACGAGGCTGGTATTGCTTATCAAGTGGATGCACAGCCATCAAACACAGCTACCGATACTGATGTTATTCAGGTTGTACGTGGCGGTGTCGCAACTGCGCTGGTCAGTGTTCCCTGTCGCTATCTCCATACTGGATCAGAGATGGCGTCACTGAAGGATATTGATGAAGCAGCCGATATGATTGCTCGCTTTGTCCTTGCACTGAACAAGGATACAAATGTCATTCCTTAAACTGACCTTTTCCTGCTATTACCTGAGTTCAAATCAGTAAAGATGAAAAGCAGACAGGAATAGCAAAAAGACAGATGTCCCTCTACATGGGGGGCATCTGCTCTGGATATTCCGCTGTCGGTTGTTCATAGTCCTGATATGCTTTTTCTGCATCTGCCGCAGATGAGGTAGATGCAGGATCTTGTACTTGAGCACCACTGCGAGGCGTCTGAGATTGATAACCATTCATATAGGACGGATAGTCTGGTTCCGGAGCCGTATTCGTTGGTGGTGTATATGATGGCTGATAATATGAAGTCTGCTTCTTTTGCTGATACGGTGGTTGATACACGGGTGGTGTATAGTATGGCTGCTGACCATTCATCATAGACGTGTTTTGAGATGAACGCGACAACGCAAAGAAGAATAGGCTAATCATAATTCCAACCAGGAATAACCACCACAAATGGGTATTCACTAACCACATTAAGCCTATAATAATCCACGGGAAACCAAAAGCACCTCGCCATCTGCGATTACGCCGATAGTTCTGCCTCGGTGGATAGTTATCCCACATCATATCATTTATCTCCTGGAAGAACATCACTAAGTCTCTGTATCATGCAGATAAATTCTGCAATACCTCAATTCGTTGAACCACGCTCTTCAGAGGTAATAAATAGAGCTTATCGATGTAAATAGGAACAACTGTAATAAAAAGTGTGAGCCGCTAAATCCCATCGCTCTATAATCATCTACGAAGATAAACGTTCAAAGTGACAGAACATCACATCGATACGGGTAAATATGAAAATAGTGCGCTTAAATCTAGATAACTACTCAGCACAAGGAAATATTCCAGGGAACGTATCAAACAATGTACAAAAACATATCGGGAGTATATATATACAAGGAGGATCATAATGATGAGAACTGGGGTGCAGGGATTCGAACCCCGATTACCTGATCCAAAGTCAGATGTCCTACCATTGGACGACACCCCATTAGATTTACCTCGTATATATTATACTTTTCATGCGACTCTGTCAATAGATTTTCCCAGCAATTTTCTTGCCTGAGCGAAATCATGATCTCCCTGAAGTGGATATTACACCTTTTTTTTCGGACTACTGAACGCCATCACCACTAACACTGATAGCACAGGTGGTGAGAAAAACGTATCACCTCTATGCAATGAGCAAAAACAGGTGCATAATACAAGTAATAGTAAGTAAACGATACAGTGATGGTACTATATATCAAAAAACAACATACACGTTTTCTGTACACTTTTGTTCAGGAGGTCTTATGCGGAAAGGCATATTCCAGTTATACGCCCACTCAATGTCTGGTAGTATTGTCCTTGTCTTGCTAGTATTCATCCTCAGTGCGTGTAATACCCCTGGTCAGGGAACCAATCAAACTGCCAGCACCAACGATAATAATAGCAGTAGTAATCCGACAACCACTATTCAAACGGGACCACAGAGCTGTCCAGCCGCCGTAAGTTCCACAACGTATTGGGATCCAATTGTACCGACGCAAACAGACATTAATCATGTCGCGCAGGTCACCTGTGCTCATTTACTGGGAAATTCCAGCATACAGGCACTGATAACGGTGCAGGCGACAGGGCCAGGAGCACCACTTGATGTCTACGTATATGACCACATTACTACCCCTAACCCCAACAGAATTTTCTTGCTACAGGATTTATATAAAGGTGAGGCAAAAATCAGCGGTTATGACACGCTTATGACAGGAGAGGTCAATCAAAATTCGTTGGCAAACAAGAATCAAAGCAGTAACAATATGACAGTAGATCTCTACCGTGAATTTCAATGGTCACCTGATGCGAATACCCTCGTTCCAGTCGCCTTCCCAGGCTTCTTTCCCGACATGACACGCTACCAGGCCGAAAATGATCAACAACAGGTCAACCAGGGACATGAGCCATGGAAACTTTCCGCCACATCCGTAGCACATGCCTTCGCAACAGACACGACCTTCTTAAGCTGGCCCCCAGATACCCGAACAACGGTCATTAGTGGGGGAGGAAAATCAGATACAAACGCCGTTATCGCTGTGAAAAATAGTGGGCCAGGAAATAGAGTTATTGATGTAAAGATGAGCCGCCTTGAGGGAAAAACAAATGGCATCTGGATTGTGACCGGTGCCAGCAGCCCCAACTTTGCCATCAACACACCTGCGAACAATGATCGCATCAACAGCCCCATCACCGTCAAAGGCACAGGCATCGCCTTTGAGGGTCATATCGGCAAACTCATGGTCCTCGATAGCCATTACAATCAGATTGGTCAGAGCAATGTACCGGGCACCAATGGCAATGGCACATCATCATTCTCAACAAAACTCTCGTTTAACTCCACATTTAAAAATGGACTGGAAGAAGGTCTGATCGAGTTATATGGTTATAGTAATGCTGATGGCAGTATCGCAAATGCAGCAATGAGCAAAGTGATGCTTATGTACTCAGGATCGTAAACCAGCTCTCTAGAACACAACATGTAATACATAAAAAGCGGGGAAACAAAGGGCGCGGACCCTTCATTTCCCCTATCATCATCACGGAGATGACGCACCTGAGCGAGCTAAGCATCATGGTGAACAAGATCAATGTATATAGCTGACCTTGTCTCTTATCATGCTATCCTTTATATCACAACTCTACGAAGAAGAGTAAAATTTTGGCATCAATTCCCACTTCCTTTTATTTTATTTTAATATGGTAGATTATAGAGCGAAAGAAAAACTTGAAACGGAAACAAAAACAGACAAAAATTCTTCACACTTATTACATCGTTGTAAATCCCCTAACATGATCTACTTTCATACTGTACAGGAAAGTTTCTTTCTACTGCTTATTCTAGCACATATGTTCCTTCAAACGAATTCCCAATCATGAAATAGAAAATACACTAAAATATGATAGATACTCTACAATATACCTTTTCTAACCAGAGATAGAAATACATCTATATCTCACTATTTTTCAAAACACGTCTCCCCATCCACGCTGTATAGCAGATCAAATGTATAACTGATGAATAAATTCTATCTTCCGTAAAATCTTAATAGGGGGCAGAATTTGTAGTCTATATAGATGAAGTACCTCAAACCTGACAATCTATATATATAGATTGTATTGTCATAACCCATTTCAACAGTAGCATACATTCATTCAAAAGTTATGCGGCGGCTTACAATGCAAAAGGAGCGGATAATGAAAATTGCACAAATAGCACCACCATGGATATCAATTCCACCGCAAACTTATGGAGGAACAGAGAATGTAATTCATCATCTTGTCGAAGAGCTGGTTACACTTGGACATGATGTTACGTTGTTTGCACCTGCTGATGCTCGGACCTCCGCAAAACATGTTTCATTCATTCCACGAGCGTTACTCAAAGATGGACCTGTTAGTCAAGCGTCACTTAAAGCATATTATCATCTACACAAATCACTGGAATTTGTCGCAGAACATCATTTTGATATTGTTCACACACACCTCTCCTCTGGTGGAGATATGTATATTTTCCCCTTGCTAGCAAGGTTACACACACCTCATGTGACGACTCTTCATAACGCATTTTCGTTCACAGATGCGTGGAGTAAAGAAACCGATCAATATTTCAGGGAATGGATACAAAACACTCCATTAATATCGATCAGTGAAAGTGCTCGTCATCAGGTTGTGTTCCCGGCTAACGTCGTAGGCACCGTCCATCACGGTATCCCAATGTCAACGTACCGACCAGAAAACAATACGAACGCGAACTATCTGGTCTGGATGGGACGCTTCGTCTACGAAAAAGGGGCACATCTGGCAATAGAAGCGGCACGCAAGACACAGGTGCCACTTATTCTGGCTGGAGTGAAAGAATCATACAACCGCGACGCGATGAACTACTACCATTATATGATCGAACCATATCTGGATGATCAACAGATACGCTATATCGGTCCTGTCTCAGCGCAGCAAAAAATACATTTGCTACAACAGGCACGAGCACTGCTACAACCATTACAATTCGAGGACCCATCAGGCATTGTAATGATTGAAGCCATGGCAACTGGTTGTCCTGTTATTGCATACGCTCGTGGCGTTGCACCGGAGATTATCGTTCATGGTCAGACAGGCTTTCTTGTCCATACAATGGATGATATGGTCAATGCTATCGATCATGTCGGCGAAATTAAACGGAGCTGTGTACATGAGCACACACAACAAAACTTCTCAGCCAGTAAGATGGCAAAAAACTATATGTCCATCTATACAGAAGTGATGAATACCAGACATATTCCTGTCAGTGAATTTTCATCGCTGCTGGCTTCACCACATATAGAACTTGCCCACGGCAGATAACTGCAATGTAGACAACCATCCTTCCTGTATAGCAACGGCGCTATGCAGGCTTTGACAAGAAAGGAGAGCCATGTAGCATTACGCTACCGAACTCTCCTTTCTCATACCTACGAATACCGCAATGCCTCGGCAGGCGCTACTGATCCCGCCTGCCATGCCGGAAGAATCGCACCAAGCAAAGAGGCAACAAAGGAAACACCAACAATAATGACTATCTCATCCCAGGGAATACTGAAGAACAGACCAGTCTGATATTGGACAAAGAAGTTAGCGGAAAAGATATTACGTGCCAGGATCAATCCAAGCACACAACCCAGAATACTTCCGATCATGCCTACCAGGAATGACTCCAACAGGAACGCTCCCTGTACGATATGACGCGAACTCCCCATCGCACGCAGCATACCGATCTGTTGTCGCCTCTCGATAACCGCACGCGTGCCCGTTAAAGCCAACGCAGCCACACCCAGCAGCAAAGTTAAACCAACTACGCCCAGCAAGACATCGCTTAACAGGATACGCGGCCCACGCGTTTGCCAGATCGCATCCGCCAGCACGGTTGTTTCTGTCCCATAATTGAGATAAGCGGAACCTAACGCCAGAGAAAGGGCGCGAGCGTCCTGTCCGGGTGCAACTTTAAAATAATAACTTTGCACCTGCGGAGAAGAGGTTGCAGTATTTCCGGCTAAAAAAGATTGACTATAAGATGTATCTGGCAGATAAAGACCATAATGATCACTATCACTATTATCCACAACACCGATAATAGTGAATTGTTTGGCGATCATCTTATTCTGTCCAACAGCCCAGATCGGGATGGCAGGAAACGAGGTGCTTCCACGAGTCACTCCATCCACTGAAAAAAGAGCCTTATCATCAATCCCAGAAAACAATGGGCTATTGGTACCTGAAAGTAATGGCGAGGTATTAGTGGTACCTGTACTATCAGACGCCATAACATCATAAGGGCTGGCCTGTAGAGCGCTACTATCAATTAACGCATAGTTGGAGTGCGTCTGTAATGCCTGCCAGACCTGCTCATCGCTGGTAAAACCTTTAGCACGAGCGGTTAAATGCACACCATATCCCTGCAAAAAACCACCGGAAACAATCTGCGCTGGATAAATCCCCCAGCGCGGATGCTGTGCGCTAGTTTGAATCACACCAACCTCAGTCGTCTCACTCATTCCAATCGCGCTAAAGTCCTGTGGATTAATCCCGTGCTGCGCCAAAGATGAAGGTAACGATGGCAGAGACTTAAAGTAGGCAGTAGCCTGAATATCATACCCACCAGTCTGTTCATTAATATTCACGTAAGAGCTTTGCATCGCATTGGTAATCACCGCCATGACCGTCATCGCAAAGACAACCAGACTAAACATAACAATGCTTAATCCGGTACGAAAACGGCGCTGCACCGGATAGACAACTGCTAATCTAGTCATTGTGTAGAACATCGGGAACCGCTCACACAAAAAGAGCAGTGGCGCTATGAGCAAGCGTATATTCATCAGTAGCGCCCAGACCGATCCGACAACCATCATTACCGCCGCCACAAAGAAAACCTCTATCCCGCCGTGGAAACGTGGTAATCCCAATTTCAACAACACATCAAATGGTAACGCCCAGTAAGCCACCAGTGATAAACCGATCAACGCCGCGAACAGACTGTTTAAACGTTGAACGCTACGACGCATGCTAACTTCGTAATCCTGCCCCTGATAACGTCTCCGTACATTGAATCCGATAACCCACACAACGCACTGCTTGAGGAAAAGACCAACCCCAAGTAAAAACAATGAAAGTCCTAACGAAAAAGGCACAATCTCTTGAGCTGCCAGCGCATAATGTATCAAGGCATAACCCGACACAAGTGGCAACAGACCAATCAATGTCAGAGCACGAAAAAAACTCAGAGCAGTTTCAACGCAAAATTCCCACAACAAACGGGAGACATGCTGTTTTGCAGAGGGGACGCTATTCTGTTGTGAACGCAGCAAACCACGCACAGCCTGAAACCGTTTCCTCAACTCAGAGAATGAGGGCAAAAAACGTGTTGGTTCAGGCAGGTCACGAATAGCCTCAACAATCGTCATACGACTGACAAACCAGGCGGACAGAGCAACCGCACAAAAGGTAAAAATGACGCCAAGACAGTACGCAACAATGAGGCTATGTGGTTGAATCGTAAACTGCAACGGGAAATTAAAGCGCTGCAAAATGGGATTGAGGAGCCATACTATCAACACCCCGATCCCAACGCCAGAAAGCATCCCAACAAATGATGCCATCAGATCATAAACACAACCCTCAAAGAGATACATCAGGATCAGATGCCGTCGCTGCAACCCGATCGCACGCACCATCCCCATTTCCGCACGTCGTTCAGCAGCAAGCAGCACAAAGATCAAAAAGATCAATAACAGCGAAATTGCCAACGCGAAAAGTGCAAACAATGAGAAGATGCGTGAAAAGACTTGCTGAGCCTGCAAAGAATCCTGTACTCCCTGCTGTTTGACCTGTATCACATGGACAAAGGGCGGAATCACACGACGCAACTCATCACTCACCTGCGTCGAAAGCCCGACACCAGAGACACCACCATCTCCACGGTTAGCGATAAAAATCTGGCTGATCTGATCTGGCTGATGCTCTATGCCCTGAAAGGTCTGTGCATTGCTCAACAAGAAGGGCGAGTCCCCCACAATGGCAGAATTATCCACGACCGCGACCACATGCATCTCATAGCGCCGTCCGGGCCAACGTTCAGAATAGAGATAGAGCGTATCGCCAGCATGAGCATTCAGCAACTGAGCCGTTGTTTGATTGAGATAAACACTATTTAATGGCAAGGAGGAAATACGGCGTAGTTGATTGGTAGTAACATCATGCAAACCACCAAACCCCAGTTCGCTGCCTGGAATCACCCCCAATCCAGTCACACCGGAGCGCACCTGACGTGACGTCACATCAGCGACCAACAAATTCTGTTCACGGATCGCGGCACTCACTGCCGCAATATTGCTGGTTGGTGAGTGCTGCGAATAAGAGAGAACATGTTGATAGACATGCTCCGAGTACAGTCCAAGCGCTCCATTGCCGCCTTCGATGTCCTCATCAATATTGCCCCAATTATAGACAGCCACACTTTGCACCGCCGACGTCATCACATCGCCAGTAGCAAGGACACTCGAAAGCAACGTCGTAGAGAGCATCAGAGCAAAGATGATTAACACCATCTGCGTACGCCGTCGGGTAATGTTGCGCACACCAATTTTGAAAAAGAGCAAATTGGAGAGCGCCAGCACCACAACAGCCAGCAGAATACTGCCAGCAATGATCAGCAGAACGGTAGTAAATGTATCAATTGGTATTCCAAAAAACTCTATCATGAGCGCAATTTCTGATAAAAAATGTTTGCTATCTGAGCATATCCACTGGCACTGGGATGAAACCCATCTGCACTAATATACTCAGGATGATTCGCTAAAGACTTCCACTGATTATATAAATCGACAAGAGTCACATGATGGTTTTGAGCAGCCTGTGCGATGGCTTGATTATAGCCAGACACCAGCATTTGTAATGCTTGATTATCTACCGCTGCAAATCGTGGCACATACTGCAGATCCGGCACATTCGCAATGAGGATAGGCACAGCAGGATATGCAGCACGCAATTGCCCTAATAAGGAATTCAAATCACGTGCATAATCACTGACCGAAACATGATCCGCGAGATCATTCACTGCTAACCAGACCGTAATCAGATTTGGATGTGCATCCAGCGCAACCGGCAATTCCGCACTCAATGCTTCATGAACAGTGATATCAGGAATACCCAGATCAATCAAACGAATACTCGATGCGGTCTGCAATTCACGTGTCAGATCAGCAGGCCAGCTCTGAGTTGTGGGATCAGCAGTTCCAATACCATAGGAATCAGAAGCACCAATCGCCACATAGGTAATATGAACGGGAGCAGCCTTTTGGACAGTGACAGTGCCTTTTGAAGTAGATGGAGGTGGAGAAGAAAATGGAAGTGTGGAACAAGAACAAAGTAATAATACGAGAAGTGAGAGCAAAAAGGAGTTGAAACGCTTATTGTAATTTCTTCCACCGCAATAAGCGTTACACCAACTCCAACACCTCATAAAAGGGTTAAAAAATGATAATCCGTGCAAAGTAAGCCTGCAAAATCTCCAGAAAAAGAAGAGAACGCACTACGTCAAAAACGTACGCGACAAAGGACCGAGCGTATCATCGCGAAGCATCTCTGGTTCTGGTACGGCCCACACGTCTTTTCATTTAGTCATTAAGCAGCAACATGTCCGGCAATCGCTGCGGCAAGAATTGAAACCAGCGCAAAAAGGATAATGAAAATGATCGTAGCATTAAACACAATGCGCTCGGCCCCTCGGCGCGTTTTAAAAACAGAGCCAACACTACTGCCACCAAAAGCACTACCTAAGCCAGCTCCTCGCACCTGTAGTAAGATAAAAACAATAACAGCAATTCCCAAAATAATCTGCACAATATTAATAGCGGGAAGCCATTGTTGAAGTTGTTGCAAGAGTATTCCTCTCTTTCGTGCTAAAGCAGATCAATCGAAGATAGATCGATTTTCGAAATTATATCATAGGCATAATTGAATCGTCGAGAGAACAACCTGAATACCGTCATTTACCTGATAAATTCCAGAACCAGGACAGAAAAGCGACGCGTAGCGTAGCACTATTATTGTTTTACCTGCACTTCTTCTAAGCCAGGATCCGACACACTGACATGTTCTCCCAGACGAAAGGGAACAACAAAGCGGCGCCGAAATAACATAGCCAGGGCAGGCCAGCCATCTTTCCAGGGCTGAAGCTTCTTCTCCTTACGTGGCTTATAGCTGATGGGCACCTCCAACAGCCAATATCCAGCCTGTAATAGACAAGCCGTAATTTCTGGTTCAATCTCAAAACGCCGACCCTCCATTGGCAAAACACGAGCAATCGAACTGGGCATCAGCTTATAACAGGTTTCCATATCCTGAATATGGCTACCAAAGAGTATATTGGTCACCTGTGTCAGAAAACGGTTGCCCCACCGGGTAGTAAGCTTCTGAGGGGAGAGATCGCGTCGGCCATAAATCGCGTAATGAGTATTTCCTGAACGTGTTACTTCCTCCCATTTCTGTACGAGTGTGGTCAGTTCCAGGGGATCATATTCCATGTCGGCATCTTGCGCAACAACCAGTTCTCCAGTCACCTGACGAAAGCCCGTGCGTAACGCAACACCTTTGCCCTGATTACACGCATGGCGGATATATTGATAGGTATGAAATGGCGCTTGCGCTCTCAATGTCTCAAGAATCTCCCAGGTATGATCGGTAGAAGCATCATCGACAACGATCACCTCAAGATCCAAAGAAACCTGCGACAATCGCTCCAGAACGAGAGCGATTGTCTTCTCTTCATTATAGACTGGAACAACTATAGAAACACGCATCAAAAATGTCCTCGCTCTTTTCTATCAGGAAAATTGCAATAAGGATGATAAAAAGTCACACCAATTCGATAAACGAATAAGTCATCAATGTAGCAACATTCTCCAATTCTCTTTCCTGCCATACAAGCAGACAAAAAGCCCCTATATTACTTATGAACGCCACTGCTTACAGGTATCATGTGCCGTATCGAACAAAGTGATCAAAAGGACTACACCCTTGTAGAACACATATCCGTATGGTACAATAAAATCCGGGCGAGGACATTGGGTCCCCGCCCGAACTTATGTGAGAGAGCAAAAAGAAGTTATGGAAATTTCCTGGTTAGGCCACTCGTGTTTTCAGCTACGTGGCAAAAATGTTACCGTCATTACCGATCCATTCACGCCTCAGGAAGATGCGTTAACCCAGGAGGCTGCCACCAAACTGGGTAAAACCAATGCCTCTATCGTTACAGTGAGTCATAACCATTCAGGCCATAACTATGTGCAGGGATTGGGTGGTAATCCGCGTGTCGTTAATGGACCCGGTGAATATGAAATTAGCGAGGTATTGATAACTGGCGTGCCCTCATTTCATGATGACAAACGTGGTCAACTTCGAGGACGCAACACCATCTATGTAATCCACATGGATGATCTGGTTATCTGCCATCTTGGTGATTTAGGACATTCTTTACAAGAGGATCAACTTGAGGAAGTTGCTGACGCCGATGTACTGCTTGTTCCAATTGGTGGTAGCAATTCTCTTACTCCCACACAAGCAGCGGAAATTCTCAGTCAGGTGGAACCACGCATAGCGATTCCTATGCATTATCCTTCTACCAGCGATGGTGAGACAAGCACTGCATTAAGCAAGTTCTGCCGCGAAATGGGCATTGAAACAATCGATCCACAATCCAAACTATCAGTAACAAAGAACTCTCTGCCTGCATCGACACAAGTTGTCATTCTAGCTCCACGATAAACCATTCTCGTGGTTCGCAATACTAGCATAAATGTGCATTTTTCGCTATCCTTTGTGTAAAGAATAGCTTTCATACATACCCAAATGACACAATCAGTGGAGTACTCTGGTTGCGTTCTGAACTTATGTGTTGTAATCGTGTTTTTTAAGATCTCATCCAGTATGTGTTGGCGTGATTTACTTATTTCGAGTAATCGAAACAAGAACATGACAACTCTTTTTTTATTTTGCGTTCCATATAGTGAGAGAAACGTCATGATCGGACAAAACAACAGATACTTGCATGAGAGAAAGTATGCGTATGTCACTTACACGCAACGCCAGACTCCGAGTGTAAGGAGGAAATAATGTCGAAATTTATCTTTGTAACAGGCGGTGTGGCATCATCAGTAGGGAAAGGCATTAGTGTAGCCTCATTAGGGCGTCTCCTCAAAAATCGCGGAGTCTCCGTCTCACTCATGAAGTTAGATCCCTACATTAATGTCGATCCCGGTACGATGTCTCCCTATCAGCATGGTGAAGTATTTGTCACCGATGATGGTGCTGAGACTGACCTGGATCTGGGCCATTATGAACGTTTTACTGATGAACCTGCCTATCAAGCAAACAATGTAACGACTGGTCAGGTGTATGCATCCGTCATTGGTAAGGAGAGACGTGGTGAATATCTGGGTGGAACAATTCAGGTTATTCCTCACATCACCAATGAAATTAAGGATCGTATGCATGCGGTTGCACGCCGTTCCGATGCTGATGTAGTCATCGTTGAAGTTGGTGGCACCGTTGGTGACATCGAAGGCGAACCATTTCTGGAAGCCATCCGTCAGATGCGTACCGATGTTGGCCGTCGCGATGTATTATATATTCATGTTACGCTGCTCCCATACTTGAATGTAACCAAAGAATTAAAAACAAAACCAACCCAACATAGCGTTAAAGAACTACTGCGCGTCGGTATCCAACCCGACGTCATTTTATGTCGCTCAGAACTGCCGGTCAGCGATGAGCTCCGCGAAAAAATCTCACTGTTCTGTAATGTTGAGGCCAAAGCAGTCATTCCAATGACCAATGCAGAAACCATCTACGAAGTTCCTCTGACCCTGGAAAAGTCCGGTTTAGGCGAATACATTGTAGAAGAGTTGGCATTGCAAAAGCAAGAGCCACAAATGCAAGAGTGGAAACAACTGGTTGATAAGATTAAACATTCACGACCAGAACTGACCATTGGTCTTGTTGGCAAATATGTAGATCTGCACGATGCTTATCTCTCAGTTGCCGAATCGCTCCATCATGCTGGCTGGTATCATAACGTTGATATCCGCATCAAATGGATCAACTCAGAGGCACTCGAACAGATGGGTGAGAGCTATACCGAAGTCTTAGAAGACGTGGCTGGTATTGTTATTCCTGGTGGTTTCGGCCCTCGTGGTGTTGAAGGCAAGATCAAAGCCGCTAATTTCGCTCGCCGCAATAATATTCCTTATCTCGGTCTCTGTCTGGGCATGCAGGTAGCGGTGATCGAGTTTGCCCGTAATGTACTGGGATTGGAAAACGCCAATAGTTCCGAATTTGATCCCCAGAGTCCTTATCCAGTAATTGATCTGATGCATACACAGCGCACGGTTTCAGACAAAGGTGGTACGATGCGTCTGGGCAACTGGGTCTGCTGTCTGATGCCTGACACCAAAGCATATCAGGCGTATAATGAACCCATAGTGTTTGAGCGACATCGCCACCGCTATGAGTTCAACAATGAGTTCCGTAAACGTATGGAGTCGCATGGATTAGTTGTCAGTGGTCGTTCAGCCGATAACAGTCTGGTTGAAGTAATCGAGTTAAAAGACCATCCGTGGTATGTGGCCTCGCAATTCCATCCAGAATTTAAGAGCCGCCCCACACGACCACATCCACTCTTCCGCGATTTTATTGGCGCCAGCGTCAAGAATCATCAGAAGCAACTCCAGGGATCATCATTAGAACAGAGTAAAGTAGTATAACTGTCATCTAATCTAACTACCCGTTGAGATAGAGAAACTATGTTTTATCTGAGCCAACTGCTCGGCGCTCAAGTGCTGAATGCGCAAGGTGAGCGTGTGGGCAAAATTGTCGATATACTGATACTCGCATCGCAGGTAGGTCAAAGTGAAGCAGCCTACCCTACTATTGTGCTTGTTGAAGATGAGGAAGACCAGGAGCGGCGTGTCCCTCTGCTCGATCTGAGGAGACACAATGGCAACTGGTATCAACAACACCCTATCGAGCAGTTTGCGCTCCAATCAGAAGACTCAGCCAATGATGATGAGGTACGTCTGGCACGTGAAGTGCTTGATAAACAAATCATTGATATAGAGCACAAAAAGGCGATACGCGTCAACGATGTGGGTCTGGGCGATGATTGGCAACTTCTAGGTATAGATAAAAGTCCCCTTGGACTGATCCGTCGCCTCGCCCCCACATGGTTACAGGGAGCAATCAACCAGCAAGGCTCTATCCTTATCCCCTGGTCCCAACTTGAACTGGTCCATTCACAACCGCTCGATCATAGTGATGATACCCCACGTGTAGAAAACATCGTCCCACGTCAGCGCACCTTTACCGGACATCTGAGTGAACTTCACCCCGCCGATATCGCAGGCATCATTCATCAACTCACCGCTGAACAGGGAGCACGACTCATTGAACGATTGGATGATGAGATGGCAGCCGATACGATGGAAGAAATTGACACCGAGCGTCAAGCACAGATTATTGGTGATCTTTCGCTGGAACGTGCTACGGGCATTCTACAGGAGATGGGACCAGATGAGGTCGCGGACTTGCTTGCCAGGCTGCCCGAAGAACAGGCTCAACAATTGCTTCATCTGCTCAATCCTGAAGAGTCTGAGGATGTACAGGATCTGCTGGCATATGAAGAAAATACGGCTGGCGGCTTGATGACAACTGATTATACGGTATTAGGTCAATCCCACACCGTTCAGGAGGCATTTACCGCGATGCGTGCGGACATCAAAGAGAAGGATGTCCGCATCGCATATATCTATTGCGTACTGGACGACAATCTGGAAGACCCGAAACCAGTCGGAGTTGTCTCCATCTGGGATCTGCTGATCGCGGAACCCACACAAACGCTACAAGAGTTGATGGAAACCAACATCATCAAAGTCGATCCCGATACTGATCCACGCACTGTTGCTGCTATCATGGCAAAATACAATCTGCTCGCAGTCCCTGTTATTAACCTGGAAGGCATCTTAGAGGGCGTGGTCACTGTTGATGACGCACTTGATGTCCTGCTACCACCAGAACGTCGGCGCAAACCAACCCGCATGTATTAGCAACCATTCATGAAAAAAGAGAGCCTGGAGTTTACACACCAGACTCTCTTTTTCGTTTAGCCCCATGCATAACTCGCCTGACCATATATGTTTGCCCGCTGGCGTGACAGATCATCATTACCACGGCACATATGCGTCAACACACGTTGCCTGCTAAAACCATAACGCTCAACCAGACGCAAAGCGTGCTGATTCGCACCAGGGATCTGTATAACATGCCGTGTCGCCAAAGAGAGGGATAATGCATATGTAAATAATAGCTCTGCAGTTTGCTCATCACAGGCAACCCACGGACCCAACATAGTATCACGAGCAAACAGATAGCCAGTGATAGCATCACGGTGATTGCGCACGACAAAAGCTCGTTGTGGCATCTCTGATAAGAGTAACGAAAAGAGAGCAGTACGCTCCGCGCCAAAGTAAGGTGCATCAAAAGTAACCAGTTGCGCCAGATCAACCAGCGAGAGTGTATCAACCCGCCAGCCATGAGGATAATCTACCACAGATATGCGTTGCGCGGATGCTTGTCGCCATTCCTCAACCGTGTCCACCGCCACAAAATCAAAATGCTGATAGAGGGCTGCCCCGGCAGGCGTAGCGTCAAGGAGGGCTACCGGACAATGTACCTGCTCTAACCAGAGTAAGAGATGTTCCATCAAAGCACGACCAATGCCTCGTCGCTGCATGGATGGCAGAACAGACATCATACCAATATAAGCAAAAGCATCATATACCGTCGCCCCAACCAGACCAGCAAGTGCTGAATTATATTCGGCCACGAACCAGCCATCCGCCTGCAGAGCAACATATTGTTGGAGCGCTTTCTGTCTACTTCCTGGTTGCTGATAAGCAGCCTGAACAACCAGATCAATCAGAGAAAGATCATTCGAAGTCAAATTGCGGACATGAAGCATACAAACTCCTATTATGCCCAAGAACAGAAAGTGTATAAAATACAGGTAGAAATACGAAAAAAACAGAGCATCCAATACAAAAATGCCCTGTTTTCGTATCTTTTTATGTGCCCATACTCATCATCATATCAGCCGATATGTGGACAAGCAACTTTAAAACATCGGGCTGATCGAAAGGATTGTGTAGGAAGTTACTCCACCTGGAGTGGAAACATCCACTTCGTCTCCCTCACGATGTCCTAACAATGCTTTTCCGACCGGGGACTGGTCAGAGATCAAACCAGATTTTGGGTCAGCCTCAAAAGTCTCAACGAGTTTGAAGACCCGTTTTTTGCCACTCACTGTCTCTAACTCTACCTGAGTACCAATGCGCACAGATAACGGACCATCCTCAGTTGCGTGCATATCTGGTGTCATGACCTCAGACAACGCAAGGAGTCGCTCAAGCTCTAAAACTTCACCCTCCAGCATGGCCTGATCATTCTTGGCTTCCTCATATGCACTACTCTCACTGATATCGCCAGCTTCTTTCGCTTCGTGAATATAATCTGCAACCTCTCGACGCTTGACATTAACCAGATAATCCAGGCGCTCTTTCTTCTTTTGATACCCTTCTGGCGTCAGGCGATAAATTTTGCGATCTGACTTTGCATCACTCTGTCCACCAATACTCATTGCGATACTCCTCCTGGTAGTGAGGCTTGCGGCCCCAGCGGGTCCGGCTTAGATATCCGCCTCTGATTACGTAATTGTTTCTTAAGACAAGTTCCATCACTCTTTTGTTTCCACCTGCTTGACCATCCCCATCACACCTGCCCATTGAGTTCTCTATCTCAAAGATGACTCCCCTTTTGCAAGAAGAAGCCGTTGTATCTACCTCGATCCTCGTCAACAACTCAAAAGAGGATGAATACTGCCGACAGCACGCTTTCGGGTAACTGTTCTCTTGCTGCTGCCTATTCAGCGAGGCGACCATTTCTCTACGCCTCGGCTGATTACGAAACGCAGATACTCTACACACATGAGGGAGATTATACGTTGAGAATTACGGAACGTCAAGTGATTTGCTCCGCTTTTTCATGGTTTTGTCATAAAAATGTGTCATTTCACATCTCTATATGGCATCTTTCCGCCATTTACGTTGATCTTCCGAAACTCATGTGTCTGTCTTATAACGACGAATCATATCTATAAAGATACAATTATTTGCACTCTTTTATTCCCGGCTACTGTACCTTAAAAAAACAGGGGGATGTTTCTCTTACTCTTTACAGAGCCATGAACCTAGCGTGCGATAAAACGAAAGAGTCTGGTCCCACATACAGGACAGACACCCTCCAGTGCATTTCTGCCATTCTTCGTAACTATCTGTTTGCTGTCATTCATCACCCGCTTCTGCCGACATTTGACACAATATGCCTCGTACAAAGGCTCTGTCTCAGTCACTGCTGCTGCTTCTTGCTCATCCACAGAGGAGAGATTATCACGCTCCTGACTGGCAAACTCACTCTCCGGTACAGGTACATCTGATGTTTGTTCAGTCGCTACTGCTACTTGCTCACTTGCTGGTTGCTCCACATCAGTGAGAGTGACCAGTTGTTCTGCGATCTCGTCAAGAGCAGGAGTGACAGACGCAATAGAAAGCGACGACCTCTGATAATACTCCGATTGTAGGTGACGCGATTTTACTCTGTAACGCCAGATAAGAATGACCAGAGCGAACAGAATACCACAGAAGAGAAAGAATTTCCAGCAGAAATGATCATTATTATCAGCACGTTTCATACATAAAACTCCCCTTACCTGAACATGTGGTGGAATCACAGCAATGGAATATGTCATCAGTGAACAGTATAGCCAACAGGACCAACTTATTTATGCACTCATTGCAACAACCTGGATAGACAATTTATCGAAATGTATTAATTGAGTATATCACGCGTCATCAGAGTGCTCCATTTCTACCTGTTTTATCAGCTAATCTGCACTCGGCAGATAGCCAAATTGGTTACTTTCAGGTGTCGGTCCTCACAGGTGTCACCCAGCTGGCAGGCGGTTCTCAGGCAATAAAAGCTCTCTGGTCATTTTATCGGAAGCACTCTATAATGTAGCAGGCAACGCATGTAACTATCAACAAAGGAGACTATTATAATGCCCGGTATAATTGGTATCCTCCTCCTGATGGCGATTATCGCTTACTTATGGGGTTCTATCCCTACTGGTTACTGGATGGGGAAAATACTGAGAGGAAAAGACTTTGATATCCGCGATCACGGTAGCCATAAAACAGGTGCAACAAACGTGCAGCGTACGCTTGGAAGCGGACCAGCACTGATCGTATTCATAGTAGATTTGTCAAAAGGCATTGGTCCAACACTTCTCGCGGTGTTTGTCGCTCCATTCAGCACAAATCCGTGGAGTATCTGTATCGCAGGCATAGCAGCGTTTCTGGGACATTGTTTCCCTGTCTTTATTGGCTTTAAAGGTGGGCGCGGCGTCCTTACCGGAGGTGGCGCAATGCTGGTTGCCTCTCCGCTGGCCTTCCTTATCAGCGCGGTCGTAACTATTGGAACCATTGCGATCTCGCGCTATGTTTCGCTGGGTTCAATTCTTGGCAGTTTCGCGTCGATGGTTTGTGGCGTCGTATTTTACATCATCACGCTGAACAATCCAGCCTTCTTCGCGCATATTGATCTTCCACGTATGATATTGATAATTGTTGTTCCGTTCCTCGTTATTATTTTTCACCGGGATAATATTGGTCGCCTTTTATCTGGAACAGAACGCAAACTGGGACAAAAAGTTAGCACCGCACCAACCACTTCTGTCGAATAACAAAAAAGCGAGAAGATCAGAGGTGATCTTCTCGTCTTTCTTGCTCCACTCTTACGCTTACGCGGATTGCTTATTCTCTTCATCGCTGCGAAAAACTGGCAGAGCTTCAATCGTATACTCAACACCCGACATGACTGTCCAGATTGTCGCTAAAATCAACAGAACATCAGCAATTAATAAAATGATATTCGGGAAATTGACTGTCTGACTGTTGAACGTTAACATCCAGGGGAATATGGAGAGAGAATTCGCCCCCAATCCTTTCGCCAGCATAAGTCCCCCCAGACCAACCAGAGTAATAAACGTTTTTTGTTTTCCCCAGGGACCAGCAGGAATAACCTTCCCCTTCGCCGCTGCAATCGAACGTAGTCCAGAAACGAGAAATTCACGCGTTACGATAATGAATGTCATCCAGGCCGGCACATAACCCAGTTGGACGAGTGCAATTAAAATTGCCGCCACCAATACTTTATCCGCAGTCAGATCCAGAAACACGCCCAGAGAAGAGACAACCTTCATACGTCGTGCCAGATAGCCATCGAAATAATCAGTAACCGACGCTAAAAAAAACAGTACGGTGGCTACAAGAAATGCCCATGGTTGATTCACCAGAACCAGGATAAATATAATGACAGTTGCCAGAAGCCGACTGATACTCAAGATGTTGGGGAGGTTACGCATATGGTACTCCTTATGACAGACGCCCTCCATGCTCAGGCGCAGCATTCTTTTCAGGTTTTCTGTTTCTCGACGCAGATCAGCCACGCGATACCGCTCTACACTTCATATTCTTGCCTGATAAACCCAACAAGCGATCAACTCCATTATGAAGAATAATAAGTGGCTGTGTCCTCATTATAGTAGAAGCAAGACACAATGTATAGTTCATCCATAAAGCTGTCAGCGCGAAAAGTGATTATCGTTTTACACCAACAATAATGTCACGCCGCTTAATCACACGATCCACGGCATGACCCAGTTGCGTATAGGGTGGCTCATCCAGCACCTGAAGTCCCGTATGCAATCGTAACAGGCCTACCATCTCTTCACGAGCAATACGAGTCGCGTTCCAGGATAAAGCAATCGTGCCACCCGGGAAAAGAAGTTGCTCCCAGACTGGTAAAGCCTCACGAAAGAGAGCTTCGATCTCAGCGAAATGCTGAATACCATACGGTAAATCCCCAACAACGGCATGCACACGCGGACCACCAACAACTTCGCGGAGATGCGTCTGCGCCTCCACAGAATTACCATGCACCAGTACACAATGCCGGATATCGCCTTTGCGCCCTACTTCAAACTGATAGCGGCGACCCGCACGGCGACCTTTCTCATCAATCTCTTTATACGAGATCCGCTCACCCTGCAAAAACTGGCGTACAAACACAGCGGTACTCTCTACATCCTGTCGCCCCTGCTCAATTCCAAAAGCATCATACCCATAGGCAAGCGCGAGGAAGAGGGTTGTCCCCCCACCACTCAACGGATCAAGAACGCGCAGTCGCTCACCAACCCGTTCCGCATAATCCCCCGCGAACAAAGCAACATTCAACAGAACCCGTGTAAACGTCTCGTTGGTCTTTCCTTTATATCTTCGTGCCTCAGCCATTTCCAATGGCACAAAAGGCGTAAATAGCGGCTCCACCGGGCGCAATAAGGGGCCAGGAACCGATGCTATCTGGTCAAAATACTCATACACGCCACTTGTTGCACCCAGCAGAGAGAATACATGTTGCGCAAAAGACGTTGTAATAAGTGTATCGTCAGCGGTGAGTAATAAATATTCTTGTCCGGCCAATTTGATTGGTTGTACATCCTGAATCGCAGGCCCTAACGGGCTTGCCAGCAATTCAGGCGCAGCCAGCGCAGCCGTCATATGCGCATATTGAGTGCTACGTTGTGGTGTGATTTTTAGTGCTAATTTCATAGATGCAGTATAGCATAGCACCAGATCATATCGATAGCGAAACCATACGGTGGTGAATCTCCCTTTCACATTTATTCGTGCAGACATTAAAATACATACAGAAAAGAAAATTGCAGTTATCAGGAGGATACGTATGCATATCGTCACCGTCTCTGAGATGAGAGAACTGGAAGCTCAGGCAGATAAGAAGTATGGCCTGACATCACAGATCCTCATGAGTAATGCAGGAAAAAGCGCGGCTGATGTTTTTCTAACACACCTGCTGCCTGAGCAGAGTATACATGATCTGGAAGTTTTGTTTCTCATTGGTCCTGGTAATAATGGTGGCGATGGGTTAGTTATGGCGGATCACCTGAAACAGGCCGGAGTACTGGTAAATTTTTATTACTGGAAAGAAGAAAAGCTGACCGTCCATGACGAAGAGGTAGAGCAGGGAAAAGTCGCGACCAGATTAGAAAAACTCATCAAAGAAGCTGATTATATTATCGATGCCCTGCTGGGTATCGGCAGTTCACGACCACTCTCCAACTCCATGCGTACATTACTGGCACGCGTGAAAAAAGAACGCGAACAGCGAGCAACCCTGCGCATCGTCGCGATTGATCTGCCAACCGGCGTCAATGCCGATACTGGTGAGGCTGATCCCGGTACAATCGAAGTTGACACAACAATCACATTAGCATGCCCCAAACAGGGGTTCTTCTTTTTCCCGGCACGAGACTATATGGGAGATCTTCGTGTGGGTGAGATTGGCCTCCCACCTGAATTGGAGGAACATCTCCACACAGAGATAATTACCGGGCAACAGGCCCACAGATTGCTACCAGAGCGTCCACTGAACAGTAACAAAGGCACCTTTGGCAAAGTCATGCTGTACTGTGGTTCACTCCCTTATCCTGGCTCGATGTTTCTGGCTGGTTCGGCGGCTGGCCGTGTCGGTGCTGGACTGATCACGCTGGCAGTGACTGAAAAGATGCTACCCATCTATGCCGGTAGCTTCCATGAGACAACGTTCACCATACTGCCAGAAGAGAAAGAACCAAGCTATGATCGCGCCAGAGCATTGATTGACCATCTTGATGGCTACAAAGCATTATTAATGGGACCGGGACTAGGCCAGTCATCAAATACACGAGAGGTTATTCTACAAATCCTCGAACACTTACGCTCAACGCCAGAAGAGAAACGTCCGCGCCTTATCATTGATGCTGATGGATTAAATAATCTTTCCGCGCTAGAGCACTGGTGGACCCTGTTACCAAAGGACACAGTAATTACTCCCCACCCTGGTGAGATGGGACGTCTCTGTGGTGGTATAAAGGTGTCAGGTGGCAATATCGAACGCCTGGAACTGGCACGACGCAAAGCCCAGGAATGGCAGGTACACCTTGTCTTAAAAGGAGCCTGTACCATTGTCACCAACCCGACAGGACAAACACGCATCAACTGGTGGGGCAACCCGGCTCTGGCGACTGCGGGTACAGGTGATGTACTGGCAGGTATGGTCGCGGGCTTCCTCTCACAGGGCATGAATTCATTTGACGCCGCCAGTTCCGCTGTCTACCTGCATACAGCTGCGGCTGACCTTGTTGTCTCGGCAATGAAAATGGGACGAGCAGGGCTACTGGCTTCTGATCTGCTCCCCCACCTCCCTCAGGCACTCGCCAATACCGCACATTCAGAATTATAAACTTAAAGAGAAAGGCGGGTGGAAGCATATAGCTTTTACCACCTTTCTCTTTATCGTACATCAAGAAGGTAACAGAAAAAAACGATACTGGCCATCAGATAAACTGCCAGCAGAGGAATAAGGCTGAGTGAAGAAAAAATAAAAATGACCGTCACTAATTGGGAACCTCCTACCAGTGAGATAAGAGGTGCAATGACGGTCAAAGCCAATAGATAATAGAGCCAACGTGGCATAGTATCTCCAAATTGTTAAGCCCACATATACAAAGGCTTAACCTTGTAGATTACTCAGCAGCAGCCGCCGCACCAGCTTCATCAACTACATTCACGGTAATCTTTGGCTCCAATTGAGTCGCAATTCGGACGGAAACACTGAAAGTGCCCAAAGCACGAATTGGATCAGGGAGTTCGATCACACGACGATCAATAGTAATGTCTTGCGCATCACGTAACGCAGTCGCGATATCCTGACTTGTGATTGAACCATAAAGACGGCCCTGTGCGCCAACTTTTGCCTTAAAGGTCAGAGAGACCTGACCAAGTTTCTCCGCCAATTGACGATTTTGTTCTGCCAACTTCTCCACGCGACGCTGCTCAGCAGCGATATGCTGATCACGATTAGCTAACAGACTTGGTGTTGCACCAGCCGCCAGCCGACGTGGCAAGAGGTAGTTGCGGGCATAACCATTGGCGACATCTTTTAAATCTCCGGCTTTACCCAGTTTCTGAACATCCTGTAAAAGAATTACTTTCATTTTAAAATTAGCTCCTCATAGAGGGGGGGCAAAAACCCGACTTCCTCCACACGCGATAATACGCATGCTATTCTAGCATTAATAAAGGGTCATGTCTACCGTTGCTTGCGTATTTGGTATGAGTCTGCAACAAATTAGGCGTGCCAGGACTCGTCCATAGAAGATTATAAACGTACCTTCTCTCTGCTGTCAAAGCACCCCGATTAATTTATAAGGAACAGTTTGAGAACAGATCTATGCCATACCCATATAGTCTTAACAATGAACGGTTGAAATAACTTCGCCTCGCACCCTAAAATAAACCAAAAGAAAATATTGTAGTACATTCAGCTTCATAGTTCGTGAATTGTAAGCGCCCTTCACTCCTATCGTTAGCTGCCATTATGGGTAGAGCAGAAATGCAAACTTCACGAAACACAAATTATCGCCTATAATGGCGCTAAACGACAGGAATCATAATTTATCTGTGAACTCATCTATTACAAAAAGGATTCCACACATGAATATCGAAGGAACACGTACACTACAAGCTCCACCAATAATAGTCTGGAGTAGCTTGCTGGATCGCCCGGCACTGCTCGCCACCCTTCCAGGAGTAGAGGATATACAGCCTATTAAAGAGGGCCAATTCGAGATTACTGTCTCCATGAAATCTCCACCCTTCAATGGCACATATCACGCCAATCTCACCTTTGCCGACCAGCAATATCCCCGCCACTATCGTTTTACGCTTGAAGGGAAAACCCTACAATGCACAGGAGATGTCAATCTCACCGGTCAAGGGAATATGACCATCGTTGACTATAAGGGTTCTATCACGCTGAAGAAAACAGGAGCACGCGTCACGCCAATGCTGGTCAAAGGGGGCGCAAAATTATTTATGCAGCAATATTTTCACGCGTTAGCTGACTATTTACATACCATAGAGCCTGCAACATCTACGACAGAACAGCATGAGGCAGCCAACCATACGAACATTATTATCCCACCACCGCCGCTTAAAACCGTACCGCCGACCATCATGGCACGCCTGATCCATTTGTTTCGCATCGGGCATGGCGATCCAACGCAAGAAGCACGATGGGAACACAAAATACGTCGCTTCAGTATGATTTCGGGCCTGCTCATTCTGGTCTGGGTAGGAACACGCTTACCACGACGTCATTAATACAGAGGATAATCACAGACGGCTTCTCAACACGCGTCAGCAGACTATTGCACGTTCGCGCGAACCATGAGGAGCCGCTTATACCATTACGGCTTAATGAGCATCGTGGGGATCAAGGAAAGAGCGTAACTGCGACTTCCAATCAGTATCATCATTTCCCTTATCCTGGGGATTCTCCACCACCCAGCTCCGCGTACCATCCGCAGCGGTTTTGGGGGTCGTCTCACGACGATGACGTACATCTTTGGCAAGTAAGTTTTTTAACGCGGTCTGGGCCGCCTTGCGCACATCCAGCACAGGATCTCTCAAAAGCTGGCTGATCGCTTCAATCGCTGATTTCGCGCCCAGGCGCCCCAAAGCCCGTGCGCTGGCGGAGCGTTCATCCGAAGTCTCAGCCTGTAATAACGGCAATAGATCAGGCACCAGTTGCGCCAGAGAAAGATCCGCGATCAAACGCAACAAGCGACTTCGATGCATAGGATGCTTAATATTCGCCAGTGCCATTCTGCAATCAGCCACAATTTGTGCGCGATTATGTACAATACCCAGCGATTTAGCTTCCGCGACAGCCATCTCCGGCGAAATAGAGGGATTTCCTTTTAAAAATGGCTCAATCCAGATCGCGACCTGTTCAGGTTGTCCAGTTACCTCGTGAAGCTGCAAAATGGAGTGAAAATAGGTATCCAGCCAATGGTAAAGCGAAAGGGTCACCTCAGCATCACGCGCAGCATACGCAATCATAGCAGGAGGCAGAGGGCGGCGAGTCCAGTCGGTTCGTTGTAGGCTTTTATCCAGATGAATGCCAAAGGCTCGCTGTAGCATAGCAGCCAGTGATGACTCATGCTGACCAAAGATAGAACGGCATGTCGCCTCAAGGTCATAATAATGAACGACAAGCAAACCACGCTCAGCCATTACGCGCATATCAGCACCAGCGCCATGAAGTAAAACCGCGATATCAGGATTACCAACAACCCTGGTGAGAGGGGATAAATCTTGTATCCTCAGCGCATCGATAATGAAACATTGATTTGCAATGGCTAATTGGAGGAGTGAAAGACGAGGAACATTAGAACCCGCTTCATGTGGTACACGCGAACGCACCTGCATAAACTCTGCATCTACAGCAACAACCGACGCTTGCTTTAATATATTCACCGCCTGTTGTAGCTGAGCAGGGCGATCAACCCAAAAGCGCTCACCTCGCGATGGCGCACGACCATGCGGTGGTGTTGAACCAAGATAGCCTTGTGCGTTAACGAGATCCTCTAAATCTGTTAATGGTACTTTGTCATTCAACGAATTGCCATTCTGCCTTCTAAAAACCTTGACCTCGCAATGGTGTTTACTCTACACTATACCATACCGGATACTTTTAGTCTAGTTTATAACAGGCTATAAACCACCGATAAAAGCACTTTAGCTTGACTAGCAGGGCGCAAACGAATGTAATTGCGGCACATCGAGATACCTATCCTCTTAACCTTTCAATTGATTCCATATGCCCTTTCTCGTCATCTAAAGAATAAAAAATAATAGAGAATTTATATGGCAGATGCAGCAAAACGAACGGATTTTATCTTGCAAGAACTTATGACACATGGGCGTGTCTGTGCGGATACCCTCAGTCAAAAATTGCAGGTCAATCCTTCAACTATCCGACGTGATCTGGAAAAACTGGAACGCCAGAATCTGCTCCGTCGTATCCACGGGGGTGCAGTCCCATTAGATAACCTCTCTTACACAACCTACGCCGAAGATCTCACCTTCCAGAAAAACATGAATAAACTGCTGGAAGAGAAAAATCGTATCGCGATAGCGGCCCTTAAACTTATTGAACCCGGCGATACTCTGGCCCTTTCCCCAGGTACAACAACCACCTTGCTCGCTCGCTGTCTGCGCCGTGCTCAAATTCCTGACCTGACTGTTGTTACCAATGCGGTGAATATCGCGATGGAACTCACCGGAGTCAAGGGTATTACCGTCACCCTGACTGGTGGTCTGCTACTGCCTGATTTCTTCGCACTGGTTGGACCACTCGCGGAACAGAGCCTCAGTCAAATGTTTGTGGCAAAAGCATTTGTCGGTGTCGCTGGTCTGAGTCCTGAATACGGCATCACCAGTCCCAATCAGCTAGAGGCCTTAACGCATCGCATGACTATTCAGCGAGCACAACAGACCATCGTGCTGGCCGATCATACCAAACTGGGACATATCGCACTCCATTCAATTACCCCCATCACTGCAATCCACACGCTTATCACAGATCAGAGTGCGCCGGACCTCCTCCTTTCCACGTTACAAGAACAGGGTATTACTGTTATCCATGCTTGATACAATACTAGAGAGTATGATTAAATAAACACTGCCATTCATTTTTTGTTTGCTATTGAGCAAATACATTCACAATCGTTCTATGCTCCTGATCTTTCCCATGTACAGGAGCACGCTGCGCGAAACAAGTAGCATTTTTGCGCGAATGAGCATTGACTCGACACGTTTCGCGCAGTATACTTTTTATATCAGGAACTCTTGTAGAGAGAATATTGGAGGTTTGGTCTTGAAAGTACTTGTAACAGGTGGGGCTGGTTATATTGGCTCTCATACGATCCGCGAATTAACGGCTCGCGGTCATGAAGTCATCGCCCTCGACACGCTTGAACGCGGATACAAGCAAGTTCTTTTAGGGGTCCCCTTTGCACAGGCAGATATCGCAGATGGAGAGCGTCTGGATGAAGTGTTTGCAAAGGAGAAACCCGCTGCGGTGATCCATTTTGCAGCATATAAAGCTCCCGGCGAATCGATGCAAGAACCAGCGAAATATTTTCGCAATAACGTCGCAGGCACCCTTTCGCTGTTAGAGGCAATGTTACGCCATGATTGCCATACAATCATTTTCTCTTCTAGCTGCTCTGTCTTCGGTACACCAAAATCTTTACCTGTGACCGAGGATGCACCTTTCGGACCGGAGAGCGTCTATGGTGAGAGTAAGCTTATGGTTGAGAAAATGCTAGGCTGGTTTGACAAAACAACACCGCTACGTTCGGCCTCCTTGCGTTACTTTAATGCCGCTGGAGCATCCTTCGACAATAAGATTGGCGAAGATTGGAACTATACAGGGAACCTGATCCCGCTGGTCATGAAAGCCGCACTGGGCAAATCATCAGCAGCGAAGATCTTCGGTACAGATTATCCCACACCTGATGGAACAGCTATTCGTGACTATATTCATGTCGTCGATCTGGCTCAAGCCCATGTGAAAGCACTCGAATACGTTGCGAGCACCAGGAAGAGTACCGCATTCAATCTGGGTACAGGCGTGGGCAGTAGCGTGAAAGAAGTGATTGATGCGACAAAGCGCATCAGTGGCATTGACTTCCGTGTGGATAACGAACCACGTCGCCCTGGTGATCCTGTCGCCATCTACGCAGATAACAGTAAAGCACGCAGCGAATTAGACTGGCAGCCTCAGTACACACTGGAAGATATCGTTCGCACAGCATGGCAATGGCATAGCACGCACCCGGATGGTATTCCTGCACAGTAAGCTGTCACTGTAACAAGCAAAGGAAGAATGAATGAGCAGTACATTCCCTTCTATCCAAACCAAATGGGAAGAGCGCTGGCACCCACTTCGTGAAGAGTGGGTTGTCATCGCTGCCCATCGCCAAAATCGCCCCTGGATTGGTGAAACCATCTCGTTTCAAGATAAAGATATTCCCTCCTATCAACCCGATTGCTACCTCTGTCCACAGAATAGCCGTGTTTCTGGAGCAAGTAACCCGCCTTATGCAGGTGTCTATGTTTTCGATAATGATCATCCCTGTGTGGGATTAAACGCCCCCGAAGACCCAACAGCAACCATTGCGCCACCATATCAGGTGCGCCCGGCTCAGGGTCTGGCACGCGTCATCTGTTATAGCCCACATCACAATCTGACCATGGCATTGATGAACACTAATGCCATTGAAAATGTTATCAATGTCTGGCAACAACAGACCTATGAACTGGGACAGACACCCGGTGTCAAACATGTACTCTGTTTTGAAAATAAAGGTGATGTGGTTGGTGTCTCAAATCCACATCCTCATGGACAATTGTACGCAACAAACTTTGTCTTCAAAACCATTGAAATTGAACTCCACGCCTCCGAGCACTATCTGAATGAACACGGACGAACCCTCTTCACTGACATTATCGCAGCCGAACAACAGGATGGTCGCCGCATTCTGTTTGAAGATGAATATACTATCGCCTTCGTACCTTATTTCGCACGGTACGCCTACGAAGTCTATGTCGCACCTAAACGGCGTGTTGCCCATATCTATGAGATGAATGATGCTGAAGTCCAATCGTATGCTCGTGCATTGAAGAATATTACTGTACGATTTGATAATCTCTGGCGTATGTCTTTCCCCTATGTCATGGCCCATCATCAGGCACCGATGGATGGCAGTTACGATGCATATCATTTCTTCACACTTTTCCATCCTCCCCTGCGCCAACCCGGCTTGCTTAAATATCTGGCTGGTCCAGAAATCGGTGGCGGCAATTTCATCAGTGATACGTTACCAGAGGATAAAGCGGCTGAACTGCAGGCACAGTCAACAATTCATTATCGTGAACAATCTGTGGAGGAATGATCAATTATGATACGAGCCGTTGATGATCTTCTCACGTATATCCGCCATATCCACGCTGCGATCCGCGATGAAGTGGTAGCAACCAGTGAACGATCGGCCATCAGTGCGCTAAGCGAGATTGTAGCGGAACAGGCAGGGGACACAATTTTTGCCATTGACCGTGTATCTGAAGAGATCTTACTCGAACATTTTCGGACACTCAGCAACCAGTGGTCATTCATCCTTGTAGCCGAGGGCGTAGGCGAAGAGGGCACGATGGTCTTCCCCCCTGATTGCCCACCAGAACAGGCGGAACTGATCATTATCATTGATCCCATCGATGGCACTCGTGGCTTGATGTATCAGAAACGACCCGCCTGGATATTAACAGGAGTCGCCCCTAACCACGGTGCACAGACGACAATCGCCGATATAGAACTGGCGGTGCAGACCGAAATTCCACTCGTCAAGCAACATCTGAGCGATAGCCTCTGGGCCATTGCTGGTCAGGGAGCAGCGGGTGAACGCTACAATCGCATGACGAGAGAGAGCCAACCACTTACATTCCAGCCATCACAGGCACATACAATAGCACAGGGATACGGCAATCTCGCACGTTTCTTTCCAGGGCCTCGCGCCGAGTTGGCTGCCATTGACGATGAACTCATTACACAAGTACTGGGACCAAGTCAGAGTGGCAAAGTCAGAACGTTCGAAGATCAATACATCTGTAGTGGCGGTCAGTTCTATGAACTCATCATGGGCCATGATCGCTGGATGGCTGATCTACGCCCTCTCGTTGAACCACTGTTACAGGCACGCGGGGAAGCATTAGGACTCTGCTGCCATCCCTACGATCTCGCGACAGAATTGATTGCACGTGAGGTGGGCATTATTGTCACAGATGAGCATGGCGCTCGTCTTGCGGCTCCACTTGATGTCTCAACGAATATGTCCTGGATCGGTTACGCCAATCAGGCTATCCATGATCAAGTTGCTCCTGTACTACGAACAGTACTTGAGCATCATCAATTACTTAAACCTTAAACGAAAGGAGTTTAGGGACGCATGTGGACGTGCGATACTCTTCCTCTGGACAATACGCGTGCAGATATTGAGCGCTTTCTAGCTCTGCTCAATACGCAGGTACATGACTTCTTTTCACCCGCCATACCACTCACAGTTGGGCGTGCCCCAGGACGACTCGACTTGATGGGAGGCATTGCCGATTATTCAGGCTCTCTCGTCCTACAAATGCCATTAGCGGTCGCAACTATCGTCGCGCTACAATCTATCTCCGAGCCAACACTGGTCGTTTGTAGCACTACAGCCAGCGAGATCGCGGGCGATACAATCGTACAACTACCGCTCGATCAACTCCACCAGCAAGGGCAACCTATCAGTTATAAGGAAGCCCATACCCTGTTCAACCAGCATGACACAACATCCTGGGCTGCCTATGTGCTTGGTATCATTGTCTCCTTGCAGTTTGAACAATACCTGACACTCAAACATGGTTTACGTATCCTCGTCCATTGTGAAGTGCCGATTGGCAAAGGCGTCAGCTCATCAGCGGCACTTGAAGTTGCAACCATGCAAGCTCTATGCGCCCATTTTAAGCTGTCACTGAATGGTCATGATATAGCACGCCTCTGTCAGAAAGTCGAAAATGTGATTGTTGGCGCACCTTGCGGAATCATGGATCAGATGGCCTCAACCTATGGTGAGAATAACAGTCTCCTTGCTTTACTCTGCCAGCCAGCGGTGCTTCTAGACGCGGTACCACTCCCTGAGGGTATAGAGATCTGGGGCATCGATTCAGGCGTGCGCCATGCAGTATCCGGTGCCGATTATGGCTCAGTACGCGTTGGAGCATTTATGGGTTACCGCATGATCGCAGAAATGGCTGGCCTCACAGCCATTCTCCATGAACCAGAATCCATCACCATCGATGATCCATACTGGCAGGGCTATCTGGCAAACATCCCCCCTTCACTATGGGAAACAATGTATCGAGAGAAAATTCCCGTGACAATGCGGGGTGACGAGTTTTTACAGCGCTATAGTGGCACAACAGATCCAGTCACGCACATTGATCCCGGGCTTGTCTATGCCATACGCCAACCAACCGCCCATCCAATCTATGAACATCATCGCGTCCAACTTTTCCGCGCCTTGCTCCAACTACCACAACCGGGAGAAGCAGAATACACGCTCCTGGGAGAATTAATGTATCAATCACATGCAAGTTATAGTGCATGCCAACTGGGTTCGAATGGTACCAATATGCTGGTTGAACTGGTACGACAGCAAGGCCCACAGGCAGGACTCTATGGTGCCAAAATCACAGGCGGCGGGAGCGGTGGCACAGTCGCAATTCTGGCTCGCAACGGTTCTGAACCTCATCTACAACAGATCATCAAGCAATATGAACAGGAAACCGGCCTCACAACCACTATTCTGCATGGAACTTCATCCGGTGCCAAAGCCTGGGGATACCTGCAATTCCATAGCACATAGTCGTACAGACATAAAAAAGGGTCGGAAATCTAGAAATTTGAGCACACATTCTGCATGTGAATTGTTTCACATGCAGAATACATTATCATGGTCTCCATTGCCAATGCTCTCGTTAACGCCAGATAATCGGACATTGAATAAGCCAACAAGCAATATTCAAAAATTGCAGCAGAATATCTTTTACTAAAATATAAGCTGTATAACGCCTATTTCATTGCAAAACCAATTGACCTCCTTAACTTTCATGCAGTATATTGTGCGAGAGAGAAACCACAAGCTGATTTTATGCTCTCCAACAACCGATAGTATGACTGTGGAAACACAGAAAAAACAGTTACAGACATTACTAAGAGGTATAATCGATGATCAATGAAATACTGAACAATAACAAACAATTTCTCCAGCAGACAAACGTGCCACAGGTTGGACATGCGCCATGCAAGCGGACAGCCATCGTGACCTGTATGGACTGCCGTCTGGTAGGCATGTTTGAATCCGCACTTGGCCTTGAACGAGGTGATGTGCTGGAACTCCGTACAGCAGGAGCCACTATTTCGCAACCAGATCGCGTCAATGCCAACAACGACCTTATTCGCTCACTCGCAGGCGGTATCTACCTGCTTGGTGTACGGGAAATCATCGTGGTTGGTCATACCGAATGTGGACTGACAAAGATCAATCCAACAGCCCTCTCAGCCTCGATGCAAGCGATGGGAGTAGATCCTAAAACATTGATTGAGCAGGAACATCTCGGCAACATGGACGGCCTTGTGAACTGGATGGGAGCATTTCAGGATGTCCACATTAATGTCCAGCAAGTCGTCGATGTCATCAAAAAAAGCCCATTCCTGCCAGATATCCCAGTACATGGTCTGGTTATCGATATTAATACTGGAGAATTAACAACAGCCGATACCATCCAATAAATCACAGCCTGGTGCCATTTTGTGATACAATGCGGGTAATCGTGGCACGAAAGCTTTCTTGCGATCCTGAAGCGGACTTCCCTTCATGAACTGCATGGTAAGAAATAGTCGCGGCTGAGTCGGTCCAGATTACACGTATTATCACTACGTGTCTTTTTTAACTTTAACCATTAAGAACTCTCACTGTAGAGAGGGAAAAGATGGAGAGGACACCTAACCAATGGCAAATAAAACCCCAATTACAGTAGCCCACGGTGACGGCATTGGACCCGAAATTATGGATGCAACGCTCCATATCATCGAAGCAGCAGGTGCTCAGATCGAAGTCGAAACAATCGAAGTCGGTGAACAGGTCTATTTACGTGGCATCAACGCAGGCATTGAGCCGAGCGCCTGGGAGTCTCTACGCCGCACCAGGGTCTTTCTCAAAGCGCCTATTACCACACCACAGGGCGGTGGCTATAAAAGCTTGAACGTCACCACCCGCGTAACCTTTGGCCTGTATGCCAATGTCCGCCCTTGCGTTGCTTACCATCCTTTCATTGACACCAAACATCCTGATATGGATGTTGTTATTATCCGTGAAAATGAAGAAGATACCTATACAGGCATTGAATATCGTCAGACAAACGATATGGTGGAAACGCTGAAGCTGATCAGTCATCCCGGTTCTGAAAAAATTATTCGCTATGCATTCGAATATGCCCGCAGTAATAATCGTAAAAAAGTCACCTGCTTCATGAAAGATAATATCATGAAGATGACTGATGGCCTCTTCCATAAAATCTTCGACGAAGTGGCGCAGGAATATCCAGACCTGGAGCATGAAAGCTGGATTGTCGATATTGGCGCAGCAAAAATGGCGGATACACCAGAAAACTTTGATGTCATCGTGATGCCAAATCTGTATGGTGATATCCTCTCCGATGTAGCAGCACAAATCGCTGGCTCCGTTGGTCTGGCAGGTTCGGCAAATATTGGGGATCAATGCGCAATGTTTGAGGCCATTCACGGCTCAGCTCCACGCCGCGCTGGTCAGAATCTCGCCAATCCGTCCGGCCTTCTGCTGGCAGCGGTCCAGATGCTTGTCCATATTGATCAGCCAGATGTCGCAACTCGCGTCCATAACGCCTGGTTACGAACCATCGAAGAAGGTATCCATACATACGACATTTTTGCTGAAGGGGTCAGCAAACAACGTGTGGGCACAAAAGAGTTCGCCGAAGCCGTTATCGCTCGCCTCGACCAGAAACCCCAGACCCTGAAAGCCGTGTCCTATGTCTCTTCGCCCAAGAAAGCCGTTGATGAAAAAGCCAGCCTGCCACACAAAGCAAGCAAGAAAGAATTGGTTGGTGTCGATGTCTTCCTCGACTGGAAAACAGGAACCGCAAACGAGCTTGGTGAAGAACTGCAAAAAGCAAACGATGGTGGTCTGCATCTAACATTAATCACCAATCGTGGCGCTCGCGTCTGGCCGCATGGTTTGCCTGAAACATTCACGACAGATCACTGGCGTTGTCGCTTCCAGTCCAATGAAAGTATCACCCATGCTCAAATTACAGCGCTCCTCAATCGGATAGCAGAACTGGGTCTGGACTTTATCAAAACAGAGAACCTCTACAATTTTGATGGAGAGCCAGCCTTCTCCTCTGTCTCCGGTGCCTGAGCATAAGTTAAGCCTATTTCATACCTCAACGGCTCT
>Ga0310811_10000931_pt1 | contig 37528 bp, 31 predicted proteins | sample YCmetagenome_FD_207642 | JGI IMG/M metagenome (GOLD analysis project Ga0310811, IMG submission 207642) | Soil microbial communities from experimental microcosm in Duke University, North Carolina, United States - YC | ecosystem: Engineered > Artificial ecosystem > Soil microcosm > Unclassified ... | reverse complement strand
GTGACTCGGCGGGTCTTCGCTATTGCCGCCGACCCATCAGAGGCAAATTCGCTGTTTTGGAACCCGGCGGGTGCGTCATTCGAAGAGGCTCTGACTTCCCTTGGAACACCGAACGCCAGCGTGGGTATCATTGGCGGCACGGTTGTGTTCGGACTCTTTCTGCATCGGTACGACGTTTTTCATCTCTCGCGGGCGCCAGGAGTGCGACTGCCTGGCGGCCGGCCGGTATTCCCCGAGGTGCCCGCTCAGACACCAGAGGAGGTGCTCTCGGCCCATGGGCTCGAGCGCCGACAGCGGCAGATTCTCGATGCGGCAAAAGGACTTGCGGTAGTTAGCTGGCGGCGTTTGTCCAAGCGGAAAAAACCAGCCTAGCCATTCGCCAGCGTTGCTTGATGCTTATCGGTCAAAACCAGAGATTGAAGACCGTAAGGTATCCCGCTGTTGTTATTGTGGCCAAGATGAGCAGGATTCCTAAGTTTCGGCCGCCTGCGCTACCGTCTTGTTTGGCAATCCAAAATAACGCTACCCCGGCTACAACGATTCCAGTCATCACCGCGCCGATGACAACATTGCACAGCAGAGCCCACATCGGATTATCCTGCACGATGGGTAGTTATTGGAACAGCCCCAGGGGAGCGAACGGAGCTAATAAGCCATCCATTTCAGGCAGTCAGATCACGACCGCAAGAGCCTAACTTATTTTCCCGCACCTTGCGCCGCAGCTTCTTTGACTTAGGCGGCTGACCTTGAGCTCATATTGTCTCTCATACTTGGGCATGTCGACTCTCATATCGATCAATGATGCCCTCGATCCTCTCTATCCAGGCCCTGATTTCAGACGTCTGTAAGTATTCAGCTTGAGCTTCTTGGCCCACGTCCAAGCTCGCGAGGTCTACCTTCCACCGCGCAATATCCCGGCGCAAACCCTCAATAAATCTCGTTGCGGTCTGGCTCATCTTCGAACATTAAACCCCAGAGCTGTCTCCTTTAGGTAGGCTCGGAATATACGGATCACGGATCTGCCGTGTTTTCATGCGAGTTTGCCAGTTTGATTGTGGAGATATCGCGGTGTGCGACACAGAAGAAGCGGGATCTCAGGACGAGCCGATCATCTTCCCTACGATCGTTTGCGCATCACGTTGAATTTGCTCAAGGTGATCTTCGCTGTGGAAACTTTCTGCATAAATTTTGTAAACTTCTTCGGTCCCCGACGGCCGGGCGGCGAACCATCCGTTTTTAGCGATAACCTTGATGCCGTCGAGTGGCTGATTGTTACCCTTGGCGCGCGTCAATACCGTTTCGACTGCTTCACCACCAAGCACTCTCGCGTTGACTTGTTCGGCTCTCGCTTTTGCCAGTCGTTTTTTCTGCTCGTGTGAGGCTGGCGCATCGATCCGTTGGTAGAATGATTCACCCAGATCGTGTGTCTCAGAATCGTAAAACTGGCACGGATCGCGGTGCGTTTGCGCTGTCATTTCGGCGGCGACCAAGCCCAAGATCAATCCATCCTTGTCGGTCGTCCACACCGATCCGTCCCGTCGCAAAAAAGAGGCGCCAGCACTCTCCTCTCCACCGAAGCCAAGTGATCCGTCCATAAGTCCGTTGCTGAACCACTTGAAACCCACCGGAACCTCAACGACTTCTCGTCCCAACTTCGCCGCTACGCGGTCGATCATGGAACTGGAGACGGCGGTTTTGCCGACGGCACTGTCACGACGCCAACCTGGTCGATGGGCATACAAATACGATATCGCGGCCGCAAGATAATAGTTCGGATTCATCAACCCGGCGGGACAGACGATCCCATGACGGTCCGCGTCCGTATCGTTGGCGAACGCGATATCGAATTTATCACGCATCCCGATTAGTTGCGCCATCGCATAAGACGATGAGCAGTCCATCCGGATCTTTCCATCCCAGTCGACTGTCATGAAACGGAAAGTCGGGTCGATGGCGTCGTTCACGACGGTCGCGGCTATTCTGTACCGTTCGATGATCGGTTGCCAATATCGAACCGAAGCCCCTCCAAGTGGATCAATACCAATGCGCACATCCGCCGATCGAATCGCCTCCAGATCGATGACGTTAGCGAGATCTGCGACATAAGGCATGATGTAGTCATAGGCGTGGACACAAGCGGCTTTGCGCGCGCGTTCATAGGGGATGCGGGCGACACCATCGAGAGCGTTGGTGAGAAATTCATTTGCAGCGTTCTCGATCCAGCTTGTTATCTCGACACCCGCTGGCCCACCGTTGGGCGGATTGTATTTGAAACCACCTTCATCGGGAGGATTGTGCGAAGGAGTGACGACGATTCCGTCTGCCCGGCCTGTCTCGCGGCCGCGATTGTGGGTCAATATTGCGTGCGAGACCACCGGTGTCGGCGTATATCCGGCATGTTCGTCGATCATCGTTTCGACGCCGTTCGCAGCCAGTACTTCGAGGGCGCTGGCGAAGGCGGGCTCCGATAAGGCATGGGTGTCCATACCGAGGAAAAGTGGCCCGTCGACGCCCATGCGGCGACGGTAAGCGCAGACAGCTTGCGTGATCGCCAAAATATGCGATTCATTAAAGGCTGTCGCAAATGCCGAACCGCGATGTCCTGAGGTTCCAAATGAGACACGCTGGGCGGGTATCGAAGGATCTGGCGTCAGCGCGAAATAAGCGGTTACAAGCCGCGGGACATTGACTAACAGGGAAGCGGGCACGGGCTTGCCGGCGAGGGGGCTTATAATTTCCGGCATGTCAGCCTCGCGTACGACGATCGGTCGTTGCCGAGAACGGATTCAGGAGTGCCACCAGAAGAGTTAGTGTTCAAAGTTCGCTGTCCACCTCTCCGCATGCCGGCTCCATCGGTCGATCACCGTTGCCAAAGAATTTGTGCGCTTTCCAATGGGACCGAAACGTCGTCCCAATGCGGTATCACCCGCGCCGTGTAGTCCTCTGACGGTCTGGTGGCGGATACCGCGGCGCCATACACATACCCGCCCGAAGTTCCGACCATTTCACGAACGGGCTTCATGGTCTGCCGAACCGGCGCGCCGCCGGCAGTACCTTCGGCGTAGAGCTCCACCAGCACTGCCTTCGGGTCGAGATCACCAAGATAGACTTGCACTTCAAATACGTGCTGCTCGCCTTCGGTAACGAGCCTCACATCGCCAAAGCGCATCGCCGCCCACTTTTGTTTCAACATGTGCCGCCAAGTTCTTACCTGCTGACCAATTGCACCGTTGTGAGCAGCACGCTTGCGATACGCCGACGCAGCTGGAAGATAATGCCGCGCCGTGTATTCACACACAGCGCGGTTTGCGGAAAAGCGCTGGGTTAGCCGCCCCATACTTTTCCTTATGCAGGCGATCCAAGCCCTGGGGATTCCTTGGTCGTCGCGAGTGTAGAACTCAGGGACCACTTCACGTTCCAGCTGATCATAAAGTGATTCAGCTTCGACGGCATCCCAGGCGGAATCATCCCCATGCTCCTTGCCATCTCCCAACGCCCAACCTACTTCCGGTGTGTAAGCTTCAGCCCACCAGCCGTCCAGTTCCGAGACGTTGAGGCCTCCATTGACGAGTACCTTCATTCCGCTCGTTCCGCATGCTTCCCAAGGACGTCGCGGAGTGTTCAGCCAAACATCCACACCGTGAACAAGATGCCTAGTCAGGAGCATGTCGTAATCACTGAGGAATATCACGCGGGGATGCTCCTCTGGCCGCCAGATGAAGCGCATCCATTGCTGGATCAGATCTTGACCCGCTTGGTCGGCCGGATGGGCCTTACCGGCCATGATGAGCTGAACAGGATGCCGGGGGTTACCCAATAGCCGCATCAGCCGCTGGGGATCGTGCAGCAACAGATTCGGCCTCTTATAAGATGCAAACCGACGCGCAAAACCCAACGTCAACGTATTCGGATCAAACATATGCTTGGCAGCGGCCACTGCCTCCGGCGACGCGCCCGCCGCGGCCAACTGCCTGGATAGGCGTCCGCGAGCATACTCAATGAGCCTCATTCTTGCTGAGGTGCGAAATTGCCAAAGATCGACATCGGAGAGGCGATTAATATCTTGCTCCATTGTCTCCGCCATCCCCAGCCAGCGGTCCTTGCCACACGCCTCTGTCCAGAGAGCATCGGCCGGCGCCGACTCCCAGGTCGGCATATGGACACCATTGGTCACGTGTCCCACCGGCACTTCGTCGCGCGGCCAGCGTGGGAAGAGGGGCTCAAAAAGGCGTCGGCTCACCTCTCCATGCAGGCGGCTCACGCCATTGACCGCTCCACTTCCGTGAATGGCCAGGTATGCCATGTTGAAATGTTCAGACGCATCGTTCGGGTCTTGGCGGCCCAAAGCCAGCAGATCGTGGAGCTCTATCCCGAGCTCCTGTTTGGCATAACTTCCGAGATATTGCCGGATGAGAGCGGGGTCAAAGCGATCGAAGCCGGCGGCCACCGCTGTGTGCGTGGTAAAAATATTTCCCGCGCGGGTAACGGCTAGTGCAATATCGAATGGCTGTCCTGTCTCGCGCATGAAACTGCGCGCGCGTTCCAACACGGCGAACGCCGCATGACCTTCGTTCAAATGACAAACCTCCGGATGGAGGCCGAGAGCGTCGAGCAGCCGCCAACCGCCAATACCGAGAAGAAGCTCCTGTTCAAGGCGCATCTCCGGTCCGCCGCCATACAACTCACTGGTAATCCCCCGATGCACGGGTAAATTCGTCACATCATTGCTGTCCAACAGATAAAGCTTCACCTTTCCAACCTGGACCTGCCAGGTGCGAAGCCAGACAGAATAGCCCGGCAGGGCAATCTTCAATCGCAACCATTCGCCGTTCGCCCGGCGCAAAGGCGCGATCGGCAACTGTCCAGGATCGTTGTATGGGAAAACCGCCTGCTGCTTGCCGGCCTGGTCGATTATTTGACGGAAGTAACCTTGTTGATAGAGCAACCCCACGCCAATCACGGGTACACTCAAGTCGCTCGCGGTCTTGAGTTGATCACCAGCTACGTTACCGAGCCCACCCGAATAAATTGGCAACGCCTCGCTCAACATGTACTCCATGCAGAAATACGCGACACAACTCAACGGAGATTGCGGATAAGTTTGTTGGAACCACCCAGGCGTCCCTGCTGCAGCGCGCCGGGCAAGCACCAAATCGTCCACGGCCTTCCGAAAAGACGGCTCTCCCAAGTTATCCTGGAGCTTTTCCCGTGAGACAGTTTGCAAGACGAACCACGGATTTTGCGTGAGCTGCCACAGCACTGGGTCCAGTCGTCGCCATATTCCTTCGGTGGCACGGTCCTGCGACGAATGTATATCCAAAGCCAGTTCAGCCAGGGACTCAAAACCCTCTACGTCCCTAACCATGGGGCGGTCCGTCCGATAATCGCCCTCGAACGGCTCACTCATAGGTTCACCTTTGGTAATTTCAGATTTACTCCGCGGTCCCGCTTCCGAGAATGACGCACACGTATATCAGTAAGGGACCAATCAAATTCTTGCTCGACTGCTGGTGCTTGAACATTAATCAGCCAGATAATCTCACTTCGCCGCGCTGAGTGAAGCTCGTTCCAAAAACCTTGGATAAACAGGTCCGCTGATTTCATCTCATTTTTCGTCGGACGAACTAATACGGCCAAGCACAGGTTCAATGATGTCCCAAGAATCAATACCCACTCTCGATACGAGCCCCTTTGTCAGGGCCGGAACCAATGCGAACAAATCAAGTTGCTCCAGCGCCAAGTACTATATTGTTCCTATATTTTAGGGACAGGCTCGGAAATTACGGACGTGAGCCTTATGATTCGGGATTCATCAGCGCCTGAAACAGCGCATCAACGACAGGCTCGCCTATGTAGGGCGCTTATCGTGGCTATGTATGATCGCGTTTTTCGCATATTCGCTGATAATGGTCGACCAGGCATTCTAGGAAGCGTTTTCGCTTCTTCGACGTTTCGGAATCGCCACGGTCGCGGGCGCATATAGCGCCGTTTCGAAGTAAATTGAAACTGGGTCACTGGCGGGGAAGCTTTCAACCAAACCTTCATCGAGAAGAGCCTCGGTGTGGGCGCGTCTCTTCTGGACCTCACTTCGCGAGCTTGACGATATCCGTCTTTGTGCCATGTCCTCTGCTCATGTACGCGTGGCGATGGCCAATCGCCGACCAACGGTCCAAGAACGGGATATGCCGTTCGGGAGTGATAACCGTACGCTACTCCGCCCGCCTAGAGCGTCCTGCGTCCGTCCCAGCAATGGAAGACTCGGAAACTACTCATAGGCTACGTGTCATGAGGTCTTGAGGCGCGGATTGCGGCGCACACCAAGGTCTGGTTTAGACGCGTTGTCTGGCATTGGTGCAAATTAATACGTCAATATCGCGGTATATACGCTTTTTGGCGACTAAGGCGCGTGTGCGCACTCGGTCCAACTGACGTTAAAATAGCTTTCGACGTTACCAGTTTGTCGAACATGACGTTGCGTCAATCGGCCCAGGGGGCAGTTCTGACTGGTGTGACTCTCTTCGCTCGCTCGAAATTCAGACAATCTGACGTAGGCATCATCAATGTTGCGATGATCGACCTCATACTGGCGCGATCCGCATCGTAGCTTACCATCTATCTGTGCGCGTTCGGGCTTGGTTGGTAGGTCGTGTGATGCTGAATGCAGGGCATGTAGCCATGTAATCCGCGCCGTCGAGGAAAGGATCAGTGCATGTGTTCCTTTTCCTTCTCGAGAGCTAGCGCGATGCGCTCAGGGAGCGTCGTGTGATGTTTCAGCAACCGCGTGCGCTCTTGTTGGAGTTGCAAGAATCGTTCGCCCTTAAATCCTCTCATGGCCCAAAAGAAGATTGCCCAGGCGAGGATAGTTACGGCCGTCGGCATCCATTCGGCTATCCTGGTCATGTGAAGACTCCGAAGATCACAGCAAGGCGATCTTCTCAGCTCGACTGACCGACCGGAAGAGGTCCGCAAAACCCATATGCCAACTTCCGCGATGAAAGTCGTCTCAGACATATGAACGAGGCGGACCGACGCTATCGCGGAGAGCAACATCCAGAGGCTGCCCAAACGTGCGATCGGATAAACCAGCTAAACTCGCCGAAAATGGGGTTTTTATCGAGGTCCGTATATTCCGAGCCTGTCTGTTGACGGTCTTACGAGGTACCAATTCCGGGCATTCAAAACTCCAGAGGAGAGGCATCATGTCTGCCAAGCCAAAAAACAACAACAAGGACGGCAAGGGAAAACCCACAGCCACCACGGACCTCAGGAATGGCATGCATGGTAGCGTCGCCTCGGGGTCCCCGATTTTCGCGGCACTCGACCCGGTCGTCTCGGATGACACAGGTCCAGCGACTGCGTCTCCCGATCTGCATGTACAACCCGGGCAGACGACGCACGAGTAATGCTGGGTTGTTACCTGCCGCCTGTCAGGTGCCAGCAAGCGGTAGAGGTCGTTTAAGGCCTTTTGTCGTGGAAGATGTTCGAGCAGCGAATGCTCGTTCTCGGTGCGGCTGCCGCGGTGTCGTATCGGGATGAATGAGCCGCGCTGGTTGTAATAAGTGGCAAGGTGCGGATGCGCGTTTTATTTGTAACGGCGGAGCTTTATCCATTAGCCAAATCGGGGGGCTTGGCTGACGTTTCGAGCGCTCTACCTCTTGCGCTGGTGCGCCGAGGCGTGGATGTCCGTGTTCTATTGCCAGGATATCCCAGCGCCCTCGCTGGTCTTAGGAGTCCACGCATCGAGGCTCGACTGGAATCATTGCTCGGTATTGAAGGTGTCACGCTTGTTTCGGGTGAACTTCCCAATTCGCAGGTTCCAGTATGGTTGGTTGACGCTCCATCGCTTTATTGCCGGGATGGCGGGTTGTACCAGGATGATGAGGGACATGACTGGGCCGATAATGCGTTGCGTTTCGCCCTTCTTGCTCACGTGGCGGCGAAAATTGCCAATGGACTTTTGAACACCTGGAGGCCGGATGTTGTCCACGCCAATGATTGGCATGCTGGGCTGCTGCCGCTTCTTCTCTCGATGGAAGAAATTCCGCGACCGGCCACCGTGTTCACCCTCCACAATTTGGCGTTTCAGGGAAATTTTCCGGGCGAAATCTTATCCGCCATTGGAATACCGGATCGCTTTTTCAACGCGAATGGTCTGGAACATTACGGCCACGTGTCCTTTCTGAAAGCTGCTGTTCGGTTTGGCGACAAAATAACGACGGTCAGCCCGACTTACGCCAAGGAAGTACTCCTTCCCGAGTTAGGCTTTGGATTTGACGCGGTTTTGCGAAGCCGCGGAGAGGCGTTCTCGGGAATCCTGAACGGGATCGATGATGAGCTCTGGAATCCCTCAACCGATATCTACTTGCCCCAACCTTACAACGCACAAGATATTTCCGGAAAGCGGGTATGCAAGGCGCAGCTCCAGAGGGAGTGTGGCTTGGAAGTAAGTGCTGAAACCCCTCTGCTCGGCTTTGTGAGTCGGCTCGCGCATCAAAAGATGGCGGATGTCATTCTAGAGGCTATTCCAACCTTCATGGCGTCGGGAGCCCAGTTTGTGTTGGTTGGCGAAGGCGACCATTCACTCGAGCAAAGTTTTCAAGTTCTCAACCACCGATATCCTGGGAGCGTTTCAGTTCATGTCGGTTACACGGAGGATCTAGCGCATCGGTTGCAAGCAGGCGCCGACGTTCTCCTTGCTCCAGCGCGGTTTGAGCCGTGTGGTCTGACGCAGTGTTACGCGTCACGTTATGGAACGTTGCCCATCGTACGTCGAACCGGCGGCCTTGTGGATACTGTGATTGATGCGACAAAAGCGACCCGGTCAGATCGAACAGCCACGGGGTTCGTCTTTGACGACGCGAATCTGCCCGCTCTGCTCGATGCCACTGGTCGCGCATTAGCTTTGTACAAGGAACCGTTGGCATGGCGGAGGATGCAACTACAAGGCATGGGGCAGGATTTCGGCTGGGACACAAGCGCCGCGAAATACATTGCGCTCTACCACGAAGCATCTGGAATCCCCTATCCTTCTCGATACGAGGCTCCGCTGCCATCGATTGTTGATGCGGAACTGGGTAGGGAGCAGCACATTGACCGCATACGCGTTTTATAGATCGTGACCCTTGAACGCACGGAGCAGGCCCATGGTCCCCGAGGAGGCAGTTCGTCAACGGAGTTATCAGATTTGGTTGCACGAAGGCTGTCCCGATGGCAGCTCTCTCGATCACTGGTGCCGCGCCAGAGCCGAGTTGGAAATCGAGCATTGGGCTCTTTCTCAAACCACTGGTGAGCGATGGCACTTCGTTTTGCCACGCTTGGCCATTTCTCCGCCTCCGCAGAGAGTGGTTTCCCGGCGGGTTCCACGAAATACGCCGCTTAGGGCGTCTCCCTAAGTCTATTATCCACGTGTCGGGCAAAATCGTGGCCGGCCTGCTCTGAACGGTGGCCGGCCTCGCCGCGGCCTACCCACTCCAAGTTTCGCCTCACTGAAATTGATGGTGAGCGCCCAATAAAGGGTTAGAGCCGCTTCTCATGATCACGTTGCCTCTATCAAATCTACCGGAGGAGATATCGGATTTGCGCAGTCTTGCGCTCGATCTGCGCTGGACTTGGAGTCATGAATGCGATGCTCTTTGGGAATATATCGATAAGCCGCTTTGGCAACGGACGAGAAACCCCTGGACCGTGTTGCTCAATACACCAATGCAGCGGCTACGGAGTCTTGCCTCGGACGACGCCTTTCGGAAGCAACTCGACGAGTCCGTCGATGCGAGGCGCCTATATCTCCAACGCCCCGGAGCACTTAACCCGTCCAATGGCAAGGCAGCGATCGGTGCGGTCGCTTATTTCAGCATGGAATTTGGCCTTGGTGCGGTGTTACCGCTTTACGCTGGTGGTCTGGGTGTTCTCGCAGGAGATTTCCTGAAAACAGCCAGCGATATGGACGTTCCAGTAATCGGAATCGGCCTCCTTTATCAGGAAGGATATTTTCGCCAAATTCTCGATGCCGAAGGAAGGCAGCAAGAGTTTTATCCGTACAACGAGCCCGCAACCATGCCAATCGAGCCGGTGGTTCTAGAAGAGAATGGATGGCTGCGGATTCCGCTCGAGTTGCCAGGTCGGGTCATCCAACTTCGCGTTTGGCAGGCGACGGTCGGGCGCGTCAAGCTTTACTTGCTGGACAGCAACGATCCGCTAAACAGTCCGGTGGATCGGGGCATTACAGCAAAGCTTTATGGCGGTGGCAGCGAAATACGTCTGATGCAGGAAATTGTTCTGGGGGTAGGCGGTTGGCGCGTTGTAGAGGCGCTGCATCCGGAGGTGGGGGTTTGTCACATCAACGAAGGGCACGCCGCGTTTGTCATTATTGAGCGCGCGCGCCAGTTGGCGGAGAAAGCGGATCTGAATTTTTGGGACGCATTGTGGGCTACGCGAGCGGGCAATGTCTTTACAACCCACACCCCGGTTGCTGCCGGCTTCGACTCATTCTCGCCGACACTTCTGCGCAAATACCTGCCATATGTTGAAACCAAGTTGGTCGACCGTGGTGCGACGTTTGACGACATCATCGGATTGGGCCGTATCGCCCCCATGAACTCTGACGAGCCATTTAACATGGCGTATCTTGCACAGCGCGGATCCGCCGTCTGCCTAGGCGTGAGCCGCCTGCATGGCGAATTCAGCCGTCGTCTCTTTCAGCCACTTTACCCTCATTGGCCGACCTGTGAGGTTCCAGTGGGCCATGTCACAAATGGAGTACATATTCCAACATGGGATTCGGCTCAGGCGGATAAGCTTTGGACCGACGCGTGCGGCAAAGAACGTTGGCGAGAAATGCCAAACGATTTGGGCGATCGCATGTCACGTGTTTCGGATGAACAGCTCTGGGCCATGCGCGGCGATGGGCGTCAAAAAATCGTTTCATTCGTTCGACACCATATAGTTACCGCGTTGCGGGAGCGCGGCACCGATCTAAACCTGATCCCTCAATCCGATGTCGTGCTAGATCCCAATGTTTTGATTGTAGGTTTCGCGCGGAGATTCACCGAATACAAACGACCCAATCTTCTTTTGCATGACCTTTCGCGCCTGGAAAAGCTGCTCTTGAATGAAAAGCGTCCGATTCAGATCGTTGTGGCGGGAAAGGCACATCCCGCGGATTTGGAGGGAAAGCAGATGATCCAGGCGTGGATTAACCTGGCGCAACAGCCCCGGTATCGGCGGCGGGTAGTGTTCTTGGAAGATTATGACATCGCTCTGGCGCAAGAGCTGGTGCAAGGCGTTGACGTCTGGATCAATACTCCGCGGCGTCCATGGGAAGCGTGCGGCACCAGCGGCATGAAAGTGCTGGTCAATGGCGGACTCAATTGTTCAATTTTGGACGGTTGGTGGGATGAGGCTTACGATGCTGGCGGGGGCTGGTCTATTGGTGATGGGCGCGGCGGAGAGGCTCAAGATGTTGACGCGCGGGATGCAGTAAGTCTCTACGATACCCTAGAACAGAAAATCATTCCGGAATTCTACGACCGCGACGCGGAAGGCCTTCCGCGCGCGTGGCTGGCGCGGGTTCGGCGCAGCATGTCAGCGTTAACGTCGACGTTCAGCAGTGCGCGCATGATGCGGGAATATACAGAAAAGGCATATTTGCCCCTCGCGGAAGCCTACCGTGCACGGACGACCAACAACAGCGCGTTGGCTAAGGACATGCGGGTATGGGCAGACACTTTGCGGCGTCGCTGGGCAGATTTGCATATTGGACAATCGACGATTGTTCAAGCAGAAGACCAATGGCGTTTTTCCGTCCCTGTCTTTCTTGGGGAGATATCGCCGTCGTCGATACACGTGGAACTGTTCGCGAATGAGGGGAAAGACGGGCCCGCTGAAGCCGCCATTCTCCACCAAGAACAAGCGATTCCAGGTACGCTGAATGGTTACGTTTACGCGGGGGAGGTCGCGGCCTCGCGATCTGCAGATGACTATACTGTTCGCATCGTGCCACATCATGCCGATGCGAGAATTCCGCTCGAGATGCCGCTTATTGTCTGGCAACGCTAGCAAGGATGGCCCGAGCGCCGATCGGCTGGCGCTAAGCTGCGGTTCGCAAAGCGAGGTGCGGCCGCCCTGCCTGGATGGGATCGTAGCAGTAGGCTAGTCTTTGCCCCATTGAAGGAACGGCATGTTTGGCCAACACCTTACGACCAATCATTACCGACTTGACCGGTTGCCGGCGGTCCAAAGGTGAAGGACATTCGCGCCAAGCCTTGTGGCGCGCACGTCCTCTCCCTGACAACGCGAGGTGGTTCGAGCTGCTGACGGTGAAAATTGCGGGAAGCATCTTTATTCACGACGTAGATGTCGCCCCCCGGAAATATTAGCTAGCCATCGGCTAGGTCCCCGGCTTTTGGCGCGGGCGCGGTTATGTCCCGCCAATAAGTCAATGAAATTACCCGTTATGCGGCGGCTGATGTAAGATATGAGCCGTGGTGGACTGGCAGTCGAGTTTTGCAGTCCGTTAGATAAATGCCACTCAAGTCAACTCGTTGATTGAGGTTGGATTGCAGGCATGCGGGCAGCGAGTATATTTAGGCGTCTGCGCCGCGACCGCCCATGGTTGGGCTTGGCTGCGGGGGCGGCTTTCTTTGCAATAGCAGCAGGCTTGCGCTGGCTTCTTGGCGGATTGGCCGAGGGCTTTGGCCCTATGCTGTTCCTTCCCGCAATAATGCTGGCGGGCCTCTTCGGAGGCATCCGCGTTGCCCTGGGCTTCGCCGCCGTTTGCGTACTCATCGCATGGACTTGGTTCTTTCCACCTTATGGAACATTCACTCTCGAGGGCCACGAGAGGATCACTATGGTGATATTTGTTCTGACCGCAGGGCTTGAATTGTACGTGATCCGCAGTTTGAACATCGCCATCGACGATCTGTCGAAGGCGCATGAGCGATCGAGTACGATGTTTCGCGAATTGCAACACAGGGTGGCGAACAATCTCCAGTTTGTTGCAAGGGTCTTGCTGCATGAAAAGAGATCGATCGAAAAGGGGAGCACCGGCGCCCTCGCGCTGGAGGCGGCTATGAGCCGCCTGAACCTGATGGCGCGTGTTCATCGTCGTCTCCATGATCCAACTGCCATCGATCTCCCAATCGAAGAATATCTCGAAGACCTCTGCACGGATCTCGTCAAAGCTAGCGATAGGCCAAACATTCAATTGACGATCAACGCGGACCCCCTCGGTCTAGACCTCGAATCACTGATGACCCTTTCGTTGATCGTCGCGGAGGTCGTTACTAACAGCCTCAAACATGCATTTCCGAACAGAATGGATGGAACCATTTCCATCGCAATCACCACCGAGAACCACATGTGCACGTTGATAATCGCGGACGATGGCTGTGGGATGCCCTCTACCTTTGAAAAGACCAAGGGCAATGGCTTGGGGCAGGGAATTCTGAAGAACCTCGCGTCCCAATTGGATGGAGAGTTATCATTTGGGCGAGGATCTGGGACGACTGTGTGCCTTGTATTCCCGGAATGATGACTTGGCCCTTGGGGCTCGACGATCGTGAAAATTGTGGAAGTTAGGTTGTCCCGGAACCCACCAGGCGGCGCCGTCCCATCGGATTTCAAGAAAGACCGCAATCATCGAAAAGCACTGGCGCGTCGATGCAGTCGCCCATATCGGCTTGTTATAATTAGACACGTTAGTTCTGCAATGTCCTACCCCCCCTGGTTTATGCGAAGCGCCGCCAGTTGCGCGCGCAGGGATTTCACTTCTTCGTATCGTTTGGTAACGTTGCGCAAAATTGCGGCAATTCCGCAGATGCGTTTATCACGATCGTGGAACGGAAGGATGGTGAACTCGATTGATACGCGGCTCCCATCCTTCCGTAACGCGGGGACGGAAAGGACGTCGCCATCGCCATATCTTGTCAATCCGGTTTGTATCGTTCGCGTATATCCCTCCCAGTGTCGTTTGCGAAGGCTTGCAGGAATGATGATATCAAGCGTCTGTCCAATAGCGTCAAGTTTCGAAAATCCGAAAAGGCGCTCGGCGCCATGATTCCAATAACGGACCAGGCCTTCGGCGTCTGCAAAAATGATAGCATCGGGAGCATCGGCAACAAGTGTCTGACAGAACTCGGTGACATCGATGTTCACAATGTCATCTCCGGCCGGAGTTATTGATATTGAAGTTTTGAAACCTTTGACGGGCTCGTGCAGGAACTAAGCGCGATGGGTTCATTTTTGGCGCTGGATTAGGCAAAGTTCCAGGAATGGCTTTGGATCCGGTTGGATCTTCATATTGGGCATCGGGCGGTTCCACCGTCTTCGCGGTGGATATCGGCGTGAATCCAAAGACATACGGTCTCGCGTTCGGGCAGATATACAAACATCTCCTCCTTTGACAGAAGGTCACGGCGGCTATGCCGCAACGACCCCGTTGCGAGGGGGATCCATAATGCCTTAAAACAAGTACGGAGAATACTGCTTTATATTGGAATGAAAATCGTCGCGGTCGGTCGCGTAGTCACGCCTGCTACCGCACACTGGGTTTGGCGCAAAGACCTATTGAGTATCGCCAAGGGTTTCTGGAAAGACTCCAGGTTGACCGAATACCGAAAGGTCGCAAGAGCATGGCAACCCCGTCGGAATGAAGTCATTAGTTTTATGCAATGGCCGGAGGTGATGGAATTGCAAACGACAGTCGACGTTGCGTGGCGGTGTGTTATCGTCAGCTGGCTGTCTCGCTGATCTGTCTTGGCGAAGAGCATATTGTCTAGCGATTCTGGATAAGGCCTAAAATGGGTCAGAACGAAGCCATAGATTTCGGCAGCGCGGAACAAAAATCCAGTCCCGAGGGGCATCGTGCGCGTTCGTCCGTGGGCGACGGAACTGCTTCTGTCGAGCGCGGTCGCCGGGAATCGGAGCGCATTATCGATGCTATTCGGGAGCCGCTGTTGGTGCTCGATCAGGAACTACGGGTTGTCTTTGCCAATCGCGCGGTCTATCGACAGTTTGGCATCAGACGCGACGAGGTTGTTGGATTGCATCTTTCCGTCGCGGGTAACCGGTTCCTGGACACTCCCGCGCTGCACACGTTCATCGGGTTGATCGAAGCGGGAAATTCCATTGTTGAAGACCATGAGATCGAGATTCTTGTCCCGGGACTTGGCACACATGTGTTGTTGCTGACTGCAACGAAGATTCCTGAAGAATATGGCGCGCCCTCCGAGATCGTTATCGCAATTGAAGATGTTACCGAGCGCAAGCATACAGAGGCAGAAGCGCGAAGTGCTAAATGGCGAGCTGAGCGCGCCAAGCTACGCCAGTCGCGGTTTCTCGCAGCCGCCGGTCACGATCTGCGGCAGCCCCTGCAGGCTCTTAGCCTGATGCGCGCCGTACTGGCCAAGAGCCTAAAGCAAGGAAGGATTGAAGAGGCATCGCGGTTGGTCGTTCAGCTCAATGAGACCGCCGATACGATGTCAGGTGTGCTGGACACGCTTCTTGATATCAATCAGCTTGAAGCGGGCATCCTCCAACCCGAAAGGTTGGATTTCTCTATCAACGGTCTTCTGGAAAAGTTGGGCGTCGAGTTCTTCCAACACACGCGAGCACGGGGGCTCGATTGGCGCATGGTTCGCTGCGGGGTAGACGTACATAGCGACCCGCATCTTCTTGAACAGATCATCCGCAATTTTCTTTCTAACGCTGTGAAATACACAAAAAAAGGCAAGGTGTTGCTGGGTTGCCGGCGGCGCGGTGACAAGCTACGCATCGAAGTGTGGGATAGCGGTGTGGGCATTCCTCAAACGCAGATATCGAAGATATTCAGAGAGTTCCACCGGGGGGACAATTCGGCTGGAGAGCGCGGACGCGGGTTTGGACTCGGTCTGGCAATCGTTCGAAGGTTCTGCGATTTGCTTGGTCATATCGTCTATGTGCATTCGCTCCCAGGTTCTGGATCTGTGTTCGCTATAGAAGTACCGGTCGCGCGGGGTGTGTCTGGAGAGGCACCACGACCTCCGCCTGGACATGCCGCGCAGGTCTTTGATCGCCATGCAACAATCCTAGTTGTGGAAGCCGAGCCGACAGTGCGAGAGATGCTTGGTCGCCTGCTTGCGAACGAGGGACACCACGCCTTGTTAGCCGAAGGCAGCGACCGGGCGCGAATGCTCGCACTCGGAGCCGTACAGCCCGATCTCGTTGTGGCGGGTTATCAATTTCCAAAGGGTATGACTGGCCTCGAAGTCATCCTGGATGTGCGAGAATTGCTTGGTCGGAGGGTCCCTGCCGTCGTTCTAACGGGCTACCTATCAACCGATGTCATCCGCGAAATTTCTAGACAAGGGTGTGTTCAGCGCACCAAGCCGACCAAAGCTGAAGACCTTTTGCTCCTGATACAATCCCTTCTTGCCACATCGGATGCTCGGGCAAACCGAACAGCATCATCATCGCTGATCGAGCCGGGCAGCGCCGGACGATTGCCAACGATCTCCGTTGTTGACGACGACAGTTCGATACGTGAAGCGATGCGCGAAATGTTCCAGGACGAGGAGGGGTGGTCGATTGAGACCTACTCGAGCGCCGAAGCGTATCTGAAAGCTTTCCGGCCCCAGCCAGAAAGCATTCTGTTGGTCGACGCGCAGATGCCGGGGATGGATGGCGTCGATTTGTTGGAGCAACTCCGCGCCGACGGTCATAGGCTTTCCGCCATCATGATTTCCGGGCATGCGGATATTAGATTGGCGGTCCGGGCCATGCGGGCTGGCGCGGTGGCTTTTCTGGAGAAGCCGGTCCAGTACGACGAATTGGCAGGCTATATCGAGCAGGCGCGTGAACTTTCGCGCAGCTCCGCAGCGCGATCCTCATGGCACGAAACAGCGGCGAAACGTATCGCCACACTAACACTTCGTGAGCACCAGGTCATGGAGCTGGTACTTGAGGGAAAAGCCAATAAGGTAATCGCCCACGCGCTCGGCATTAGTCAAAGAACAGTCGAAACCCACCGGGCGACGGTTATGAAGAAAACCAATTCGCGATCTCTTTCGGAACTCATTCATGTCGCGATCGCCGGGGCCGCCCAACCCTGACAAGAGGCCTTGGTTTATGATCGCGACGAACCTTGTTTGCAGATATGTCCCCAAGGCTTTCCCGATCTGAGTAGTTTCCGAGGCTGGTGAAAGCCTTGTGATGTCGTATTTTGCTGCCATGGAGGGTGTCGGCCGGCGTGTCAGAGCGACGGCTTTGTCGCGCGTCTTGATCGTAGCGTTGTTGAGCTGCGGGATGCGGCGGTGGTAAAATGTGCATCGTTTTTGAAGATATCAATTGATGTCAACGATCTTCACGATCGGATATTCGGTACGTCCCATCGGCGAGTTCGTGGCCTTGCTACGGCAAGTTGCGGTGGACCGTCTTGTGGACGTGCGTAGGAATCCCTGGTCACAGGTGAGCCCGCAGTTTAGCGCAGATGTTCTGCCGCGCTCACTTGCCGCCGCCGGAATAACATACTCTCATCTGCAAGAGCTGGGAGGCGCGCGCGGCAGCGATAACGACACGGCGCCGACGCGTAGCACTTTCTGGCATAATGCGCCCTTCGATGATTATGCTGATTATGCCGAAACTGCGGCGTTCCGTAAGGGCTTAAGCGAGCTTCGAGCAATCGCCTTGGATCATTGTTGTGCTGTCATGGGTGAGGATGTTCTTTGGTGGCACTGTTATCGGCGTATCATAGCCGACCACCTCCTCGCGGAAGGCGCGACGGTGGCGCATATTATAGGGTTCAATAAAATTGATTTGGCAACGCTTACGCCCGGAGCGCTCGCCGAGCCCGACGGCCGGATCATTTATCCGGCCGCAGACTTGATATCCAATGGATAGCCCCCTTCTCTAGCGGTCGAACGACCGAAGGATGAGTGTACCCCCGGTCCTACGTAGTTTCCGTGGCTGCCTCCAACTTCTGCAGACGTCGTAGCATTCTCCTCTGGATCGGAGGGACGTATGGAAACAAATCGGCAAAATAAGTTGCACTCATGCGCGCAAAAGACAAATCGACCGCGGCTGCATCTGCCAATACGCAAGACGCTTGGTAAGTCCGCGGCTGGCACCGGGAGTGTCGGCGGGTTAATGGGGGCCTTTCAACCCGGCGACGACGTTGGAATACAGCGCGCCGAATTTCGTATCCCTGTCATGACGTCGGACGACATGGCGCCAGTGTGGGAGCTGTTAATCTATCGGCTGGATGGCAGGCTGTCCGTGATCTTTGTCACAACCTTCTTCAGCGATAGTGAAGCGATCGAGAAAGCTGAGGAGCTCGCACGCTATGGTTACCGCGTCGAGGTTTGGCGGAATGGAATCGAGGTTGGACGAGCGGCCAAAAGTAGCGAGGGGTGTGCAAACAGGGTAGTTAGCCTGAAAATCGATCGCAAACAAATGCAGCATGGCGCCCGTATGCCGACGAAGCAGGAACGGTAAAGTGCCGATAAACCGAGCGCGGAAGCGTGGACTTGAAAGCGGCCGGCCGGGCCGATGGTGAGGTTTGCGGCCTTGTCAGATGGAGCAAGTAAGATGAATAACAGAGCGCCAGCGCGCAATGTCAGGTTGAAACGAGCTTATGAACGTCCCGCAACAGGGGATGGCACGCGAGTATTGATCGATCGGCTCTGGCCGCGCGGGCTTAAAAAGGTTGATGCCGCCATTGATCGCTGGGTCAAGGACATTGCCCCGAGTACCGCTCTGCGCAAATGGTTCGGACATGAGCCCGTTCGCTGGGAAGAATTTCGGCGACGGTATGCTGCGGAGATTCTGGGCCATCCTGCCGAACTTGCCGAGCTACGCGCATTGGCGCGCAAAGGCCCTTTCACCCTTGTATTCTCTGCCCACGATGAACAGCACAACGACGCTATTGTTCTGAGAGATATTATTTTAGGGCGAGGGATGAAGAAGAAGGCAAAGTGACTCGGCGAGTATCTTATTCGCGCGGTGAGAAGTTTGCGTGGTATGCATTGTATGCGCAAAAGCATCCGATCGTGGGGGCGTTTTTTTGGTTGTTTTGGCGCGCCGCAGATCGCATAGCCCACATGCGCGAGCAAGCTATCCGCATCCCAGACTGCCAGCGGGCGTTCCCGCGTCGGCAAGGCCTTTAAGGGTTTGTGGGAGATTGTCAGAATGTCATTGACGCGGCTGTTGAGGGAGATCGATGTATGTCAAGTCTGTGCGACTTGTCTTCCCCTTGGCCCTCGGCCTGTTTTGAGTGCTGCAAAGTCCGCTCGGCTATTGATCATTGGTCAAGCGCCGGGCAGCAAGGTTCATCAAAGTGGCGTGCCCTGGAGCGATGCGAGCGGTGATCGCCTGCGCGATTGGATGGGGATCGACACCTCCGTCTTCTACGACAAAACGAAAGTGGCCATTGTTCCAATGGGTTTTTGTTACCCGGGTGCGTCAGAGAGCGGAGGTGATAATCCACCACGCCCAGAATGCGCAACGCTTTGGCACGAACGCTTAATCAAGTACCTTTCGCGCGTGGAATTGACCCTTTTGGTGGGTCAATATGCTCACCGTCGCTATTTAGGGCCAAAACGCAAAACGTCTTTAACGCAAACGGTCAGGGCATTTGCGGATTACGGTCCCGAGTTCCTGCCGTTGCCGCATCCAAGCTGGCGCAGCGCGATCTGGGTAAAAAAGAACCCGTGGTTTGAGCAGGAGATCGTTCCATCACTTCGAAAAGCCATCCGTGGAGTGATTTGAATACTACGGCCTAGTATGAGGGCCGGCCGCCAGATCGGTCTAGCTGATATGGCATAAGCGCTTATAACGCACCAGCATCCTATGGCCGCGGCCATTTTTGGACGCCGCAGCGGTTAACAAGTTGGTTCGGGGAGTTTGGGCCCGGTTTCTCGATCCGGCGTTAGTGCGTAGTTTCCGAGCCTGCCAATCTCTGGTTCAGCATTATAGCTTGGGCTGGACATGAGGTTGACAAGGGAGAGTATCTATGGCGAGCCCAGGCGGCTTCGCATTGCCGCCATCAGATTTGAACGAATTCTTGTTCGCGAACATCGAAGTCCAGCCCAACGGGATGCCGCTTACGGTCCTCTCGCAACTAGCCCGGTTGGGCAAAGATCCTTGGGACGAAGCGGAGCGCCTCGCGATGCTGTCCTATGAGTCCGCAGTTTCAGAGCTGTCTGCGTCGATCGCTGTTCGCCCGTTCAATTCATTGCTCCCATCCGCCCCGGAGACGATCGCGACCCGCCTCATCGCTCTCCTTCCCGCGCGCAATACCATCACAGGCATTGGGATTTGGGCATGAGTTCCTTCTGGAATACGCATGTCCTGCAACGTCTCGATCTTGTTGATCGGACCAACATTGGAGAAGAATGATGATTGACCAGATAAAATCTCGCCGCCGGATGTTGACCGGCGCTGCCACCGCGTTATCGGCAGCGGGCGTATTTGCCTTGTTCGATCGGCCTTCCTTTGGGGCCGCCGTAAGCGGAAAAAAAGCTGGAAACGCCAGCCAAGACGTGCAGCTCCTTAACGCGGCATTGTCGCTTGAAAATGAAGGCATAGCGGCCTATCAGATCGGCGCGGAAAGCAAGCTCTTAAAACCAGACGTATTGAAGGTCGCCATTACGTTTCAGGGGCATCACAAGCAGCACCGAGACGATCTGATCGCCGCAATAAAGCGCCTCGGTGGTACACCTGTTACGACGAAGCCCGTGCCAGAGTATGCGAAGGAGCTCAATGCGGCTTCGTTGAAGGACCAAACCGGCGTGTTGCGTCTGGCGCTGAAGTTGGAACGCGGCGCGACGAACGCATATCTTGGCCTCATTCCTTCACTTGACCAATCGGGGTTATACGTGCTTGCCGCGCGCACCGCAGCCGATGAATCGTTCCACGCTGCCGTCCTCGGCCAGGTGCTAGGCGATGCGATCCCAGAAAAAGCGCCGATGTTTGGTTGATTGATTCGTCAGAACGCGCATGCGGATTCAATCGTTTCGTTATGTAATGCTCCTTCAGTTGGCAGCGCTTATTATAGCGACTGCATCTGCAGCACCGGTCCCGCCCCAGCCTCCCCCTGTGCTGCAGAAAGCTCCGCCCCCCGGTAACTCCGTCCGGGGGGCGGACATTTATGAAGCTAAATGCGGTGCATGCCATTCTCTGGATGCAAACCGGATTGGACCGAAACACCGGGATGTCTTTGGCCACAAGTCCGGGATTGTGCCGGGTTTCCATTACTCAACCGCGCTCAAAAAGCTGAATGTCGTTTGGAATGCACAAACACTCGACCGCTGGCTGCGAAACCCAACCGCGATGGCGCCCGGTACAGCGATGGGGTTTCGATTGTCCAATGGGCAGGAGCGCGCCGATGTCATCGCCTACTTGAAGCAGCAGGCTCAAAAGTGAGCGATAATATTGTCAACGGTTTGTTTGCTGTGATTTGACGTAACAGTCTTGAAGCGGAGCAACCTCATGTTTCGTAAAGGTCAAAATCTTTCAAACGATTCGCAATGGCGCTAAAAAAACGCTCTCCAGGCGGAAGAACAAGGGCCGCCAGACCATGTGGTCCGTGGAAACTGTTCGTTGTTCAGAAGCGACAACGCCTGCAGTCGAAACAAAAAATCTGGTGTCCGAACATGCGGCGCTGGCCTCCGAGCGCCCCACGCCACTTACTTATAATCTATGCGGAGGTGCTGAGAATGAGAGTCGCTGTTTGCCGGCGGTTCGGTTCACTGTGCGCCGCGATATAGTCCGGAACAGGCGCCTTAGTAAGGCCACGTGCGCCAAGCGAAACGCCGTTACTGGTCCCCTTGCGCCTCGGAAATCATCGTATTCACCGTGTATAATGTCGAAGCTTCAAACAACGCGAAGAGCTGAGGCAATTCCATTGGGCGATGACGCCGATCCTTTTTCGTTCCTTGGCATGCATACGCTGCGGGGCAAAATCGTGGTGTGTGTGTTTCAGCCGCGGGCGTCGCGCGTCGCGGTGTTGCGCGCACGCGACGGCGCATGTATGGGCGAACTTCCCAAGAGCGATAAAGTGGGAATATTTGCCGGTCCGGTGGCGGGAGATGAACCTTATACATACCGGCTGCGCTTGGACATAGACGGAAAGCAGTCGGTGGTAGCCGATCCATATGGGTTTGGCCCCGTGCTCGGCGAGTTAGATATCTATCTGCACGCCGAAGGTACGTTTGAGCGCAGTTTCGAGAAGATGGGCGCTCATCCAGCCATCATCGACAATGTCGAGGGCACAACCTTCGTACTATGGGCGCCAAACGCTAGCCGAGTAAGCGTCGTCGGAGATTTCAACGACTGGGACGGGCGCCGACATCCGATGCGGCTTCATCCAGGCGCGGGGCTTTGGGACATATTCCTGCCCGGCGTGACGGCTGGCGCGCTCTACAAATACGAAATCAGGACGCGTGACGGCCATAGCCATCTTAAGGCAGATCCTTACGCGTTCCGGTCGGAGTGCCCGCCGCGCACGGCCTCGGTCGTGCATGGCCTGCCGCGGGTAGTCGAGGGCAGCGGCCCAAACCACGCTCACCCGCCCGCTGACCGCCGCGCCCCGATTTGCATTTATGAGGTCCATCTGGGCTCTTGGCGTCGGGTTCCGGAGGAGGGAAATCGCGTCCTCACATACAACGAACTCGCTGACACGCTCATCCCATATGTGAGAGATATGGGCTTTACTCATATTGAGCTACTGCCGGTAAGCGAACACCCTTTTGACGGTTCCTGGGGATATCAGCCGACCGGGCTTTACGCACCGACAAGTCGTCACGGCTCGCCAGAGGACTTCCGGAGTTTTGTTGCGCGTTGCCATGCGGCGGGACTCGGCATCATTCTCGATTGGGTCGCGGGACATTTTCCTAATGACAAACACGGTCTTGTTTGCTTCGACGGAACCCATCTTTACGAGCATGAGGACCCGCGCGAAGGCCGTCACCCAGATTGGGGCACGCTCGTTTATAATTTCGGCCGCCGAGAAGTGTCCAACTATCTCCTTTCGAACGCGCTCTTCTGGTTCTCGCAATACGGAATCGACGGGTTGCGTGTGGATGCTGTGGCTTCGATGCTCTACCGCAATTACAGTCGCAAGGAGGGCGAGTGGATCCCTAACGTCTATGGGGGTGTTGAGAATCTCGAAGCGATCGACTTTCTCCGGCGCACGAACGAACTGGTTTACCGCGAGTTTCCTGTTGCGGTCACGGTCGCTGAGGAATCCACCGCTTGGCCAATGGTATCGCGGCCTACATATTTAGGCGGCCTTGGCTTTGGCTATAAATGGAATATGGGGTGGATGCATGACACGCTCGAATATATGGCGAAGGATCCGATTCACCGCAAATACCATCATGACAAAATCACCTTTGGGCTGCTTTATGCCTTTAGCGAGAATTTCATCCTGCCGCTGTCGCACGATGAAGTAGTGCACGGCAAAGGTTCGTTGCTCGGTAAGATGCCGGGCGACCGCTGGCAGAAATTCGCCAACCTGCGCGTATATCTCGCCTTCATGTATACCCAGCCGGGGAAAAAGCTCCTCTTCATGGGCGGCGAGTTCGGGCAGGAAGGCGAATGGAACCACGACGGCAGTCTCGATTGGTATGCGATCGAGAATCCTTTGCATTTGGGAATGCAACGGCTCGTACGTGACCTCAACAATCTTTATCGCAATACGCCAGCGCTTCATGCGCGCGATTGCGAGATAGAAGGTTTTGCTTGGATTGACTGCAACGACGTTGATGGTGGCATCATTTCCTATTTGCGGCGCGGGCCCGAGGCCGGAGATTTCGCGTTGGTTGTATGTAATTTCACGCCGGTTGTGCGCCGAGGCTATCGCATCGGCGTGCCACAACCGGGGTTCTACCGGGAGGTGTTAAATACGGACTCTGCCCATTATGGCGGTAGCAACGTCGGTGATGCCGGAGTGATCGAGACCGCAGCAATTGCCACGCACGGTCATGCTGTCTCGCTCGCACTTAACCTGCCGCCGCTCGGCGTCGTCATATTGTTGCTGGACGGAACGCATTCATGATGGAGCCGAAGACGGATCACCCGTTTGCACTCGGCGCGCATTTCAACGGACGCGGTGTCAATTTTGCGCTTTTCTCCGCGCATGCGGAAAAGGTTGAGCTCTGCCTGTTTGATGAAAGGGGGGAGCGCGAGACGCACCGTATTACAATGCCCGGCCCAATGAACGATATCTGGCACTGTTATGTTCCGCAAGTGGGCCCAGGTCTTCTCTACGGTTATCGCGTTTATGGCCCTTACGACCCTCTGGCGGGGCATCGGTTCAATCCGCACAAGCTTCTCATCGACCCCTATACGCGTGCGCTTGACCGCCCGTTCGAATGGAGCGATCTCCACTGTGGCTATAGTGTTGGAGACTCGCGCGGCGATCTCTCCTTTGACACCCGCGACAATGCCGAGTTTATGCCGAAATGTCGTGTTGTTGATCCCGCGTTCGACTGGAAGGGCGATATTCCTCCCCAAACAGCGGCGAACCAGACCACGATCTATGAACTTCACGTTCGCGGTTACACCATGCGGCACCCCGCGATCGCGCAACCGTTGCGCGGAAGCTGTGCTGCGCTCGTATCCCCCGAGGTCATAAACCATTTACGCGTGTTGGGCATTTCCGCCGTTGAATTGCTGCCGGTTCACCCAACTGGAACTTCCCGGGCACTTTGGCAAAACGGTCTTAGGGATTTTTGGGGTTACAACTCCATCGCATTCTTTGCTCCCGAGCCACGTATTCTTGCTAGCGGAAGCGTTTCTGAGTTCAAGGCGATGGTCCGAGCCTTCCACGAGGCCGGCATCGAAGTAATTCTCGATGTGGTTTTCAACCACACCGGCGAAGGAGACGAATTAGGCCCGACACTCTCATTTCGCGGTATCGACAATGCATCCTACTACTGCCTTGCAGAAGACAAGCGTCGTTATGTCGATTTTACCGGCTGCAAGAATACTCTCAATGTTGAACACCCCCGGGTGTTGAAAATGATCCTAGACGCCTTGCACTATTGGGCGGCGGAGATGCGCGTCGATGGGTTCCGCTTCGACCTCGCTGTAAGCCTTGCGCGTGAGGGGCATCATTTCTCGCCCTACGCGCTATTTTTTGCTGCCCTCCGGCAGGATCCGATTCTGGCGAGAGTAAAGCTTATCGCCGAACCTTGGGATCTTGGCCCGGATGGCTATCAATTGGGATCTTTCCCGGCCGATTGGAGCGAATGGAATGATAAATTTCGCGATACCATGCGTCGCTTCTGGCGCGGGGATGCTGGGTTGCTCGGGGACTTCTCTACGCGGCTTGCGGGATCGAGCGATGTGTATGCTCCATCCGGCCGCGGGCCTACTGCGAGCGTCAATTATATCACGGCCCATGACGGTTTTACACTCCGCGATCTCGTCAGTTATGCGGTGAAGCACAATGAAGCGAATTGTGAGGATAATCGCGATGGCGCTGAGGAAAATTTCAGTGCCAATTATGGTGTCGAGGGCGAAAGTAACGATTCGGCGATCAGGGTCATTCGTCTCAGGCAAAGGCGCAACCTCATAGCGACGCTATTGTTCTCTGAGGGGATTCCCATGCTAACCGCTGGCGACGAATTCGGCCGCACCCAGATGGGGAATAACAACGCGTATTGTCAAGATAACGAGACAAGTTGGGTCGATTGGGACGCCATCGATCACAACTTTATGGAGTTTGTTCGGCGATTATTGCAGTTGCGGCTGCGTTTTTCCGTTCTCCGACGGCCACGTTTTTTCAGCGGTGACCAGATTTCGGGAACGAGCTCCAAGGATATCGCCTGGTTGCTGCCCGACGGACGCGAGCTGTTCGGGTCCGATTGGCATGGAACAAGCTGCCTCGGTGTATCTTATGCGCTGGACGGATCGGAGACGGAGGATGGTGCTCTGCTATTGCTCGTGAATCCATTATCGTCGGCGACTGAATTCTCGCTTCCGCCAGGTTCCTGGCGTTGCCTTCTCGATACTGTCCACGACGTAACATGTGAGGAATACGTAGTAGGCAGAATATTCACGCTGGAAGGCCATTCGCTTACGTTACTTCTCGGCTCAAGGATCGTGTAGATCGTGGACGAGCTTCTAAGCAGGCTTGCCGACGCCGCCGGGATCGAGGCTCGCTACTGGGACATTCAAGGGCATTTACACGAAACGTCGCCCGAAACAGCGCGGCGGCTGCTTGGCGTACTAGGATTTCCCGCCGCCACCGAAGAGGAAGCCGCGGCAAGTCTGGTTCGTTTGGAAGAGGAAGTGTGGCGCGAGGTGTTGCCGCCAGTGATCATTGCTGCGCAAGGCCTCGAAATCGTGGTGCCTCTGCGCTTACCGGCGCTGGATGCGCGCCATCTCAGCTGGTCGCTGGATCTGGAGGATGGCAGACAGCTACGGGGTGAAGTTATTCTCAACGATCTCGTTGTCGACGCTGTGGGCAAAATCGATGGAACACCGCGTTTCCTCAGGCGGTTGCGATTGCCAGCGCAACCATGTGGTTATCATCATCTATGTGTCGAGGCAGGGCCGACCGCTAGGCTAGTGGTCGCCCCGCCTCGATGCTATCTGCCACCTGATGGTCGCTATTGGGGAATTGCGGCCCAGCTTTACGCCATCCGATCCGAGCATAATTGGGGAATTGGCGACTTCACCGATTTGCGTACGCTTGTAGACTGGGGGGCTGCATGCGGCGCCGCTGTAGTCGGGCTCAATCCGTTGCACGCGCTCTTTCTCGACACGCCAACGGATGCGAGCCCCTATTTTCCAAGCAGTCGATTGTTTATAAACCCGCTATATCTTGACGTGACAGCAATTCCCGATTTTGCGGAATTGGAAAAGGCGAGCAAGCCAGTATCCGGCAGCATCGAAGCGCGGGAAGACGACATCGTCGATTATCCGGCTGTTGCCGGCGCGAAGCTTGCGGCGCTCGAACGTCTTTTCGCACATTTTCGCACCATGCATTGCGATGAATCTGACCCTCGCGGAAGCGCGTTCCGCGAATTTGTTGCGCAAGGCGGGTCCGATCTGGCTGATTTCGCGACATTCCAGATGCTAAGCGAGCACTTCGGAACCCATGATTGGTCGCGATGGCCGCAATCCCCACAAAAGCCCAATTCCCACGAGACGTTTTCATCGGAACAGACGCATCGCATTACCTTCTTCCAATATCTTCAATGGCAATGCTCCGCGCAGCTGTCTGCCGTCGCACAACGCGCGAAAGCTATGACCCTCGGAATTTATAATGATCTCGCCATAAGCGTGGCGGCTGCGAGTGCTGATAATTGGGCTCATCAGGATGTGTTCTTGCAAGGGACGCAGGTCGGTGCTCCGCCGGACCCTTTCAACGAAGCGGGCCAAGATTGGGGCGTGGTTCCGTTTAACCCGCGCCGATTGCGCGCAACTGGGTATGCATATTTTATTGCGCTCTTGCGTGCTAATATGCGCTATGCCGGCGCGTTACGCATTGATCACGTGATGGGGTGGCAACGTCTTTTTCTCGTTCCCTCTGGTGCGTCAGCATCCGAGGGCGCCTACTTACGCTTTCCGTTCGATGATCTGCTCGCGATTGCCACGCTCGAGAGCCAGCGCAACAAATGTGTATTGATCGGCGAGGATCTCGGCACTGTGCCTGCCGGTTTTCGCGAGCGCATGGCGGCGGCTGATGTTCTGTCTTGCCGGATACTCTATTTTGAGCGCAAAGGTGACTCTTTTCGCCGACCGCGAGAATTTCCGAAGCTCGCCGCTGTCTCCGTTACAACACATGATCTCGCCACGTTGCGCGGATACTGGGTCGGCGAGGACATAGCTGCCAAGAGACGGTTAGGTTTTTTAACTGGTGGCGAGGCATCGCAATTGTGGGATGATCGTAGACGCGACAAACACCTGCTTCTACAAGCGCTCGCAGATGAGGGTCTGATAAAAGATCTCTCGGATGAGGCGACCTGGTCGCCGCCGTTGACTGTCGCGATTCAGGCATATCTTGCGCGCTCGCCCTCTTTGCTTTTTATGGTGCACTTGGACGATCTCGCAAGTGAAGCGTGCCAAATCAATTTGCCAGGAAGCACGACAGATTATCCGAATTGGCGGCGGCGGCTCGGTCGATCCTTGCAGGAAATGGCGTCCGATCCCACCATTGCGAAAATGATGGCGGCCATTGCCAGCGAGCGCAATGGGCACGCCGGTTTGATCAGCTAGCGCCGCCATGACAAGAACAGGGTGTGGCAGGAGGCTTATTTGGGGCAAGAAAAGTGAGAAATGTCGAGAAAACGAGGACCTTTGTGAGGCACAATCTGATCAGCTGGCCTTGTGAAGGGTCGTCCTGAAAATATCAAACGGTGAAATTGGGAGGCGGGGGCCGTTCGAGAGTGTCACACCAGTACTGTTCGTCATTTTTGAGGGATTGAATGCGCTTATATAGCTTCGCCGTCGCCACGCTGTTCGCGGTTTCTCTTGGTTCGGTTGCCGACGCTGCCGAGCTTCAGGTTTTTTGTCCTCCCCTGGTTCGTGACGGGCTCGATAAGCTCGCCGTCGCGTTTACCGCGCAGACTGGCACCCATGTGACCGTCAAATCGGAAGTGATGGGAAAGCTGGTGGCCGACGTCAGAACTGGTACCCCCGATGTCGTGTTGCTGCCGCCTGATATGATGGACGCGCTCGACAAGGATGGTGGCGTCAAGGCTGGCAGCAGAGTGCCGCTGGCAAGGGTCGAGATCGCGTTGGCCGTGCGGGCCGGCGCACGGCATCCCGATATTTCGACGGTGGAAAAGACACGGGCAGCGTTGGATGAAGCCAAAGCGTTGGTTTATTCCGAACCGGGTCCCCCACGCAACAGCATGGAAGCAGGGATCATCGCCGGGTTGCTCAAGCGGCCAGAATTCGCCGCAGTTCACGGTAGACCAGTACCCCAGGCCAACGGTTCGGGCGTTGTAGCGCTCGCCCGTGGCGATGGCGATATGACCTTGCAGGTGATCCCGGAAATTTTGCCCCACAAGGAGGTGGAATTGGTCGGTCCCCTGCCAGCAGAGCTTGGCGCTCATATTGACACTGTCGCAGCAGTTTCCAGTCGCGCCGCCAATCCCGACGAAGCCGGAGCTTTTCTGCGTTACATCACGCGGCCAGAGGCTACGGCAATATGGAAGGAAGCGGGGATCAATCGTTTCTGAGGCGTCTCCTGTTGGAGCACAACAGCCACCGTTGCTAGACGACTAGCTCTGTCTCATCTCGCACTGCCAATATCGTGTGATAGGGCTTTTGGTCACGGCATTGTCAGTCATTGGCAAGTATCTTCCGATCTCTTCCGGAGTTCCGGCCGGTTACGAACAGTGACGCGCTGCCGGCTCGTCTCGATCCAGCCGGCCTTTTCCCAGGCCGTCAAGGTGCGGCTTACTGTGTGTAGGCTCGCGCCGCACATATCGGCAATATCTTTGCGACTCAATGGAAAATCAATCGCGGTGCCCTCATCAGTGCTTTGTCCGGCTTGCCCGGCGAGACGAAGAAGCACGTGTGCAATACGACGTTCGACAGGCTGGGTCGCCAGTTCGCGGAGTCGCTCTTCGGCATCCCGCAGCCGTTTTCCGGTGATTTTGACGAGATTGATGGCAATCTGGGGGTAAAGCTCGATGAGGGTCAGAAGCGCGCTCTCCGACCAGCTTATCTCTATGGAATCCAGGACGGTGGTTGCTTGCGCCGGATAAATACGTCCAGTGAATAGCCCAATGGCTCCGAAAATCTCGCCAGGCCCGACGAAACGAACGAGGAGCTGCTCACCTTCGGAACCGCCTTGCGCGATTCGCACACGCCCCGCGAGCAATGCACGCGCCCGGTCAGCCCGCTGGTCCTGAGCAAAGACCGTTGTTCCTTTTGGTAGATGGCGGACGACTGCGCAACGGACCGCGTCGGAGAGGGCCGTCTCCGGCACGTCCCGAAAAAGGTCACTGTTCGCCAGATCATGAGGCTGAGGCGCGATTAAGTGGTTCGCCATATCCTCCCGAGCATTCTACACAGAAATTCAGGGAATTTGCGCTAGAGCAAAGACAGCCCCTGTGAATCGCAGAAAACTCTATAGCTCGATGGCGGGGCGGGAAAGGACCTTAGGATGGCCGATGTTGTATTTGCTCGCGCGGCCCATGTTCTGGCCGTCATAATCTGGATCGGCGGCGTCTCAATGGTGACCACGGTGGCGTTGCCAGCCGTGCGCGCGAGGCAACTTGGGGCTGACAGGCTTCGCGCTTTTCACGCATTTGAGCATCGCTTCGCCTGGCAGGCTCGCACCGCTATCGTGATAACAGGATTGAGCGGCTTTTACATGGTTGCACAACTCCACCTTTGGGACCGTTTCGCTTCGTTACAATTCTGGTGGATGCACGCCATGGTTTGTGTCTGGCTGCTGTTTGCATTCGTTCTGTTTGTCGCGGAGCCGTTGTTCTTGCATAGCCATTTTGAACGGTTCGCAGAGGCGGATCCGGATCAGGCCTTTGCCTGGCTGCATCGGCTTCACTGGTCTTTGCTTGCGTTAAGTCTTGTCGCAATCTTCGGCGCGGTTGCAGGTAGTCACGGCTGGGACATCGTTTAGAGTCGGATCAGAGGCGTCCGGCGCGCTCATTTGGGGAGAACATCATGACGCTGGATGCCGACCGCATTGACCGCCCGGTGGAAGATCCTGTTAGCAACGTGCTCAAATGGGTGCTGCTGGTGGTAGCAATCGGGTGCTTTGCTTTGCTCGCCTGGGCAACAACCGTCACCTATCAAACAGTGGCTCCGCAACCCGATCGTTTCGTGGCCACAGACGGTAGCGTCTTGATGACGGGAGAAGATATTGCCCAGGGCAAGGCCGGGTTTCAGAAAGCCGACCTTATGGATTATGGCAGCCTGTACGGCATGGGGTCTTATTACGGCGAGGACTATACGGCTTCGATCCTTGTTCGGCTCGGCACCGCCACCCAAAACAATATCGCTATAACGCGCTTCGGAAAATCCTATGCCGCGCTCTCCCTAGATCAACAAGCGTCAGCGACCACAACCATGCGCTCCATGTTGCAGGGCGTGGACCTGACCAAGATGACTGTCGTCCTCGCAGGCCCGCTTGGCAAAGCGGTCGCAACCGTCCGGAACGAAGTAACCCGGACGCTCAACATCGCCGACCCCCATGCCGGATGGACGCCGGCCTATAGCCTCACACCGCAGCTTGCGCGGCAGACGGCGGATTTCTTGGTATTCTCTTCGTTGACCACCGTCGCGCGACGCCCGGGCGTGACTTGGTCCTGGACCGAAAACTGGCCATTTGAACCGCTGGTCGGCAACACGCCTACCACCAACACCTTCCGTTGGACCTGGATCAGTTTCTGTTTCACATTTTTTGCCTTCGGCTTGGTAATATTTATATATCAGTTCTACCTGAACCATCCGGACGACGCGCCGATGGATCCCACATTGGCAAAATTCGAGCCTCTGACACCAAGTCAGAAACGCATCGGAAAATATTTCTTGGTGGTAGCCGCGCTTTTGCTAGTCCAGATTGGCGCGGGGACCATCATGGCGCACTCCTACTATGACCGTACCGGTTTCTACGGCATAGCGATCAACGACTATTTGCCGTTCAACTTCCTGCGGGACGTCCACATTCAAGCGCCGATCGTCTGGATTGGCTTGTCTTGGATCGGGGCAGCGCTATTTCTTGCTCCAGCCATTGCGGGCGGCCGGGAAGCCAAAGGCCAGAACTACCTGGTCGACTTTCTGTTCTGGGTAACGCTATTCATCGTCGCCGGCGCCCTGATAGGCGATTATCTCGGCATCATGGGAGTCATTGACCAGGGTTGGTTCTGGTTCGGCAATCAGGGCCTTTCATACATCCAGCTCGGCCGCTTCTGGCAGATCGGTTTCTTTATCGGACTGGCGCTGTGGAGTCTGCTTGTCATGCGGGCGCTATGGCCGACCATATCGCTCTGGCGTAACGCAGCGCAGCAGTTCTGGACCGGCCGTATTCGTCTTGAACATTTGATTTGGGCTTCCACAATAAATATTGCGGTCCTCTATGTGTTTGGGATGATCCCACTGACTGGTATCGAAAAATCCTTCACCTTGACCGATTTCTGGCGCTGGTGGGTGGTGCATCTGTGGGTTGAGCAGTCGTTCGAATTTTTCGCTGCGTGTATGAGCGCGTACCTCTTGATGGCGGTTGGCCTAGTCTCGCGCAAGCTGGCCGAACGTGCAGTCTATTTCGAACTAATCTTGGTCTTTCTAGGCGGCGTGTTGGGGACCGGTCATCACCTCTACTGGGCCGGCGGCCCGAGTATGTGGGTTCCGATGGGTTCGATGTTTTCCTTCATCGAAGTGCTGCCACTGGTGCTTCTGATAATCGAAGCAATCAACCATCATCGGCTTATCCGGGCGCACGAAGAATTCAAATATAACCTTGCCTATCTCTACATTATTGGTGCCGCCTTTTGGAACTTTGTCGGTGCCGGTGTATTTGGTGGAGGCACGCTCAATGCTCCGCTCGTCAACTATTATGAGCATGGCACCTTTCTCACACTTAACCACGCGCATACCGCGCTGTTCGGCGCTTTCGGCCTTCTGGGAATTGGTCTGATATATTTCTGCCTCCGCTATGTCGCCGGAGACCGTTACGTCTTTGGCGAGACTGTCGGCAAATGGGCCTTTTGGCTCTACAATGGCGGCCTTGTGTTGTGGATCCTGCTTAACTTCTTTCCCATTGGCTGGTCGCAACTCGACGCCGTTTATGAACATGGCCTGGCATATGCCCGCAGTCAGACCTTTTACGATACCACCCTCTATTGGCAGTGGATGAGATTACCCGGTGATGTGGTGTTCGCCGCGGGCGCGCTGCTCATGGCGTGGGACTTCTTTGTAAAGCTGCGGCCCTTGTTTCCCCGGGCACTCGGCGGGACGCAGCCTATCCAGTCGGCAGTCACCGAAGCTGCATGAGCGGAGCCGGCCGGTCTGTACCACTCCTGCTGAGCTATGGCTTCCGCCCCTTTTTCCTTCTGGCGGCGGTCTGGTCCGGCGGGGCGATTGCCGTGTGGTTGTGGCTGCTGCACACGGGCACTGCGCTGCCGAGCCGCTTTGACGGGCTTACGTGGCACATCCATGAGATGTTGTTCGGCTTTGTCATGGCGGCGATCGCGGGATTTCTTCTGACCGCTGTCGCCAACTGGACCGGCCGTACGCCGGTCCGCGGTCTCATCCTGGGCGTTCTGGTTTTGGCTTGGGTGGCTGGGCGGGTGGTGTGCTGGTTTTCAGCAAATTTGCCTGCCGGCCTCGTGGTAGTAACGGACTTGGCGCTGCCAGCGCTGCTGGTTGTTGTAGTTCTGCGTGAGTTGATTGCCGCCCGCAATTGGCGGAACCTGCCGATGGCGGTGCCTGTGGCGGTCCTCGGTACCGCAAATCTTCTGATGCATCTCGAATCACTCGGGATTGGGCTGCCAACGGGATTGGGCTGGCGTTTAGCGGTCGCCGCGATGATTAGCCTGGTTTCAGCGGTCGCTGGACGCATCGTCCCAGCGTTCACTCGAAACTGGCTGAAGAAACGAGGCAAGGGTGATGTCCTTGCCGCCGGATTTTTGGACCGGGCGACTCTCGGGCTGCTTCACGCTGCTCTTTTGGCCTGGGCGTTTTTCCCGAGCAGTCGCATCGTCGGTATGTTTCTTGTTCTCGCAGCCGGGTTCAATCTTTGGCGGTTGTTGCGCTGGCGTGGCGCTGTAACCCGCGAGGAATTTCTGCTTCTGATACTTCATATCGGCTATTGCTGGATGGCGATCGGAGTCGCTCTTCTGGGCTTGGCAACTTTGTCATCCGAAGTTCCCCTCACAGCAGCCATCCATGGCCTGACAGTTGGAACGGTCGGCACCATGATTCTGGCGGTCATGACCCGCGCCACCCGTGGTCATACGGACCGCCCATTGAGTGCGGATCGCCCAACCGCTGCGATTTATGTGTTGGTGCTGTTAGCAGGGTGCGCGCGTGTGGCTGCCGGATTCGATATCGGGTACCCTCCGCTATTGGATATTTCCGCCGCCCTCTGGATCGCTGCCTATTCGCTTTTTACCGTTACATACGGCCCGATGCTGATCGGACAGAAAGCTGCACAGTTGTGAGCGTCAGTATCATCATCCCTTCAGAAACAAGAAATTAAGGACCAATCATGGCACAGCCCCACGCAAGACCGGGACGTGTTGTCGATTTGCGGCCGCTGGGTTCGCAGCTGCGTGGCGCAAAGACAACCGCGCTTATCAAGGAAAAGTACTTTGAAGCCATTCGGTTGATTGTTCACGAAGATGCGGAAATTCCGCCGCACGCCGTCGCCGGCAACATCATGCTCCACTGTCTCGAAGGCCAAGTGCTCCTCGGGCTCCCATCTGACGAAATTGTCTTGGAAGGAGGCGACTGGGTCTATCTGGATGGTGGAGAATTGCACTCCTTGAAGGGAATTGTGGATTCGTCTCTGTTGCTGACAATTCTGCTGAGAAATTAGAGATGGCACGGAATTAGCGATACCAGTGGCAAATCGCGTTAATTTGAAGTCTTTGCTCGGAAGTGCGGGCGCTTAGCGCTAATCGCATTCAGTGGATGGACCGGGCAGAATGGATGATGAAACCGATCGCTGTGCCGCCTAGGATCAGACACGCAGGCACCAGGATCACTTGCAAAAGGGCTTCATAACCGCTGATAGCGCCGTCGATAGTGGCGAAGGGCTGCTCCAGGAATACCCGCAGCGACCCATTGGCCTTGATCCGCCCCGGCACCTGGCGCAGCATCATATACGGCACGCCAAAGAACATAACCGCATAAAACGTGCTAATCACCACCATGAAGAGAGCGTTGGCGCTCACCCAGAAGGTCGCCCAGAAAATTGCCAGAAAAACGATCCAAATCCCCAGCGCGATCCGATATACATTTGGATGCATCACGGCCTCAATTGGGGGCGAGGTGACGACCTTGAGCGTCGGCGGCGCAATCGTTGTTGCGGCCAGGGCCGGATGGTCTTCGGCAGTGGGACGGGTTGCGCTAATGCTCATTTTGAACTCCTTTGTGACAAGGGTTGGGTAGGGCCGAGATCATGGGAGATGCTTCGGGTGGCCGCTTTTGTGAGATCGGATGGGTTGAAGAACATGCCCAGCTGAACACTGCGCGCGATATTCTCAGCGGGGCCAACTCTGCAATATGCGGACAGATCTCGCGGGCTGTCTTTCGACAGGGCGCAAGCCAGCGTTTGGAATGCTCAGGTGGTACCATGTCGAGTCGCATGTTGGGCGGGTTGCCCTTATAATGCCCGGTCATCAACACTACTGACGACCAGAAATCGCACATCGTTTCGCCGAACACGTCGACAAGCCTCTTTCAGTATCTTCGTGAACACTAATATAGCGTTGAGCGACCGCGATGCAGGCCCCGGAAACTACGTACTGGAGTGAGTTAGAGGGCATCGCGATCACCAAGTTTTCAGGATCGGCGTTGCCATTGTGCGTCAGCGCATCGCTTGTTACAGCGCGTGCGTAGGTTGGTTCCCAGAGCTCGGTCCACCTCCGCGCTGGATTATCGGCCAGCGGATCCGAAGGTCCTGGGGCCGGGCGCGACAAGCGCGGCCTCAAGGTCACTGATTAGTTCATCCGGGATACTTGTCGAATCCCAGCCGTCGTGGCCCAGAATTGAAAAACAGCTACGGGCCGGATGTTCTACCAGTTAATACGAAAGTCCTCGTTATTATGCAGGGCGGCTACACCAGCCTCTTCACCAGCGAATAGGAGGCTCCGTCCGGCCTCGCCGAGGCGGCATTCCTCGGGTTAGTGGACATACCCCTCGTGTTGCCCAGATGGCTCGGGAAAACTATGGTCTGAGCCTGATCTTCACCCGAACGCCCAGACTCCATATTGAAGACGATTCGTGCCTCTGATTTCCGAAAAGGACGCCTAGATTATCTCATCTGCGAACATAAGCGGCGAGGCGCATCCGGCGGTGCAGCCATGGGGTTCGCGATGAAGCTCAGGGTCCGCTATTTCCTGATCCTCCTGATCTTCGTAATCTGCGCGGTCGCAAATATTGATCGCAGCAACATTTCAATCGCTGGTTCGTTTCTTGCCGTCGACTATCAAATTTCCAGGTTTCAGCTTGGCTGGGTTTTCAGCGCGTTTATGGTCGGGTACGCGGCGTTCCTGATCCCCGCGGGATGGATCGCGGGCAAGGTCGGTCCGCGTCGCACCTTAACCGGCGGTCTGATTTGGTGGGGCACGCTCACCGCAGCCACGGCGCTGGTTCCAACAACCATGGCAAGTAGTCTTTGGGCTCTCCTCGCTGTACGATTTCTTTTGGGTCTTGGTGAGGCGCTTGCCTATCCGTCCGCCAATCAGTTCATCGCCGCCTGGTTCCCCGGCGATGAACGCGCAAAGGCGAACGGATGGGTGCAGGGCGGTGCGCAGGCGGGGTCTGGCATGGCACCGCCGTTGATGGCCTTCGTCATATATACTTTCGGATGGCATGCCGCCTTCTACGTTTCTGCTGCCATCGGATTCGCGATCGCTGTGTTCTGGTATGCAGTGGCGCGGGACTTTCCGGCCCAACATCCCCGCGTGAAGCCAGCCGAGTTGGAGCACATAAAGGCTGGTCAGCTCGTCGAGATGGACGGCGCCATGCCGCCCGTGCCGTGGCTTAAGATCTTCTCCGACCGAAATATTTTGGGTACGGCACTGGCCCATGTTGGTTTCGGTTACAGCGCCACTATCTTTTCGACTTGGTTCTTCCTTTACCTCAAGGACGGGCGTGGCTTTGATCTGAAGGCTAGCGCGATCTTATGCATGCTTCCTTTCGTCGCCACGACTTTTTGCTGTGTGTTGGGCGGGGTGATTAGCGACTGGCTAGTCAGGCGCAGGTCATTCTATGTCGGTCGCAGCCTGTACGCCGCATTCACGCTGCTCTTGAGCGGTATCATCCTGATTGCCGGAGGCCATGCCCAGAACGGCATTGTGGCGGCATTGTTGTTGTCGAGCGCGGTGGGCGTGCTTTACCTGGGGCAGGCCGTTTATTACGCGGTAGCGGCCGACCTCGGGGGCCCCTATACCGGAGTGATTTCTGGAATTGTCAGCATGTGCAGCCAGATCGGTGGCGCAGCTACGGCGTTGCTCACTCCATTCTTCGCATTAAAGTTTGGCTGGGATTATGCCTTCACCATTGCGGCGTGCATTACCTTCGTCTGCACCATTCCCTGGCTCTTCGTAAAGCCTGATAAACGCCTGTACGGTGAAGGGTGTTGAACCCAATGACGGGGGTATGCCCTCGTCAGCCGTCTTACGCGCGGGAGCACCAGGACTACGGTTGCCGTTAAGAAACCAGGGCACAACCGCCGGCACTATTATCTGGATTTAGCGCCGGCCGCTGCGCAGCTCGAAAATCAGTTGCCGCCTGCGGCCACGCCCGGCTGGAACCAGTGCAGATTGTCGGGGCGGGGGATGTAGGCAAGGCGCGTGGACGGGCCGTCGCCATACGGCATGGCGCGGTGATAACGGCCGGT
>Ga0310811_10000930_pt1 | contig 37555 bp, 30 predicted proteins | sample YCmetagenome_FD_207642 | JGI IMG/M metagenome (GOLD analysis project Ga0310811, IMG submission 207642) | Soil microbial communities from experimental microcosm in Duke University, North Carolina, United States - YC | ecosystem: Engineered > Artificial ecosystem > Soil microcosm > Unclassified ... | reverse complement strand
GCCCCTGCGCTACGCCGCCGGCCCGGTCGACGGCTACGTCCCGTGCGGCGCCGTCGCGATGTCCATCGACACCGACGGGCGGCTGATCGGCGACGGCGGCACCTGCTCGATCCGGGGCGCGTCGCGCGTGCTGATCACGGTCGCGAGCTCCAGCAGCAACGCGGACCACTGGTTCGGCGACGCCCAGATCGCGCGTGACCTGCACGTGCGCCGCGCCGTGGGGATCGCCGAGGCCGCGGCGTCGTCCGGAGAGAGCGCCCTGTTCGCGGAGCACGACCGGGACCTGCGCGCCGTGCTGTCCGGCACGGCCGTGACCGTCGGAACCCGGCGCGCCGGCACCTTCGACGTCGCCGAAGACGTGCTCTCGGGCAAGGACGAACTGCTCACCGCCACCGTCATGGTCCAGCTCGGGCGCTACCTCCTCGCCAGTGCATCCCGCCCGGGCAGCGGACCGCCCGCGAACCTGCAGGGCATCTGGAACGACGACCTGCGACCGGCGTGGTCCTCGAACTACACGATCAACATCAACCTCCAGATGAACTACTGGGGGGCCTTCCAGGCCGGGCTCGGCGACTGCGACGAGCCGCTGATCGAGCTGATCGAGCGACTGGCCGTCAATGGAGCGGACGTGGCCCGCGAGCTCTACGGTGCCCGCGGCTGGGTCGCGCACCACAACACCGACATGTGGGGCTGGGCTCTGCCGGTCGGCATGGGCCACGGCGACACGTCCTGGGCGATCTGGATGATGGGCGGCGTGTGGCTGTGCCAACACGTCTGGGAGCACTACGAGTTCACCCAAGACGCCGATTTCCTGCGCGAGCGCGGCTGGCCGCTGCTGCGCGGCGCCGCGGACTTCTGCCTCGACTGGCTGGTCGAGGGCGAGGATGGGCTCCTCGACACGATCCCGTCCACCTCACCCGAGAACAAGTTCGTCTCCCGCTTCGGGACCGAGGAGTCGCTGTCCGTCTCCACCGGCATGGACATGGCCCTGATCTGCGCTCAGTTCACCCGCACGCTCGCCGCCGCCGACATCCTCGGCATCGACGACGAGACCTGCGCCGAGATCCGGCGCGCGCTGCCCCGGCTGCGTCCGCCACGTGCCACCGCCGACGGTCGACTGCGCGAATGGTCCGTCGATCACCGCGACGCCTTTCCGACGCACCGTCATGTCTCGCACCTCGTCGCCGTGCACCCGCTCGACCAGATCGACCCGCTGGCCACACCCGGGCTGGCCGCGGCCGCGATGGGAACGCTGGACGCGCGCGGACCCGGCGCGATGGGCTGGTCCTGGGCCTGGAAGATCGCATTGCGCGCGCGGCTCGGCCAGGCCAGGCAGGCGCGTTCGCTGCTGCTGGAGGCGACCCGGCCGTACGAGGGCGACCCCGCGGTAGACGCGCCACCGGACGGCTCGAAGTGGGGAGGCCTGCTGCCGAATCTGTTCAGCACGCACCCGCCGTTCCAGATCGACGGCAACTACGGCCTGATGGCCGGGGTGCTGGAGATGCTCGTGCAGAGCCACGGCGGTTCGCTGCGCATCCTGCCTGCGCTGCCGCAGGAGTGGGCCGACGGCTCGTGCCGCGGCATCGGCTGCCGAGGCGGGCTGACGGTGGACGTCGCGTGGCTGGGGGGAGCCCTGGCGGAGCTCACCGTGCACCGGAACTCCGGCGACCCGGACACACCGGTCACGGTGCGCTACGGCGGTCACGCCCGTACGGTGCGCGTCGCTCTGGGCGAGAGCGTGCATCTCGGATCCCGTCTGGAGGACAACTGATGCTGACTGATCTCGATGAGGCCGGGCTCTGGGAGTACCGGAGTGCATATAAGGCTCCTGCGGACTTCGACGAGTTCTGGCGGCGGACGCTCGCCGAGGCCGACGAGATACCGCTCGACGTGCGGATAGAGCCCGTCGATACCGGTCTCGAAACCGTCGACGTGTACGACGTCACCTTCGCCGGCTACGCGGGCCACCCGATCCGTGCCTGGCTGCGCCTGCCCCGCCCGGCCGGCCTCGGAGGCGCGACCGGCGGGAAGGCGCTCCCCGGCATCGTCCAGTTCCACGGTTACGGCAGCGGACGCGGCCACGCCCTCGACGACCTGATGTGGGCCAGCGCCGGATACGCGCACCTGCTGATGGACACGCGCGGCCAGGGCGGCGGCTACGCGGGAGGCGACACCGGCGACCCCGTCGGCGCCGCCGGCCCGACTCGGCCAGGCTTCCTGACCAGGGGGCTGGAGAGCCCGGACACCTACTACTACCGCAGGGTCTTCGTCGACGGCGTCCGGGCCCTCCAGGTTCTGCGCGAGCACGACCGGGTCGACGCCGCACGTGTCGCCGTCGTCGGCGCGAGCCAGGGCGGCGGCATCGCGCTCGCCGTGGCAGGGCTCGTATCCGACCGGATCGCGGCGCTGCACGCTCAGGCGCCGTTCCTGTGCGACGTCCAGCGGGCGACGCGCATCACCGACGCCGACCCGTACCACGAGATCGCCGCCTATCTCGCGACGCACCGCACCCGCGCGGCCGAGGTGTTCCACACGCTCGGCTACTTCGACGGAGTCGGCTTCGCCGCCCGGGCCACGGCCCCGGCGTGGTTCTCCGCGGGTCTGATGGATGGCGTCTGCCCTCCGTCGACCGCCTTCGGCGCGTACCACGCATACGCCGGACCCAAGAATATCAGCCTCTGGACGTACAACGGGCATGACGCGGGCGGTCCGGATGACCTCGCCGACGTCCTGTCCGCCTTCCATTCACTGTTCAAGGAGGAACAGCAATCATGAGACGCCGCATACTCGCGACGCTGGCCACCGCGGCCGCGACGGTACTGCTCGCCGGTGCCTGTTCGAACGGCAGCGCTTCGTCGTCCGGCCCGACGACGATCCACTGGTGGACGTGGGACCCGAACCAGGCGGCCGCGTACCAGCTGTGCGCCAGCGCGTTCGAGAAGGCCAACCCGACCATCACGGTGGACATCTCCCAGTACGATGTGTCCGACATGTTCACCAAGCTGACCGCGGACATGGTCGCCGGCGACGCGCCCGACGCCTTCCAGGACAGCGTCCAGTTCTTCCCGGCCTTCGCGAAGCAGGGCCAGCTGCTCCCGCTCGACTCGTACATCTCCTCCTCGAACTACAGCCTCAGCCAGTTCTCGGTCGGGGTGAACGCCTGGAAGTACACCGACGGCAAGCAGTACGGCCTGCCGCTGGACTGGGCCGCGACCGCGCTCTACTACAACAGCTCCCTGCTGCAGAAGGCCGGATACACCGCGCAGGACATCGACTCGATGACCTGGAACCCGACCGACGGCGGCACCTTCCAGAAGATGATCGAGCACCTGACCGTGGACAAGAACGGCGTGCGCGGCGACCAGGCGGGCTTCAACAAGAACCAGGTCGCCGTCTACGGCATGACATCGCTCAACGCGGATGACTTCATCGGGCAGATGACCTGGGCCGACCTGGTTCCGACGACCGGCTGGACGCTCGGCAACAAGGCCGACTGGCCGACCCAGTTCAACTACAACGACCCGCGATTCGTCCAGACGATGGACTGGATCAAGAAACTGGCCGCGGACGGCTACATTCCGCCGTTCGGCCTGTACACCCAGGCCAACGGCCAGAGCAGCCTCTCGAACAGCGAGCTGCTCGGTTCGGGCAAGGTGGCGATCGCGATGGACGGCTCGTGGAGTGCTTCTACGTACGCCAAGCTGAGCGGCGTCTCGACCGGCATCGCCCCGACGCCGACGGGCCCGGACGGCAAGCGCGCCGTGATGAGCAACTCGAACGGCGACAACATCTGGGCGGGTACGAAGAACCCCGAGGACACCTGGAAGTGGGTCTCCTACATGGGCTCGCAGGCGTGCCAGACGATGGCCTCGGAGAAGAACGGTTCGTTCTTCCCCTCCATCCCCGCGTCGATGAACGCGCTGAGCGCCTCGGAGGCCAAGCAGGGCCTGGACCTCAGTGTCTTCACGAAGTACCAATCGCAGGGTTCTCTGTACGGCGCGACGGCCTACGCGAACGGCTCGCAGCTGCAGTCCGAGCTGCAGCCGCTGCTCGACCAGTTCTTCGACGGCTCGGCGGGCAACAGCGTCTTCGCCACCCTGCAGTCGAAGTCCGCCTCGATCCTCTCCTCGACGAGCTGACCCGCACGACCGGCACGACGCGCACGCCCCGCGCGACCAGCGCCCTCCGCAGCTCGCAGTCGGGCTCCCGGAGCGCCCTGGTCGCCGGAGCCGTCGAGGGATGATGCCTCGCAGGCGTGCGCGTGGCCACGGGCACGCTGGTGCCCCGTCGAGGCCGACGGGGCACCAGCATCGGCCCGGCGATGCTCGCCGGAATCCGCCGTCGCGGATCCGGCCACGGCGGTTGCGGTCAACCCCAGACCGGTGTCGGTCGGGGCGCGCTCGGCGGCACCGGTGTGGCCGCGGCATCCTGTGCCGGCAACTCCGGCGAGGTGTACTGCGCCGGTGGAACCACCGACAGCGCGGCAAGCGTCCGCCGCGCAGGAAACCTGTCAGCGGCACGCACTATCGTCTATGCCATGACTTCGAGTGATCGTCTGCTTGCCATGCTCAGTGACATGCCGGAGATCGATCTACTCCTGCGGTCATCGTTCGGCTTCGACATTCATCGGAAGCACTATGGCGAGGGTTGAGGCTCGCTTCGGGTGCGCCGCTGGAGGTGATCGCCGGGGAGTTCGCCGGTGGTGCGTACTTCCTGGGCGCCGAGCACAATGGCCGCCGACCGGTGGTCTTTGCGAGCTCTGAAGGGGAAGGCGGACTGATCGCCGAAGACCTGTCTGACGCGTTGGAGATCATCATCGGGCTGGAGTGGCACGACTGCCTCTCGTTTTCGGGGGGTGGCGATGTCGAGGTCATGCAGAATTCCGCTCGGCACCTCGCGCAGACCCGTGACAAGCACAACGCGGAGGTCGGCATCGAGGCTGCCCGGGTGGCAGCGGCCTTGTCGTTGAGTATCGTGCCCGCCACTGACCTCGTCACCCGGTTGCACGCGGCCGCCTCCAAGACCGAGCCGGACTACATGGTGACCGACGAGGATGGGCAGGAGTTCGGCCCGCTGTTCGGCGAGCATCTGGAACCTGGCCACGGCGGCTGGCGCTGAACCCGGCCGACCACGCCCGACGCTCGGATGAGTCCGACGCTCGGATGAGACCGACTCCTCGGACCGCGCCTGACAAGGTGTCAGGCGGAGTTCTCACGTGCCCGCCGAACTTGTTTCCGATGATCTCTGGGAGCGCATAGCTCCGCTGCTGCCATCCCGGCCTGCCCGTCGACATCGTCATCCCGGGCGACTGCCGGTATCGGACCGCACGGCACTGGCCGGCATCGCCCATGTGCTACGCAATGGCGTTGCCCGGCGCGATGTGCCCACACGAGCCGCCGGTTGTTCAGGGGTGACGTAACACGTTTCATCTCAAGGGTGCAGGGGGGATGCTCAGCCGCGGCGCGACCGGCGGCCCCGGTCAGCCGGCGTCGGGCTGTTGCTCGGCTGTCCGGCTACGGGCGCTCGGCCGACGCCGCAGCCACGAGCTGAGGATGTGGTCGTTCATCGCCTGGGCCGCGCCCTGTTCGTCCCTGGCCGCGATGCGTTCGAAGATCGCCTCGTGGCCGACGTTCGACTCCCGGCAGTCTGCGTGCGTGGGGTCGCCGATGTAGCGCATGCTCTGGAAGGCCTGGGCGTTGATGTTCTGGACCACGGCGCGGCCGAGACGGTTACCGGAAGCCACCATGATCGCGTAGTGGAAGTCGAGGTCGGCTCGCAGGAAGCGCGCCGGGTCCCGCTCCTCCACGTGGAGCTGCTCCAGGGTGACCTCGATGCGCCACAGCTGTTGCTCGTCCGCTCGCACCGCCGCTTGACCCGCCATCTGGCTCTCCAGCGTGCGGCGGACATCCACCAGATCCTCGAGGATGGCGAGTTCGGCATCATGCCGGATGGACGCCGCGAGCACGACGGAATGGAGCAGGTCCCAGTCGTCGACCGGGCGCACCGTCGTACCGTGGCCCTGCCTCGCCTTCACGAGCCGCATCGCCTCGAGCGACTTCACCGCCTCGCGGATCACCGTACGGCTGACCGCGTACATCTCGCACAGCACCGGCTCGATGGGCAGCGCGCTGCCGACGCCGATCTCGCCGCCGACGATCCGGTCGACGAGGTCGGCCACCACCGCGGTGGCCAGCCGCTGAGGGCGCCGTGGCCAGCCGCGCAGCTGGAACTGCCCGCCGGGGGCGGCCGCCGTGGCCTGGTCGCCGGGTGAGCCTGGGCTGGTCATGGCGGTCCTCTCGCGCTGCGCTCTCGGTGACGATTCCCAGGATAGAAGTCCGCGACCGAGCGCGGATCCCTTGACATGATACATATTACGAATTACGTTCCCGTCAGCTCAAGCACATCCTCGTCTCCATCGCTCCGTTCGACCCGTGAAGGACGTCAGGTCACGTGCGCATCACTCATGTCGAGACATTCCGGGTACCGCTGCCCGGTCCCCGCCCCGCCTTCGCCTGGCGCCGCGGCCTGCTCGGATCCGGCCCCGACGGTGAGGCGGCGGTGCTGCGCATCGGCACCGACGAGGGCGTTTCCGGCGTGGCGCTCGCGACCCGGGCCGGAATGGCGGCCGCCGTCGAGGACATCGTCGACCGGGTACTGCGCGACGAGCTGGTCGGCGCGGATCCGCTGCAGCGCGAACACCTGTGGCACCGGATCTGGGAACTGGACCGGACCGAGGAGTTCCCGCTGCCCGCGCTGGGCCTCGCCGACACGGCCCTGTGGGACCTCGCCGGCCGGTTGTACGGCGAACCCGTCTGGAGGCTGATCGGCGGGTTCCGCGAGCGGATCCCGGCCTACGCCTCGACGGTGACCTTCCGGGACATCGCCGAATACCTCGATGTGGCGACGCAGTGCCTGGAACTCGGCTACTCGGCGATCAAGCTGCACGCCTGGGGCGATGTGGACGCCGACGCGCGGCTCGCGCGCAGGCTGCGCGAGCATGTCGGCGACGAGGTTCCGCTGATGTACGACGGTTCCGCCGGCTTCGACCTGCCCGACGCGATCCGGCTCGGGCGCGTGCTCGCCGACGCCGGTTTCCTCTGGTACGAGGAACCGATGCGCGAGTTCAGCGTGAACGCCTACCAGCGGCTCGCGCAGGCGGTCGACGTCCCGCTGCTCGTGGCGGAGACCTCCGACGGAGCGCACATGAACTCGGCCGACTTCATCGCGGCGGGCGCCGCCACGTTCGGGGTGCGCACCGGCGCCTCGATGCGCGGTGGCATCACCGGTTCGCTGCGCACCGCCCACCTGGCGGAGGCCTTCCGGGTGCGCGCGGAGGTGCTCGTCGGCGAGATGCCGAGTCGGCATCTGTGCATGGCGATCCCCAACACGACCTACTACGAATCACTCGTCACCGCCGATCCGGTGCTCAAAAAGCCGGAGATCGACGCTGACGGCTACCTGCACGCGCCGGTCGATCCCGGCATCGCTCTCCCAGCCGGCCTGGACTATCCGTCCACGCTGCTGCCGTACGTCGAAACCGAATAGGCACACGGCCACACGGCGTCAACGCCGAACAGGTTCAGCCACTACAAGGAGGTAGTGCCATGATCATCAGACTACGATCACCGCGCGTTCGCATGAGGTTCTTCTCCGCCCTGCTGCTGTCGGTCGCGCTGGCCGCCTCGGCGAGCGCGTGTTCGAAGAAGACCGACTCCGCCTCGTCGTCGGGCGGCTCGAGCGCCATGACCGCTTCCCAGGTCAAGGTGGCGCTCGTGCCCGGCGGGGTGCACCCGTACTTCGCGCCCTGGCAGTCCGCGGGCACGCAGGCGAAGAGCGACTTCGGTCTCGGCGGCATCACATTCAACGAGACCGCCGGCTGGGACCAGACCAAGCAGAACGCGCTGCTGCAGTCGCTGGCCGCGCAGGGCTACAACGCCTTCGGCGTCTTCGGCGTCTCGCCCGACAACATCAACACGACCTTCGCCGGATTGACGGGCAAACACCTGTATGTCGCCTCTCTCGGCTCCTGCCCGGCGGGTAGCACCGACGCCGCCGACTTCTGCCTGGCCACCGACGTCGAGACCGCGGCATACCAGGCAGCCAAGGAGGCCATCGCGCAGATGGGCGGATCCGGCAACCTGGTGCACCTGACCGGCAACCAGACCGACTCGAACACCCAGCGGCGCATCGCCGGGGTCGAGAAGGCCGTCGCCGAGACCAACGGGAAGGTGAAGCTGCTGCAGACGGTCACGAACATCGACACCGACCTGCAGACGGCCCAGAAGGCCGTGGCCGACCTGCTGGCCGCCAAGGGCAGCCAGATCAACGCGATCGTGAACACCGCGTACAACCCGTCGGTCGCCTCGGCCGCCGCTGTCGCCGCCGCCCATCTGCCGATCAAGGTGGTGGCGATCGACGACGACCCGACGGTCATCTCGGGCATCAAGAGCGGGACCGTGTCCGCGACCGTGGTGCAGAACTCGTACGGCCAGGCCTACATCGGCTCCTACGTGTTGATGAAGCTCGCCGAGGGCTGCACGCTCAAGACCCCCGGGCTCGAGGTCGACTCCGGCTCTTTCGTCGTGACCAAGGCCAATGTGAGCACCTACGGGTCCCAGCAGCAGGCCAAGACCACGCAGCTGAAGTCGGACTTCGACAGCAAGTACCTGTCGTGCAAGTGATCGCCGCACGCTGATTCCCTCCCTTCCCCAGGCCGTTCCAGCAGAAAGCCGACGTACTTGTCCAGGATCACCGGCGCCCAGGCGTATCTCGTCGACCTGCCTGTCGAGGCGGTCCGCACCGACGCGGTGCAGTCATTCCTCAAGCAGGAGACCATCTTCGTCGAGGTGGCTGCCGACGACGGGTCGGCGGGGCGCGGCTACAGCTACACCATCGGTACCGGCGGCACGGCCGTACTGGCGATGCTGCGCGATTATCTGCTGCCGCAGCTGATCGGGCGCGACGCCCGCCGAATCGAGGCGGTCTGGCAGGACCTTCACGCCTCGACGCGGGCCACGACGGTCGGCGCGGTCACCTCGCTCGCGCTGGCCGCGGTGGACACCGCGCTGTGGGATGCGCGCTGCCGGCGCGCGGAGCAGCCGCTGTGGATCGTCGCCGGCGGGGCGCGTGACCGCGTCCCACTGTACGACACCGAGGTCGGCTGGCTGCACCTGTCCACGGAGGAACTGGTCGCGGGCGCCAAGACGGCGCTCGCGGCGGGTCGGCGCGGCGTCAAGATCAAGATCGGCAAGCCGAATCCGGCCGAGGACGCCGAGCGGCTGGCCGCCGTGCGCGCCGCCGTCGGGCCCGGCGTCGATCTGATGGTCGACGCGAACCAGTCGCTGACCGCTGCCGACGCCGTCCGGCGGGCCCGGCTGCTCGAACCCGTCGACGTGTACTGGCTCGAGGAGCCGCTGCCCGCTGACGACGTCGAGGGGCACGTGCGGTTGGCCGCCTCGACCTCGATCCCGATCGCGATCGGCGAGTCCCTCTACTCGATCGGCCAGTTCGCCGACTACATCAGGCGCGGGGCGGCGGGCGTCGTGCAGACCGATGTCGCCCGGGTCGGCGGGATCACCCCGTGGCTCAAGGCGGCGCACCTCGCCGAGGCGCACAACATCCCGATCTGTCCGCATTTCCTGATGGAGCTGCACGTCAGTCTCTGCGCCGCCGTACCGAATGGACGTTATGCCGAGTACATTCCGCAGTTGACGGCCATCACCACCGAGCCGCTCACCGTCGAGGACGGTGCGGCGCTGGCTCCGAACAGCCCGGGTCTCGGCATCGACTGGGACCTGGACGCCATCGACAACCACAGGGTGGCATGACATGCCCGCGCAGACTCCACCGACATCGGCTCCGGCCACCCGGCCGCCGCAGACCCGGGCGGCCGCGTCCACGGTGCGCCGTGCGCTGCCCTTATGGGCGAATCCACGGCTCGGCCTGTTCGCGGTGATCGCGATACTCGTGATCGTGTTCACGGCGCTGCGGCCCTCGTTCCTCAACGTCGATCTCTCGCTCGTACCGATGCAGGCGGACCTCAGTGTGTTCGTCGTCGTCGGCCTCGCGCAGATGGTCGTGCTCTCGCTCGGGCACATGAACCTCGCCGTGCCGCGTATGGCCGCCGTCTCGGCGTTCGCGATGGGCTGGTGCTATGAGCACCTGAGCATGCCGCTGTGGCCCGGCATGCTCGTCGGCCTGGCGGTCGGCGCCGCCGTCGGCGCGTTCGCCGGATGGATCATCGTTGTCACCGGCGCGAACTCGTTCGTCGTCACCCTCGCGCTGGACTTCGCGCTCGCCGGGCTGATCACCCTGCTCTACAGCCACGTCGGGGACGGCGTCGCCTTCAGCGTGCATCCCGCGGGAATGCAGTCCCTCGGCACAAGCACCTTCAGCGACTACTGCGCCGGCAACGTCTGCGGGCCGCCGATACCGCTGATCGTCCCGATCGCGCTGATCCCGGTCATCCTGATCGCGATGCTGTTCCGGTACGCCCGAGTGGGCCGGGAGATGCTGATGACCGGCTCGAACCTGAAGGCGGCTCGACTCTCCGGTATCCCGACCGGGCGGCGGATCATCCAGGCGCACGCGCTCTCCGGCCTGCTCGCCGGGTTCGCCGGGTTCCTGCTCGCCGTGAACAACGGCGCGTTCTCCGCCGACATCGGCAGCTCGTTCCTGCTGCCATCGTTCCTCTCGCCGGTGCTCGGCGGGACGCTGCTCGCCGGCGGTGCCGTCAGCGTACTCGGCACCGTCCTCGGGGCGACACTCACCGAAGTCATCCAGACCGGACTGAACCTGCTGAACTTCTCCGTGCAGGCACTCGACATCTACATCGGCATGGTGCTGCTCGGCGCGCTGTCGCTCGACCGGCTCCGCCATTCCGTCGCAGAACGCAGAGGGGGCCGCGCATGACCGCGACAACCGGGCCCGCCGAGCCGCGCGCCCGCATCGGCGACGTGCTGCGCAGCACGGAGGCGACGCTCGCCGCCATCGCCATCGCGGGATTCGTCGCGCTGGCCGCGACGACGCACGGCAACCTGCTGCACGGCGACACGCTACGGGCCGTCCTCCAGTTCCTGGCCGTGCCGATCCTGGTGGGCCTGGCACAGATGGTCGTGCTCGGCGTCGGGCAGATGAATCTCAGCGTCGGAGTGACCGTCGGGCTGTGCTCGATGATCGCGGCCTGGATGATGGTCCAGGCCGGGCTGCCCGCATGGCTGGCCGTCGCGGCGTGCGTCCTCGTCGGCGCGGCGATCGGCGCGGCCAACGGGCTGCTCGTGATCCTCACGCGGATCAACGGTTTCATCGTCACGCTGGCGACCATGACCGTCATCGACGGCCTGCGCTACGGCATCGACGGATCCGGAACGTATCAGGGGTATTCGCCGACGCTGGTCCGGCTCGGACAGGGCTCGATCCTCGGCGTGCCGAATGCGTTCCTGGTCGCGGTGGTCGTCGCGGTGCTCGTGGCGTTCTTCTTCCGCCGCGCCGCACCGGGGCGCCGTCTGCTGGCGACCGGAGGCAATCCGGTCGCGGCCCGGCTGTCCGGCATCTCCAACGACCGCTCGCTCGTCGTGGCGCACACTCTCTCCGGCCTGCTCGCGGGCTTCGCCGGTGCCGTGGAGCTGGCGCTGTCCGGGTCGGTCAACGCCACCATCGGCGACGACCTGCTGCTGCCGAGCTTCGCGGCCCCCATCATCGGCGGTGTCGCGCTCGTCGGCGGGGCGGTCAGCGTGCTCGGCACCTGCCTGGCCGCGCTGATCGTGAGACTGGTCGACGTCGCCCAGGCCGAATACTCCATCGACCCGAGCTGGGTCAACCTCATCGTCGGCGCCGTCGTGCTCGGTGCGGTGCTGCTCACCCAGTTGCGCGCACGACCCGGCACATCCGGCGGACGAGCACGCGCCCTGCTTGCGAGAAAGGTGCGCCGAACATGAGATTCCTGGCCGAGAACCTGGTCAAGACCTTCCCCGGGGTACGCGCCCTGGACGGCGCGTCGCTCGCCCTCGAACCGGGGACCGTGCACGCGATGCTCGGCGAGAACGGCGCGGGGAAGAGCACCCTGATCAAGATCGTGACAGGGGTCTACCAGCCGGACGGCGGACGCATCCTGATCGCCGACGAGCAGGGCGAACTGCGCGAGACCCGATTCACCCAGCCGCAGGACGCACAGCGCGCCGGAATCGGCGTCGTACATCAGGAACGCAACCTGATCCCCGCGTTCTCCGTCGCCGAGAACATCGGCCTGCAGACGGTCAGGTCACGGCGCGGGCTCGTCGACCGGCCCGCGATGCGCGAACTCGCTCGCCGGTGCCTCGACCAGCTCGATGTGCGGCTCGACGTGGACCGGCCGGTCGGCTCGCTCTCCGTCGCCCAGACGCAGCTCGTCGAGATCGCCAAGGCGCTCGCCGTGGACAGCAACGTGCTGCTGCTCGACGAGCCAACCGCGTCCCTCGCATCCGACGAGGCCGACCGGCTCTTCGCGGTCGTGAGACGGCTGCGCGACCAGGGCCACGCCGTCGTGCTCGTCAGCCACAAACTCGAGGAGGTCTTCGGGGTCGCGGACACCGTCACGGTGCTGCGCGACGGGCGCGGCGTCGCCGAGGCCCAGCCACTCGCCGACTACACGCGCGCGCAGATCGTCAGCCTGATGGTCGGCCGCGACCACGCGGACCTCACCCTGCGCGGCCGCAGCGTCGACTACGAGGCGGTCCCGGCGCTTGAACTGGACGCGGTCTCCAGCGCGATCGGGCATCGCGACGTGTCGCTGCGCGTGCAGCAAGGCGAGATCTTCGGACTCTACGGCCTGGTCGGGGCTGGGCGCAGCGAGCTGATCCGGGCCGTACTCGGGTTGGAGCGGATCACCGCCGGCACGGTTCGCGTGCACGGCGTCCCGGCCCGCGTCCAAGACGTCGGCGACGCCCTGCGCCGCTACCGCATCGGCTACGTCACGGAGAACCGCAAGGAGGAGGGTGTCTTCCTCGAACAGCCGATCACGCGCAACGTGGCGGTCACCGTGTGGCGCGGCCTGGCACGCTTCGGCCTGGTCCGCGAAGGCTCGGAGCGCACGCTCGTCGAGACCTATCGGGAACGACTCGGCATGCGCATCGCCGGCCCCGATCAGCTCGCGGGCCAGCTCTCCGGCGGCAACCAGCAGAAGGTGAGCCTGGCCAAGTGGCTGGCCGCCGACTGCGACATCCTGGTGATCGACGAGCCGACCGTGGGCATCGACGTGCGTACCAAGGCCGCGTTCCACGAACTCATCCTCGGCCTGGCCGACAGCGGCATAGCGGTCCTCCTGATCTCCTCCGACCTGCCGGAGATGATCACGCTCGCAGACCGGATCGCGGTGATGAACGAGTACCGCATCGTCGGCGCGCTGGAGAACGACCACGACTACCAGGAGACGAGTCGGACCGTCATGAACCTGATCCACAGCGGCGCACCCGCTGAAGCTCGGTGAGGTCGTGAGCGTGCGGAGATTCGCGTCCGTCATCCGGCTGCGACCTGAAAAGGAGGCCGAGTACCGGGCCCTGCACGCCGACGCCTGGCCCGGCGTGCTCGCGTCGCTCAAACGCGCCAACGTCCGCAACTACTCGATCTTCCTCCGCGACGGAATGCTGTTCAGCTACCTCGAATACGACGGTGAGGACTACGCGGCCGACATGGCGCTCGTCGCCGAGGACCCGGAAACCCAGCGCTGGTGGCAGCTGACCGATCCGTGCCAGCGGCCGGTCGACGGCGCCGCGCCGGGGGAGTGGTGGGCGGCCATGGAAGAAGTCTTCCACCTTGACTGAGACTGTGTCGCCCGAGGTGGAGACACGTCGCGGACGGGTGCGAGGGGTCTCGCGCGGCGGACCTCAGGTTTCGACGTTCCGGAACATCACAGCCATCAGCTCCGACTGGGACGCCGCGCCGGGCACGTCGGTTTGTGGCAGCCGTGTGCCGCGATCCTCAGGCTCGCTGCAGCTTCATGATCGAGCCTGTCTCCTGCACGCCCGTTCGCGATCGCGCCGCATACCGCTCGGCCCCTGCGTCAGCGGTGACCCGGCGCGCAGCCGCGTTTCCCGCACATGTCTGGAGCCCCCTTGCGTCACCGACGTTCCGCCCTCCTTTGCGCCACCACGTGCGCCGGCCTAGCCGTCGCGGTCCTGGCCGCCCCGGCCAATGCCTCGACCACGGCGATCGCGGCGATCACGGGCGCGCACGAGATCGCGCACTTCGATGAATCCACGCTGCAGCAGCCGGAGAATCTCGCACTCGAGCCGGACGGCTCGATCGATCTGACGTTCAACCGCTCGCGCGAGGTCGGCCGGGTCAGCCCCTCCGGCACTCTGACGATCCTGGCTACGCTGCCGCAGGACAGCGCGGGCGACGCCATCGTCTCGGGCATCGTCCGCCTGGCCGACGGCGCACTCCTGGTCGACTACGACGCAGGCAGCCAGTCCGGCATCTGGCTCATCCCGGCAGAGGGCGGCAGCCCGGATGAACTCGTCGCCGTGCCCGGCGCCGGGTGGCTCAACGGGCTCGCCTACGACCAGAGTCAGAACGCCCTGTTCGCCACCGACTCGACCGTCGGCGTCGTATGGAGGATCTCGTTGTCCGATGACAGCGTCTCGGTCTGGGCACAGGATGCCGCGCTGCGGCCGACGACGAGCAACGGGAAAGGCGCGAACGGGATCAAGGTGCACGACGGCTCGGTTTGGGTGGGCAACACCACTACCGGCGAACTGCTGCGCATCCCGATCGCCCGCGACGGCGCCGCGGGCGCGGTGAGTGTCGCGGCTCAGGGCGTCACCGGCATCGACGACTTCGCATTCGCTCCCGGCGGCGAGGTCGTGGCCGCGCAGAACGCGATCAGCCAGGTCAGCCTGATCGACGTGGCGACGGGTGCGCACACCACCGTGCTCACGGCGGCTGACGGGGTGTCCAACCCCACCTCAGCCGCCGTCCGCGGGAACAGCGTCTACATCACCAGTGGTGCGTACTTCACCGGAACGGACCCGAACCTGCTTGAGGGCAGACTCGTCTGGCAGCCCTAGCCACTCACACCGCAACGCCGCGCAACGAGCCTACGCGTATCTGCGGTCCAGGTAATCTTGTGCGACCGACGCGTCGATCTCTGACGGGACGGGTACGACGCAGCCCTCTGCGTCGACGCGCCCCTGCGCGACCGCCTCGAGGCAGCGCACTTGCAGCGCGAACCCGAGATCCATCGACTCGATCGAGTTGCCCAGAGGCCTCGGGCCGGCGAGGTTGAACATGTGGCCGCGCGCGATCACGTGCACGCGCCTGCCGTCCGAGAGCAACGCGGTCGCGATGTCGTCGGCGTAGTCGCGCACCTCCACGACGTCCTCCGCGCCGAAGATGCCCTCCGCGTCGATCTCCACCGGGAAGTGCCCCGCATTCGCCAGGATGACTCCGTCGCGCAACAGCGGCAGGTCCGCCGCGGTGACCACGTCGCGGCCGCCCGTGACAGTGATGATCACGTCCGCTTGACGCAGCGCCACATCGCGCTGCGGGGTGGCGAATCCGTCGAGGTGCGCCCGCAGACGTGTCACCGGATCCACCTCGACGACGGACACCCGTGCGTTCGCGCCCCGGAAGTTGGCCGCGACCCCGCGCCCACATGCGCCGTAGCCGAAGACGGTCACCTGCTCGCCGTTGGTGACCTTGTTGGTCAGGCGCATCAGAGACTCGAGCGTGCTCTGGCCCACGGCGTGCTCGTTCTCGGCGAACTGCTTGATCGGGCTGTCGTTGATCACCAGGATCGGCATGTTCAGCTGCCGGCGCAGCGGTGCGAGCCGCATCCGGCCCGAGGTGGTCTCCTCGGTGCCCCCCAGCAGGCCGGGATACGGGTTCTCGAGGTACTTGACGAACAGATCCCCTCCGTTGTCGAGGATCAGGTCGGGTCGGGCGGCGAGCAGCCGGTCCTGGTAGGCGCTGTGGGTCTCGGCGTCCTTCGTGGGCTCGCCGATCACCGTCACCCCGGCTTCGCGCAGGAAGTCGACCGCGTCCGGCTGGGTTGTGTTCAGGTTGCCGGTGGCGACGATCCTCGCGCCCGCACTCTGCAGCGTCAGCAGCAGCGCGACGGTTTTCGCCTCGAGATGGATGCCGGTGCCGATGGTCAGGCCGCCGAACGGCTGGCTGCGGCGGTATTCGTGCGACAGGCTCCGCAGGAGTCGGCAATGGTCAAGAACCCAGTCGATGCGATTCGGCGTACGGCTCATCTCGGTTCCTCCGGTGCTCACGCCAAGAGATAGGTACTACGTAGTACGTCACAGTCGCGATCCACGGTACTACGTAGTATGTTTGTCACGAGGCTAACCAGGCGGGCTGAGGCTGTCAACGGCCTGCTGGATGATGGAGCGGAAGGGGTCACCGCATTCCGATGGACGAGCACCACCGCCGCGGCAGGCGGGTGACCAGCGTCGATGTGGCCAAGGCTGCCGGCGTGTCCCAGACCGCCGTCTCGCTCGTGTTCACCGGGCGGGCCGAGGGGCGGCTGTCCAGCAAGACCCGGCAGCACATCGAGGACACCGCCGCCATGCTCGGCTACGTGCCCGACGCCTCGGCCCGGGTGCTGCGCGGAGGCGCCCCCCGGGTCATCGGCCTCGCCGTGCCGGACATGCGCAACGAATACTTCAACAGCGTCTACCTGGGAGTCGAAGCAGTCGCCCGCGGCAACGGCATGGCGGTGGTGCTCGTCGACACCGGGCAGGACCCCGGCTGGGTCGCCCGCATGATCGAGATGAATCGGACCCGGCTGTTCGCCGGCGCCATCGTCTACGCGGAAACCTCCGCAGTCGCCGCGACACTGACGAGTGCCGTTGAGCACTGCGTCTTCGTCGAAGGGCCCGAAACCGACGGCAGCACCGTGATCGACATCGACATCGCGGGCGCCATGCGCGAAGTCGCACAGCACCTCAGAGGGCTCGGCCACGCGCGCATCGGGCACGCCAGGGCCGACTACCCACGGGAAACCTTCGAGTTGCGCGCCCATCATCTGGCCGCCGAACTCGCGCACCTGGGGTGCTCGCCGGAGCCCGCGTGGCACTACCGTTCGGGTTTCGACTGCGACGAGTCCACACGCCGCGCGCGCGAGTTCCTCGAGTCGGTCGACGTCACGGCGATCGTCTGCGATGACGACCTGCTGGCGGCCGGCGTGTACCGAGCGTGCGCGCAACTCGGACGCTCGATCCCTGATGAGCTGTCCGTCGTCGGGTTCAACGACACGGTTCTGGCGCGCTACCTCGCGCCCGAACTCACCTCCGTCGCGATCCCCGGCCCGCAGGTCGGCGAACAGGCGGCTCTCGCACTGATCGACGGCGTCAACGGCGCAGCCGCCACTAAAGGGACGTTGCCGCTGAGCCTCGAATCCCGTGCGTCGACGGCTCCGCCGACGGCCGTATCGAGCTGATTGCCGGCCCGGCTTCGATCGCGGCGGCTCGGGCGGGCGTGACCACTCCCACCAGAGACACGACGGAAGGATCGTCGCGGAGCGGGACTCGGTTCAGGACGTGCCGGGCCACCTCAGCTGGCAACAGCATCCTGTTGAGAAGGCCGCCGGCCGTGGCAGCGGCGTCAGAAGGCTGGTTTCACCAGTTCCACCCAGATGGTCTTGCCGTTCCTGCCGTACCGGCTTCCCCAACGTTTGGCCACCTGGGCGATGATGAACAGGCCGCGGCCGTTTTCGTCGGTTGAACGGGCGCGTCGCATGCGGGGCTGGGTGTTGCTTTCGTCGCTGACCTCGCACACGACGACGCCGTCGCCGTGGAGCAGACTCATTTCGATCGCGCCGCTGGCATGGCGGATGGCGTTCGTGACGAGTTCGCTCGCGACGATCTCCGCTGTGAAGACGAACTCGTCCATGCCCCACGAGGACAGTTGACCGGAGACCAGGCTTCTCGCCCGCGCCACGACGGACTCGTCAGTCGCGAGACTCCAGCGTGCCGTATCACTGGGGGGCAGCGCCTTCGTTCGCACGAGGAGGAGCGCGGCGTCGTCCTCCGGCGTACTCGGCAGCATCGCCGCGACGACGTCCCGGCTGATCTCCTGCAGGTGCGCGCTCGTGGAAAGCGCCCGCTCGAGTTCGCTTCTGAACCTCTCCGGACCGCCGGACACATCGCGTCCCATCAGGCCGTCGGTGTAGAACGCGATGACGCTGCCGGGTGGCACGTCGACCTCCGCGATCTCGAACGGCATTCCGCCGACGCCCAGGGGCGGCCCGGGGTCGAGGTCCATGAATCGAGCGGCGCCGTCGGGCCCGATGACCAACGGCGGCGGATGGCCTGCGCTGGCCATCAGACAGGATCGGCGTACCGGATCGTAGACGGCGTAGAGGCAGGTGCTCCCGGTGACACCGTCGAATGCGCGCTCGCCGGCGGCTCCGCCTTCGTCGGCGATCCGCTGGACGAACTCGTCCAGCCGGGAGAGCACTTCCTCAGGGTCGAGGTCCAAGTCGGCGATACTCTGCACCGCGGTCCGCAGCCGGCCCATCATGGCCGTCGCGCTCAGACCGTGGCCTACGACGTCCCCGACGACGAAAGCGGTCCGAAACGACGAGAGCGGAATCGCGTCGTACCAATCGCCGCTGATCCCGGACCCTGGATCGGCCGCCACATAGGTCCCGCCGACTTCCGACGACGGCGTTGTGGTGAAGGTTCGCGGCAGCAGACTCTGCTGAAGACTCAGAGCAGTCCGATACTCGTGTGCATATCGCCAGACGTTGTTCAGGTTCAGCGACACTTTGGGAAGTATGTCTTGGACAAGCTTCAGATCGTCCTCGTCGAAGGGCACGGCCTCAGCTCGGCGCGACATGTTCAGCACGCCAAGCAGCCCGTCCTTGACGAACAGCGGGGCCACGATCGCGGAACGGGTCTCACGCGGATATATCGTCTGAAAGAACCTGGCCTGAACCGTTGATCCCTCCACCACAGGCCTGACGTCCGTGGTCAACATCGCCTCGCCCATCCGCAGGCGATGCGTCCTCGGGGTCTGCGGTGTGTTCGACAGAGCACGCTCGCGCGCTTCGACATCGATGTGGATCCCGGCAGCCGCGCGCGCCGCCGCCGTCCGGTTGCGTACGGGCCACGGCCCGTACTTCAAGCTCGGCAGAGGATCGCCGGTGAAAACCGCGATGGACACGTCCAGCGCGGCGAAGTCCGCGAAATCGGGAACGAGCGCACTCACGACGACGTCACATGTCTGCTCCGCGTCGAGCGAGTAGCCGAGGGACCCCATGATCGTATGGAGCAGTTCGATGCGGTCGCGCGCCAGCTGCTCCTCAAGATCGGTGATGACCGGCTCGTCGTGGGTCGCGCCTGAGATCTCGAGGAGTTTCGCGAACCCCGCCGCCCCGGCCCCGGCGGATTCCGACACGTCTATCGACACGTCGACGAGCCGGTCGGTATTGGTACGGGCGCAGGTGTTCCCACCCCGCGAAAGGAGCCCTTCGCCCTCTTCGGGCACGGCGAGGATCGAGCCGAAGGGCTGTCCGAGCAGTTCTTCCGCCGGGTATCCCAGGAGACTCTCGAGCGCTTCCGTGGCAAAGACGATGGTCGCGGATCGGTCGACCACGAGGGCCGCCTTGCCTCGGTCGCCTACCGGAGCGCGTTTTGCTTCGGAATGCCCGGGGGCGCTTGTCATCCTCCCTGCCGAGGAGTTCACCTGTTAATAATACGCTCACCCGGTTCGGCTTCACCTCCGGCTGCCTGCGGCGGTAGCGATGGAGGCCGGCGACGACGAACCCGGCCTGCGGTCGGATGGCTGAATCGGCGGCTGGAGTTCGCCGAGCGGCCCAGCGGAGCACGGCGCCACACGGACTCGGCCTGCCGCCCGCTCGCCGAAGCCGAGGCCGAGGGCCGGCGGCTGGTGGTGCGCCGGGCCGGACCGCGACCGGTGTTCATCCTGCTGCCGCCGGCTTCAGGACCGGGCCGAGAACCCGTCGAGCCGTGCGGAGATGGCCGAGGGCGAGTCGGGCGGCGGGTTCGCAGCGGTAGCCGCGGCCGCGCACGGTCGCGATCCGCTGCCCGGCGTCCGGCCGCCACCTCTGGGGGCCGCACCTCTCGGAGCCGCAGGGTCGGCCGATCCGTCGGACGGCACCACGGCTTGATCGGCAACCCGCAGGTCGGCGTTCGCGTGGAAGCGCATGCACTGAGCTATCGTTGGCTGCGCTGTTTCTCGTTGTTCTCCACTGATCGGGTAGGCAGGTCACTGACATGAGCGAGTCCCGCGAAATAGCGGGCGGGATCATGCCCGGATATCCCGAGCCGTTGTGGATTCAGGCCGCAGACCTGATTCGCGACGAGATCGACAAAGGTGTGCTCAAACGCGGTGCGCGGCTGGCTCCGGAGCGCGAACTGTGCGAACAGTTGGGCATCAGCCGGGTGACGCTTCGTCGGGCGCTGCGTCAACTGGTCGAAGAGGGCTTACTCAGCGCTTCGCACGGCCGGGGCTGGTACATCACCCAGCGCACCTCGAAAAAGGAGTGGCCCAACCGGCTCGAATCCTTCAGCGAGACCGCCGCCCGCATGGGCCTGCGCACGCATTCCGCGGTCGTGCGCGCCGAATCGAACCCGGCCAGCCTCGACGAAGCCGAACAGCTGTCCATCGCGCCGGGCACTGCGTTGTTCCGCCTCGAGCGCGTCCGCTTTCTCGAAGGTGTGCCGACCGCGCTCGATTTGACGTACCTGCCACTGAGCCTGGTGCCGGATATCGCGGAGGCGGACTTCGCGGTGAACTCGCTCTACGCCACACTCTCCGCCGCGGGTATCGAGCCTGCGCGCGCGGACAGCACGATCGAGGCCGGCAAGGCCGACGAGCGTACCGCACGGCTGTTGCGGATCGCGGCCGGCGATCCGCTGCTGGTCATGTGGCAGCTCGCGCTGAGCGCCCAGCGGGAGCCGCTGTTCGTCTCATCGATCCAGTACGTCGGAGAGCGGTACCGACTGCGCACCTCGTTCACGAGGTAGAACCACGGCAGGCGGTCAGGGGATGAGTACCGCCTTGACGAAGTCGGGCCCTGCTTCGCGCAGGGCCCGGAAGGCGGCGTCGACCTGTCCGAGGGAGAAGCGGTGGGTGATCAGCGGCGCGTAGCTGAAACGGCGCGCCGCGATCAGGTCGAGGGCCGTGGCCATGGCGACGAGGGTGCGGCGGCGGTCGGGGCAGAAGCCGTTGACGATGGTGGCGGCCTTGTACCAGAGCTCCATGTCCATCATGGCGTCGCCGGAGTGGTGGTAGCCCACCACGCATAACGTGCCGAAGGGGCGGACCAGGCTTCCCGCGGTCTTCAGGCCGGGGGTGGCGCCGGTGGCTTCCAGCACCAGATCGAAGCGCGACTCGGTTTCGGGAGTGCTTCCGGCCCGATACCGGTCCGGGACCGCATCGGGGTGAAAGGCCAGGTGGGCGCCTAGCGCCAGGGCTCGGCGACGGCGGTCGGGGTCGGGGTCGACGCCGATGAGGAGCGCGGGGGCGTGCCGGGCGGCGAGCTGGACCAGGCCGAGGCCCATGAAGCCGAGGCCGGTCACGGCCACGCGGCCGCCCGGCTCGATTCCAGTGCGGGACAGTGCTTCCTCGAGGCAGGCGACCGGTTCGCCGAGGGCGTAGGCCGGTTCGATGCCGTGCGGGATCGGCAGGATGGCGTCCGCGTCCATGACGGCGCAGGTCGCGAAGCCGTCGCCGCCGAGGCCCGTGACGAGATCGCCGACTTTCCAGTGGGCGGCCCCGCTTCCGACGGCGATGACGCGGCCCGCGATTTCATGGCCGAGCCGGAGCGGGGGCTTGGCCGGGTCGTGGTTGAGCCAGGCGCCGAGATCTGAGGTGCAGACCCCGCAGGCGAGTACCTCGACGAGGACTTGGGCCGCGCCGGGGGTCGGGTCGTCGACTTCGACGACCTCTGAGGTGGCGGGGCCGATCAGCCGGCTGATCCTCATCGGGAGCTCCTGTCTGCGGGACGGGTGACCGGGCCAGGGTAGCTCAGTGGTCCTATGTGGTACTAGGTGGTAGCTGGCAAAATCCTTGCCGTGGCGGCGACATCAGAGCCTCGCGGCGGGCTGGTCTGCCGAGGCCTGGGATTTCTGACATGTTCCGAGATAAGTGGACCCCTGGACATCGGCTCACTTCGTATCTACCGTGTCGGCTACTGGTATTGAACTGGCATGCCGAGGACTGCGGCTCGAGGCAACGCGGAGCGGCACGAGGGAGTGTGAGATTTGCGTACCATCGCCAGAAAGGCCGGCTTCTACCTGGTGACCGCGTGGGCCGCCATCAGCCTCAATTTCCTGATTCCACGCGTCATGCCCGGGGACCCGGCGGACAACCTGATCAACGAGTTCCACGGCAAGCTGAGCCCGTCGGCGGTGCACGCGCTGCGTGTGCTGTTCGGCCAAACGGGCCAGAACATGTGGCAGCAGTACGTGAGCTACTGGCACAGCGTCTTCACCTTCGACTTCGGCACCTCATACGCCTACTACCCGTCGTCGGTGAGCACCGTCCTCGGCTCGAGCATGTACTGGACGCTGATTCTGATCACAATCTGCACGGTGCTGGGTTTCGTGATCGGCACCGCGCTGGGTGTGGTGGTCGGCTGGAAGCGCGGGACGTGGCTCGACTCGTTGATCCCGGTGACCACGTTCCTGTCGTCGATCCCCTACTTCTGGTTTGCGATCATCGTCGCGTACATCTTCGCGATCACACTCAACTGGTTCCCCTTCTCCGGCGGATACGCGGTGACCGAGACGATCGGGTTCAACGGCGGGTTCATCGTGAGCGCAGTCGAGTACGCGGTGCTCCCGGCCGTCACGATCGTGGTCGCGTCGCTCGGCGGCTGGCTGATCGGCATGCGGAACATGATGGTGACCACGCTGAGCGAGGACTACGTCCGGCTGGCCGAGGCGAAGGGACTGCCCCGGCGCCGGGTCGTGTTCACGTACGCGGCGCGCAACGCGATGCTGCCGTCGCTCTCGGGCTTCGCGATGTCGATCGGGTTCGTCGTCGGCGGCTCGATCGTGACGGAAGTGGTCTTCAACTATCCCGGCCTCGGCACGGTGCTGTTCAAGGCGGCCCAGGCGGCGGACTATCCGCTGATGTCGGCGATCTTCCTGCTCATCACCGTGTTGGTGCTGATCGCCAATCTGCTCGCGGACGTCGCCTACGTGTTCCTCGATCCCAGGACTAGGGAGAGCTGACCGATGGCCCTGCAATCCGCCACTCTCGCCGAGACGGAGTCAGGCGAGACCACTGAGTCGCGCAGTGGGCTTTGCCGACGGCTGCTGCACTCGCCGCTGACCCTGACCGGTCTGGTGATCACGCTTGTCTTCGCCGTGCTGGCGATCATCGGGCCGTGGATCGCACCGTACGACCCGTCCGCCGTCAGCGACGCCACGCTCGCGGGACCGTCCGCCGCGCACTGGCTGGGCACGACACAGAACGGCCAGGACGTACTCTCGCAGATGCTTTACGGCGCGCGGGCATCGATGATCGTCGGGCTGGGGGCCGCTGTCGTCACGACCGTGCTCTCGGTGCTGGTCGGGGTGACCGCCGGTTACCTGGGCGGGGTCGGCGACGAGGTGCTGTCACTGCTGGCCAACGTGTTCCTGGTGCTGCCGAGCCTGCCCCTGACGATCATCCTGGCGGCCTATCTCCCGCATACGGGCAACGCCGGGATCATCCTCGTCATCTCGGTCACCGGCTGGGCGTGGGGAGCCAGGGTTCTGCGAGCACAGACGTTGAGTCTGCGCAAGCGGGATTTCGTGGAGGCGGCACGGGCGACGGGTGATCGAACGTCGCGCATCATCCTGCGGGACATCCTGCCGAATCAAGTCGCCGTCATCGCGGCCGCGTTCCTCGGCACCGTGACGGGCGCGATCCTGACGCAGGCGAGCCTGGCGTTCCTCGGCCTGACCGACGTGACGCAGTGGTCGTGGGGCACGATCCTCTACTGGGCGCAGGTCAGCAGTGCGTTGCTGACGGGCTCGTGGTGGTGGTTCGTGCCTGCAGGCCTTGCGATCGCGCTGCTGGGTACCGCGTTGTCGCTGGTGAACTTCGGCATTGACGAGTTCATCAATCCACGGCTGCGCCAGGCGGGCATCGGCACGAAGAAGGCGCAGCGCGCGCAGGTCAAGCGGCCGCGGCGGAAGCTGCGCAGGCGCCAGGAGCCGAGGGGAGGGGAGCGGCCGAAGCGCGCGCCGTTTACGACGGACAGCACAGACGTGATCCTGGACGTGCACGGGCTGAAGGTCGAGTACATGACCGGCAGTACGCGCACGCCTGCTGTTGACGGCGTGTCGTTGACATTGCGACGCGGCGAGGTGTTGGGCATAGCCGGCGAGTCCGGTTCGGGCAAGTCCACGCTCGCGTACGCGATCGCCCGCATGCACAAGCCGCCGACGCAGATCTCGGACGGCCAGATCATCTACGCGAACCCTGACGGCTCGACAGTGGACGTGCTGGCCATGAACGACGCTGAGCTGCGTGAGTTCCGGTGGGAAGAGCTCTCGATCGTCCTGCAGTCCGCGATGCACGCGCTTAACCCGATTCTGCGTATCGGCGTGCAGATCGAGGACGTGATCGTCGCGCACCGGCCGCACATGCCATCGCACGAGCGCGCGGCACGGGTCCTCGAACTGCTCGGCATCGTCGGGATCCCCGCTGATCGCGCCAACTCGTATCCGCATGAGCTGTCCGGCGGCATGCGGCAGCGCGCGATGATCGCTGTCGGGCTGGCGCTCGATCCGGAGATCATCGTGATGGACGAGCCGACCACCGCGCTCGACGTGGTCATTCAACGGCAGATCATCGAGAAGATCGTGGAGCTGAAGGACGAGCTCGGCTTCTCGGTCATCTTCATCACGCACGACCTGTCACTGCTGATCGAGCTGTCCGACACGATCGCGGTGATGTACGGCGGCAAGATCGTCGAGAAGGCGGCGGCCGAGGACTTCTACCGCAATCCGCAGCACCCGTACAGCCGCGGACTGCTCAACTCCTTCCCGACGCTCGGTGGGCCGAAGCGGGAGCTCACCGGCATCCCCGGCTCCCCGCCGGACCTGCGCAGACTTCCGGTCGGCTGCGCGTTCCAGCCCCGTTGCCCGGTCGCGGTCGACGAATGCCGGACCACGCTGCCACCGCTCTATCGAATCGGCGGCTCCGAGGCGGCGTGCCTGCTGCACGCGCAGACCCGGGGCACGAAGGAACTGACGACGGACGGCAGCCGATGACTGTGACAGATCTCGTAGACGCGACGCAGCCGGCGAGCGGTGACGAGCCGGTGCTCGAGGCCGTGAACGTGACGAAGCACTTCCCCGTGCACAGCGTGCGGGTCGGCCGGGGCGAGAAGCGCGTCGTGCACGCCGTCGACGACGTCTCGCTGAAGCTGTACGCCGGACGGATCACCGCACTCGTCGGCGAATCGGGCTCCGGGAAATCGACGCTCGCCCGGCTGCTCGCCCAAATCCATCCGCTGACCGGCGGGGAGATCAGGCTGCACGGCGTCGCCACGCATGCGACGCGCGGGCGTGCCTTCCGTGAGTACGCACGCAAGGTGCAGCTGATCCTGCAGGATCCTTTTTCGAGCCTCAACCCGGTCGCCACGATCGCGGAGACCCTGCACCGTGCCGTCGCCATCCACCACCCCGGGAGGCGCCGCGCGGAGCGCTCGGAGATCATCGATGACCTGCTGGCCCAGACGAACCTGGTGCCGCCACGTCAGTTCACTGAGAAGTTCCCGCACGAGCTGTCCGGCGGGCAGCTCCAGCGCATCTCGATCGCCCGAGCGCTGGCGGCCGACCCGCAGGTGTTCCTCGCCGACGAGCCTGTCTCCAGCCTCGACGTCTCCATCCGGCTGGGCATCCTCAACCTGCTGCGACGCCTGACGGAGGAACGCCGCGTCGCAATGCTCTACGTCACACACGACATCGCCTCGGCACGTTACTTCGCCGCCGATACGGCGGTGATGTACGCCGGTGAGGTCGTCGAGTCGGGGCCGTCCGAGGCCGTCACCCAGCAAGCCGCGCACCCGTACACGCAACTGCTGATCGCCTCGGCGCCCGACCCCTCGCGTACCGGCAAGGCGCGCGTGCGTGACATCGGCCAGCCGCCGAGCCTGATCGATCCGCCGTCCGGCTGCCGCTTCCATCCGCGGTGCCCGTATGCCTGGCAGCGGTGCTCCGCAGAGGTACCACCCGCCTTTCCGCTCTCTGACGACGGCCGCCACACCGCCCGGTGCTGGCTCTACTCCGATGATCCGCAAGCGGCAGAGAAAAGGGCGGCCAACTCCCGTGCCCTCAGAAGAGCCACCGACTCCGAAGGAGAAGACGCACCGTGACCACATGGCAGCTACCCACCACTTCGGGACCCACCAGACGCGGCGTCATCCTGGGTGCCCTCGCGGGCGCCGGCTCGCTCGCCCTCGCCGGGTGCGGGACGAGCTCCGCGTCCAAGTCCGGCGGCGGCGTCCTGAACGTCGCCGGCCAGTCCGACAACCTCACCCGGGTCTTCAACCCGTTCCTCGCGAACACGGCGCAGGGGCTGACGTACACCAACCAGGGCCAGGGCGGCTTCATCTACGAGCCGCTCGTCCAGGTCAACACAGTCAACATCGGCAATGATCTGCCATGGTTGGCCAAGTCCTGGAATTGGTCGAATGACAATAAGACACTGACGTTCCAGCTGCAGTCAGGGGTGAAGTGGACCGACGGCAAGCCGTTCTCGGCAGACGACGTCGCGTTCACCTACAGCCTGTTGAAGAAATACCCGGGCACCAACCTCGTCGGCATCAACTTCGACACGGTCACCGTGAACAGCCCGACCGAGATCGTGTTCACTTTCACGGAGGGCTCCGAGCAGTACTTCGCGAACTTCGTCTCGGCTCCGATCGTCTCCAAGCACCTCTGGGCATCAGTGGACCCGACCAAGTACACGGACGAGAATCCGGTCGGCACCGGGCCGTTCAAGCTCTCCACGTTCTCCCCGCAGAGTTTCCTGCTGGTGCGCAACGACGACTACTGGCAGACACCGGCCGCGATATCAGGGCTGCGCTTCATCGCGTACTCCGACAACGAGAGCATGACCAACGCGCTGGTCGGGGGCCTCGCGGACTGGGGCGGCACATACATCGCCGATGCCCAGAAGACGTATCTGGACCGCAGCCCCGACAACCACTACTGGGCGCCGCTGGCCGGCACCGACGGGCTGATCCCGAACCTGGAGCGCTGGCCGCTGAGCGATCTCGCGGTACGGCAGGCGATCAGCGCCGGAATCAACCGCACGCAGGTCGGCGCGGCGAGCGCGTCACCGCCGTGCACAAGCGTGACCGGGCTGCCGATGCCCGCTTACGCCTCGTACATATCACCGCAGTACAAGAACGTGAACTTCACGCAGGACACTGCGAAGGCCGGGCAGATCATGACGGCCGCCGGCTACACGATGGGCTCCGACGGCTACTACCAGAAGGGCGGCAAGCGGGTCGAGTTCTCGATCAGCTTCCCGTCCGCGTACACCGACATCGCCTCCCGCTGCCAGGTACTGGTCTCACAGCTCAAGACCATTGGCATGAAGCTCAACATCGACACCACGACCGTCAACGACATCAACACGATTACCGCCACCGGCAGCTTCGACTCGACGATGGGCTACCCGGTAAGCCCGCCGCCGGACGCCTTCGAGTTCTACCAGAACACGATGGACCCCAACACCTACTACCCGGTCGGCAAGGCCACCCCGACCTTCGAGAACATCGAGCGCTTCCAGAACGCCGAGGCCAAGGCGCTGTTCCAGCAGTACCCGAACGCCGCGTCGGACGCCGAACGGCAGCAGATCCTGGACCGGATCGAGACGATCTTCGTCGAGCAGCTGCCGTGGATCCCGATCTTCTACTGGGGCAGCTACGGCAACTGGAGCACCGCCAAGGCCACCGGATTCCCGACACCCCAGGACCCGTACTTCAGCCCGGTGCCCAACCCGGTCGTCGCACTACGGCTCAAGCCGCTCTGACCTTCCCAGGAGTTAAGCGCATGTCCACAGCGATGGTCATCGTCAACGGCGATGACATCCACCACGACCTGATTGCCGCGGCCTCGGTGTTCCAGCAACTCGGGACCGAGGCCGGGTTCGCCACCCGAAGGGCGATGGGGCTCAACCGCTTCGTCGAGCCGCGCCCGGAGACCGCCGAGAACGACATCTACCTCCTGTACACGGCCGGTGGCGCGTTCGCCACCGCGCAGCAGCAAGCGTTGGCCGCCGCGGTAAGGGACGGCAAGGGGCTCGTCGGCGTGCACGGCGCCAACATCCTCGGCTGGCTGGGCGACGGCCTCGACCCGGCGGACCGGCCGTTCTTCGAGCTGCTCGGCAACCGCTACCTCTCACACGGTCCCGGCCACCACGAAGGCCGGCACACCATCGAGATCGTGGCCGATCACCCGATCACCGCCGGGCTGTCCGACTTCGAGCTCTTCGACGAGTACTACGAGTTCGAACTCGCCGACGACGAGGTGACCGTGCTCGCGCAGCGGCATCGCGCGGACGGCGTGGTCATCCCGGTGCTCTATGCGCGGGAGTACGGCGCGGGTCGGGTGGTCTACCTGGCGCTCGGTCACGACATGCGCTCCTGGGGCGAGCCTTCGGTGCGCGCGCTGGTCCGTCAATCGCTGCGCTGGGCGGCCGGTTCGAAGGAGGGGGAATGACCGCGAACGTCGGCGTGATGATGTACACCGTGCTCGCCGAGGCGCGCGCGGACCTGGAGGGCACGCTCGAGCGGCTGGCGAAGCTCGGCTTCGCGGGCGTGGAGACGTATGGCCTGGTCGAGCAGTACGGCCCGGCCCGGGTGCGGGACGCGATCACCTCGGCGGGTCTGGCGCTGACCAGCGCGCACACGCCGTTCCCGGCCGGAGAGCGGGCCGAGGCCATCCTCGATGCGAATCAGGAGCTCGGCGCCCAGATCCTGGTATGGAGCATGGAGCGCGAGGAGTTCGACTCACCGGACACGATTCGGCGTGGCGTCGAGCGCGTGAACGAAGCCGCCGAGAGCGCGGCGGCGCGTGGCATGCGGATCGCTTACCACAACCACTTCGCCGAGTTCGCCAACGTCTTCGATGGCAAGCAAGCGTACGACGTGCTACTGGACGCGCTCGACGATCGCGTCCTGGTGGAGCTCGACGCCTACTGGGCCAAGATGGGCGGCGCCGATCCGGCCGAAGTGCTCGCGCGGCTCGGCGATCGCGTGCGCCTGGTCCATGTGAAGGACGGACCTGCCGTCAGCTACGAGCACGACGTGATGGTGCCGATCGGGGAGGGCGAGATCGACTGGACCGGCGCTCTGGCCACGCCCTCTGGCGTGCAGTGGCACATCGTCGAGCTCGAACGGCTTCACATCAACACGTTCGAGGCCTTGCAGCGTAGCTGCGACTACTTGGTGGGCAACGGAATCTCGCGAGGGCGCCGCTCATGAAGAAGATCCTGTTCCTCGGCGGCGCCGGTCTGATCGGCTCGGCTGCCGCCGCCGAGGCCGTCTCACGGGGCGCGAGCGTCACGATCGTGACCCGCTCCGAGCCGAAGCGGACCGTTGCGCCGGCTGTCAGGGCACTGCGTGCCGATGTCCGAGATGCCGCGCAGCTGCGCGGCGTCCTCGGTGGCGAGGAGTTCGACGCCGTCGTCAACTGGGTCGGGTACGTGCCCGATGACGTGCGCGATCACCCTGGGTTGTTCACCGGATCCGCTGGCCAGTACGTATTCATCAGTACGTGTTCCGTCTTCGCTCGGCCGCTGCACCTGCCGATCACGGAGTCGAGCCCGCGCCGCCAGGCGGTGTTCGGCTACGCGCGCAACAAGATCGCGTGTGAGCTGCTGTTGGAGGATGCGTACCGCACCTCTGACTTCCCTGTGACGATCGTCCGGCCGGGCCACACATACGACCGCACGGTGATCCCGCTGCTGTCGGGGTGGACCGCGATCGAGCGCATGCGCGCCGGGCGACCCGTGGTCGTGCACGGCGACGGCAGTTCGCTGTGGCCGCTCATGCACGCGCAGGACTTCGCGCGCGCCTTTGCTCCACTCCTGGGTCTCGGCCGCGCCGTGGGCGAGAGCGTCAACGTGGTCGGCTGGGAAATCCTGACGTGGGACCAAATCCACCTCGCAATGGCCGACGCCGCGGGTGTGCGCACGCCGCAACTGCGTCACCGGTCGAGTGAGTCGATCGCAGAACACATACCCGGCTGGCGCGACGTGCTGGAGCACGACTTCCGGCACTCGATGCTCTACGAAACCGCGAAGCTGCGTTCGCTGGTGCCCGGCTTCACGCCGAGCGTGTCCTTCGCGGACGGCGCTCGAGAGATCCTCGCGTACCACGACGCCGACCCTGACCGGCAACGATTCGATCCGGAACTGGACCGTGCCTTCGACGCCATGCTCGGCATCGACGACAACCGACGAAAGGAAAGCCCATGATCGGCGTCGGCCTCATCGGCTCGGGGTTCATCAGCGCGACCTACGCGGAAGCGCTACAAGACGTGCGGAACGCGGAGCTCGTCGCCAGCTACTCCCGCACACGGCGGCGCGCCGACGCATTCGCCCAGGCGTGGGCGCCGGAAGCCTCGAGGTACGACGACATCGCGGATCTGTGCGCCGACCCGGGCGTGGACCTCGTGGTCATCGCGCTTCCGAACGAGGTGCACCTCGACGCCGTACGGATCGCGGCGGCCGCGGGCAAGGGCATCGTATGCACCAAACCCTTGGCACGCACCGGGGCCGAGGCCGCCGAGATGCTGCGCATCGTGCGCGAGGCAGGAGTCTGGCACGGGTACGCCGAAAGCTCGGTTTTCTCACCCAACATCGCCAAGGCGCACCAGATGCTCGCCGCGGGAGCGATCGGCGACCTGCTGACGATGCGCGCCCGTGAGGCGCACTCCGGCCCGCACGCGCCGCACTTCTGGGACGCCGAAACAGCCGGCGGCGGTGCGCTGCTGGACATGGGCTGCCACACCGTCGAGTCCGCGCGGCACTTTTTCGGCAAGGGCAACCCGATCGTCGAAGTCTTCGCCTGGGGCGCCACCCTCGCACACGCCGACAAGACCACCGGAGAGGACACCGCGATCGCGCTGCTGAAGTTCGCCGGCGGGCAGCTCGCCACCGTCGAGTCGTCGTGGATCGAGAAGGGCGGCATGCAGCTGCGCCACGAGCTCGTGGGCAGCGCGGGACGCCTGGTGACCGACACCTCCTCGACGCCGGTGTGGGGCTTCATCGAGCACCCTGCCGGATACCTGGTGGAGAAGGCCGACGCCGAGACCGGCTGGGTCTACCCGGTGCCGGAAGAAGCCCGCGCCTACGGCTTCAGCCAGGAGATGCGGCACTTCGTGGACTGCTTCGAGCGCGGCGAGGTGCCCACCGAGACCTTCGAGGACGGCCACGTCGTCAACTGCGTCCTCGATGCCTGCTACGCCTCGATGAAGTCGGGCGTCTGGGAGAAGGTCCAGGTGCGAGAGTGATCACCGAAGGCCCCGAACCGCTGTGGGAGCAGGCGAAGGCCGCCCTCAAGGACCGCATCGAGGCCGGTGAGCTCAAGTCCGGCTCGCGGCTTCCTCCCGAGCGGGAACTGTGCGACTTGCTCGGCATCTCCCGCGTGACCGTCCGCAGAGCCTTGACGGCGCTCGTGGACGAGGGCGTGCTGCGCTCGGCGCACGGCCGCGGCTGGTACGTCGCGCAGGTCGAGCGCAAGGAGTGGCCCAACACCCTCGAGTCGTTCACGGAGACGGCGCGCCGGATGGGTCTGGTGCCGACCTCGAAGGTGCTGCGCTGCATGTCGGCCGCCGCGACCCTGGACGAGGCCGAGTCCTTCCAGATCGCACCGGGCACGCCGCTCTACCGCGTCGACCGGGTGCGCATGCTCGACGGCGTGCCGATCGCGGTGGACGAGTCACTCGTCCCGGTTGACGCCGCAGTCGGCTTCGAGAGCGTCGACTTCACCACTCTCTCGATGTACGACACGCTCACCGAGCTCGGCTTCGAGCTCGCGCAGGCCGACGCCACGATCGAGGCCCGCTCGGCCGACGCGGCACTCGCGGAACACCTCGACATCGCTCCGGGCACACCGGTGCTCGAGATGCGCGAGATCGTGCGGGACCGCAATGGCAGGCCCCTGCTGTCCTCGGTCATCCGGTACGCCGGTGACCGCTACCGGCTGCGCACCTCGTTTCTGCGCGGAGCCGGCACATGAGAGCCCTGATAATGGCGGGTCCCGCGCCCCTAGAACCCGAGGAGACGCCATGACGTCGACACCGACGCCTGAGCTGCCGCCATCCAGTAACCCCCGCGGCGCACGCCCCACGTCACTCGCGGCCGCACTCGCCTCGGCGCGGCCCGAAGAGATCACCGCGAGCGCGGACGTGCTGCGCCGGGATGGGCTGCTCGGCCCGGACACCCATGTCTCCTACTTCGGCCTGCTCGAACAGGACAAGCGCGAACTGCTCGCCGGCTCGATCACGGCGCGCCGCTTCCGCGTGATGCTCATCGACCTGCGCACGGGGGTGTCCTGGGACGTGGTCGTGTGCCCGGCCGAGGCCCGAATCGTCTCGAGCCGGGAACTCGATGTCGCCACCGACGGGCACGTCCCCGTGGTGCTCGCGGAGTTCGCGCTGGTCGAGCAGATCGTGCACCGCGATGAGCGCTGGTTTTCAGCCATGCGCAAACGCGGCCTGACCGACCTGTCGAAGCTCCGGGTCAACCCGCTGTCGGCCGGAGCACCGGGCGAGGGGGAGGGCGGCCGGCGTCTGCAACGCTGCTTCACCTTCGTGCAGAAGACCCGCGACGACCTGGGCTGGGCGCACCCGGTGGACGGTGTGACCGCCATCGTGGACGTGGTGACCCGTGAAGTGCTCGACGTGATCGACTACACAGACCTTCCCGTTCCCGAAGAGGACGGCAACTACCACGATCCCTCGTGGTCCGGGCTGCCCCCGCGGGCCGGCCTGAAGCCGATCGAGATCACCCAACCCGAAGGGCCGAGCTTCGCGATCGACCCCGACGGCGTCGTCAGCTGGCTCGGCTGGACGTTCCAAATCAGCTTCGACCAGCGCGAAGGCCTGATCCTGCACAACATGGCGATCGACGACGCGGGCACCGCGCGCCCGGTCGTCTATCGCGCCTCCATCGCCGAGATGACCGTCCCCTACGGCGACCCGAGTCCGCAGCGCTGGTTCCAGAACTTCTTCGACTGCGGCGAATACCTGCTCGGCGGCTTCGCGAACTCGCTGGAGCTCGGCTGTGACTGCGTCGGCGAGATCACCTATCTCGACGTCGTGCTCGCCGACAGCGCCGGCGACGCGCGCGTCGTCCCACAGGCGATCTGCATCCACGAGGAGGACGCGGGCATCCTGTGGAAGCACACGGACAACTGGAACGGCTCCGCCGAGTCCAGACGCAATCGACGCCTGGTGGTGTCCTTCTTCGTCACCGTCGGCAACTACGACTACGGCTTCTACTGGTATTTCACCCTCGATGGCACGATCGAACTGGAGGTCAAGGCGACCGGGGTGGTGTTCACTTCGGCCTACCCCGGGCCAGGGTACGAATTCGCCTCCGAGTTGGCGCCCGGCCTCGGCGCCCCCCATCACCAGCACCTGTTCAGCGCGCGGCTCGACATGATGGTCGACGGCGCGGACAACGCCGTCGACGAGGTGGAGGCCGCGATCTTCCCGCGTGGGCCTCGCAACCCCTCCGGCACCGGGCTCACCCAGACCGTCACACGGCTGCGAACCGAGTCTGGCGCGCAGCGGCTCGCCGACAACACGCGCAACCGGTCTTGGCTGGTGAGCAACCCGTCGGTGACCAACCGGCTCGGCGGCCCGGCGGGCTACATGCTGCATCCCGAGGGCAGGCCCGTCCTGCTCGCCGACCCGGAGTCGGACATCTTCCAGCGAGCGACCTACGCCACCAGGCACCTGTGGGTCACCCCCTACGAGCCGGACGAGCGTTATCCCGCGGGCGACTTCGTGAACATGCACCCGGGTGGCGCCGGACTGCCGGCCTGGACGAGCGCGGACCGCGACATCGACGGCACCGACATCGTCCTGTGGCACACCTTCGGGCTCACCCATTTCCCCCGCCTCGAGGATTGGCCGGTCATGCCGGTGGACTCGGCGGGATTCGCCCTGAAACCGTACGGGTTCTTCGACCGGAACCCGACGCTGGACATCCCGGCGAGCACCGGGCGCCACTGCCATCCGACCGGGCACCATCGCATCACAGGCCACCACGACCAGGAAGGGACCACGGCATGACCGCCGGAAACCCGCTGGGCATCCAGCTCTACAGCGTCCGCGAAGACATCGGGCCGGACAAGCTCGACGGCACCTTCGATCGTCTGGCCGCGCTCGGCTTCACGCACGTCGAGCCCTATGACATCCTCAGCGACACCGACGGCCTTGAGGCCGCGCTGCGTCGCAGTGGCCTGAAGGCGACGGCCACGCACGCCAACGTCGTCGACCTCGATGAGCGGGCGATCCTGGATGCGGCTGCGCGGCTCGGCGTCGAGACGGTGATCGTCCCATGGATCGAGGCGGACCGCATCGCCGACCGCGCGGGCGTCGAGAAACTGGCCGAGGCCGTGAATGCGTCGGCCGCGCGCGCCGCCGGACGCGGCATCCGGATCGGCTACCACAACCACGACTTCGAATTCTCGCAGCGGATCGACGGCACGCCCGCCTACGAATTACTCGTCGACCTGTTCGACCCGGCCGTCGTGCTGGAGTTGGACGTGTACTGGGCCGGCGTCGGGGGCGCGGACGTGTTCGAGTTGCTACCGCGCCTCGGCGAACGGGTCCGCTATCTGCACGTCGTGCGCGACCGCGAGCCGGGCAACGACCGTCCGGTTCTCGGCGTGGACGCGACCGGCCGGATGGACGAGGTGCTGGCGCTCGGCACCTCGGTCGAGATGCCGGTGATCGAGGTCGTCGCGCACCACAGCGACGTCTTCCCGCTCATTGAGAGCAACGCCGCATACTTCCGAGAGTTGGTGGGGGCATGAGCAAGACTCGCGTAGCTGTCATCGGTGCGGGCAACGTCTCGGACGAGTACCTGCGTGCGCTGACTTCCTATCCCGACCTGACCGTGACGGCCATCGCAGACCTCGATGTCGCGCGCGCCCGGGCGCAGGCCGAGAACTACGGTGTGGCCGCCTTCGGGACGGTGACCGAGATCCTCGGCCGTGACGATGTCGACCTCGTCGTCAACATCACGATCCCCGCCGCGCACGCCGAGGTCGCACTCGCCGCGATCGAGGCGGGAAAGCACGTGTGGGGGGAGAAGCCGCTCACCCTCGACCGCAAGAGCGCGCGTGCCGTGCTCGACGCTGCGAACGCACGCGGCGTCGTCGTCGGCAATGCGCCAGACACGATCATCGGGCCGGCAATCCAGACGTCGCACAGAGAGCTCGCCGGCGGCTCGATCGGGGCCGCGCGCACAGTCCTCACGCTGATGCAGGGCCCGGGGCCCGACGCGTGGCACCCACGGCCGCAATTCCTGTTCGCGAAGGGCGCCGGGCCGCTGTTCGACATCGGCCCGTACTACGTCAGCACGCTGGTTCAGCTGCTCGGCCCGGTCGTGTCAGTCTCGGCGGTCGGTCAGACGCCGCGTGCCGAGCGGATCATCGGCTCGGGACCGGACGCCGGAACCAGCTTTCCCGTGGAGGTCTCCACGCACGTCAGCGTGATCACGACGTTCGCCTCCGGAGTCGTCGGCACCTCCGTCTACAGCTTCGACTCGCCGGTGCAGCGCCAACTCTTCGAGATCTCCGGCGCCGACGGAACGATGGAGGTCCCGGTCAGCGGCTTCGACGGCCCGACCCGTCTGCTCGACGGCGCGACCGACGACGGGCAATGGCGGACCGTGCCCGCACAGGGCGCGCCCAGCGGCCGCGGCGTCGGCGTGCTGGAGATGGCGCGGGCGATCCGCGACGGCGAGCGCCCGCGCGCCAGCGGCGAACTCGCGTACCACGTCCTCGACGTCATGCTCTCGATCGAGGAATCGATCGCGGCGGACGGTGCGACGACGCCGGTCGAGAGCACCGCGCCGCTCGTGCAGCCGCTGGCGGCCGAGTGGGATCCGACCGCGCGCACAGCAGACAACGGAACGGAGCAGAAGTGATCGACGGCTACCTCAGCTACGCGGCCGCCCGCGCGACCCAGGCCGAGAAGCTCACCGAGGCGATCAGTGGTCTGATCGGCTCGGTCGGGCGCTGGGCCGGGCGGGGTGCGCTCACCGGACCGGGACCGGTGTTCGTCGGCATCGGCGCGAGCCTGGCCGCGGCGGCCGCCCCGGTGTGGGAGCTACGTTGCCGGGGCGTGCACGCCTGGCGGCTGAGCGCGGGCGACCATCCGCTCCCGTACCCGGCCAGCCCGCACCCGATATTCGCGGTGTCGCAGTCCGGCCGCAGCGTGGAGACGCTGGCCGTGCTGGAATCGGTCGAGCAGGGCAGGCGTTTCGCGGTCGTGAACGTCGCGCACTCCCCGATCGCGAACGTGGCCTCGAACGTGCTGGACCTCGGCAGCATTCCGGACAGCTACGCGTCGACGATCGGCTTCACGGCCACCGTGGCCGCGCTCGGCATTCTCGCCGAAGCCTGGGACGGCGGACGTATCGCAGAGAGCTGGTCTCTACTCGGCGACACGTTCGCCACTACCGAGGCGCGGCTGACGGAGCAGCTGCGCTCGCTCGCACCGCTGTTCGCCGATGCCACGTCAGCGGACTTCGTCGGCGCGGGACGCGCGGTCGGCACGGCCGAGGCCGGCGCGCTGCTGTTCCGCGAGGTCGCGCGGATCCCGTCGACGGGGATGAGCACGCGCCAGTATCTGCACGGTTCGATGGAGTCGGCGGGCGGCGGCGTGCACGTCCTGTTCGGCGACGACGGGGAGTACGCGGTCGCCAGGACGCTCGCCGACGCCGGGCATCCGGTGATCTTCGTGACTGCAGAGCACATCGAGGCCGGACCCATGCTGCATCCGGTCACGGTCCCGCGGCTGCGTCCCGCACAGGCCGCGATCGTCGAGATCATGGTCGCGCAGATCCTGGTCGAGGCGGTCGCGGAGCTGCGCGGAGTCGAGGTCGAGGAGTTCGTGTTCACCAGTACCGATGCGAAGGTGCCCGTGACATGAGGGTTCTGATCGGCGCCGACGTCGGGGGTACCAAGATCGCGATCCGCGTGGCGGCCGTCGACGGCTCAAGCTGCAGCGACGTGGAATATCCGGCCGACGGCTGGGAGGCGTCCCCGGTCGACGACGCGGCGCGCTGGTTGCTGGACCGATTGCTGCGCGCGGCGCCTTACGGCGGTGAGATCGCGGCCGTGGGAATCGGCGCCCAGGGTTGCGACACACACGAGCACTGCGCGAAGCTCGCCGCCGCGATCGAGGCGCACGGCGTGCCCGCGACCGTCGTCAATGACGCCGCGCTGCTCATCCCGGCCGCCGGGCTGGACCACGGCATCGGGGTCATCGCGGGGACAGGGTCGATCGGCGTCGGCATGGATCGTGCGGGGCGCGTGCTGTTCGCGGGTGGCTGGGGCTGGGTGATCGGC
>Ga0310811_10000929_pt1 | contig 37581 bp, 66 predicted proteins | sample YCmetagenome_FD_207642 | JGI IMG/M metagenome (GOLD analysis project Ga0310811, IMG submission 207642) | Soil microbial communities from experimental microcosm in Duke University, North Carolina, United States - YC | ecosystem: Engineered > Artificial ecosystem > Soil microcosm > Unclassified ... | reverse complement strand
GCCATCATCGCGGCCAGCAGTAGGCGCTGATTTTCACTCGGCCCCAGCAGCGCCGACTGACCTAGCGGGCTCATCACCGCCTTCCCCGCCAGTTCGGGGAACGCCATGCCCGCCAATGCAGCGCCGCCCGTCGTCAACCAGTCACCCCCGTTGAACATGCTCGCCGCAGCAGCGCCGGCAGCGGCCGGGATCGCTCGCGCGGCGAGGCGGCCGGCGGTGCCCGAGTTGCCGGGCATATCCTTCATCGTTGAGACGCCAGCGTTCGCCAGATCGGTCAGGTTCGCCCGACCCTCGGCGATGGCCGCCGGCCCGTTGCCGCCGCCCGCGATGGCCGAGCGCAGCCGGCCGGGATCGATCATGCCGTTCGCCGCCTCGACGCCGGCTCCCGTCATCGTCCTGTTGACGGTCATGAGGTTTGCATATTGGCGGCGGGCGTCGCGCCATGCCTGCAACTGCGGCCCTGAAAGGCTGCGCTCGACCGCGTCATCCAGCGCATTGCGGAAGCCGTCCAGGGCCTCGCCGGTTGGAACGTCTGCCGAAGCGCCAAGCTCACGAAGCTTGGTCATCATTTCCTTGTAGTTGTCGCCAGCGAGGACGCCGCCGTTCTGCGCTGACATCTGGCCCATGCGGTTCATCAGGCCTTCGACCACAGGGGCGATCTGCGGGGCCACCTGTTGATAGTCGACGGCGGTGTTCAAAAGCTCGTTTTGGAGCGCCTGATCGAAAGGCACGGCCGTCGAGGCCGCCAGCTGATCGAACGCACCGCCGATGCGAGTGCGGGCCGCAGCGAGGTTTTCCGGCAGCGCCGGGCCGCCGGCCTCGCCGAGCCGGCGCATGGTCGCATCCGTGAAACCAGACTTCTGACCTTCGATGAGGCGGGCAAAGTCACCGCCGCCCAGTTCGCTTTCGACGTTCTTGGCGAAATTCGAGCCGGTCTGCTGGCCTGCGGTGAGCGGGATGCCCTCGCGCTGCATAAGGGCCACGTTCGCCTCACGGGCGGCCTCACGGGCGCTCGGGCCGCCAGCAAGGGCGCTTCCCCCAGCCGCGCCGCCGAAGCCCCCAGCGAGGCCGCCGATGATCCTGCCGGCGGTCTCGTGGCCGTACGCCTGTCCAAGCTCGCCGCCGGCTTCAGAGCCGAGGCCGCCGCCCAGCGCCGCCGCGAGCTTCGTCCAAATGCCGCCGGGCCCGACGACCGCGCCGGGCACCTGCTCGGCGACCGAGCGCGTGTAGCGGCCGGGCCGGGTCTGGGGCTCGTACGCCGGGCCCATATACTGATTGGTGACCGCCTGGACATCCGGGGTCATGACGCCGGTCGAGCGCAGGCCCATCGGCATCTGATCCCTGACCTCGTCGGTGATCTTGTCGCCGAACAGCGCCCGCGAGACGCGCGAGGCGGTGCGCTGCGTGAAGTCGTTCACATCGCCCGGCATGCCGATCAGGAACTCGGTGCCGCGCCGCAAGCCGGCCCCGGCCGAGTGCCACATGTCGGACGCGACCGAAGGCTCGGCCGGGGCTGCTGCTGGGGCCGAGCCGCCAACCTGCTGCTGGACGTGGGCGAGCGCTTCGTCGGCGGTGCCGTTGCCGGTCACCTTGTACCTTTTGCCGTCCGGGCCGGTGACGATGAAGCTTCCCATCAGGGCACCTCCTCGACCTTCCAGCCGCCGCCAGCGCCAGCCGGCTTGTCACCGCCCTTGTCGGGGCCGCCGGTCGCCTCGATGAGCGCCCGGAGTTCCGGCGTCATGATCGACTGATGGTTGAGCTTGCCAAGCTGGTTGCGCGCCTGAGCGTCGTTGAGGTCGCCATTCCGCCACGCGGTCACGATGTCGGCGCGCTGCATGTCGAGTTGCGACTTCGCCTTGATCATGCCCGAGATGGCCGAATTGGCCTCAGGGTAATTGCCCAGCTTGGGCAGGCTGTCGACCATGCCGGCGTACTCGATGTCGGAGGTCGAGCCCGAGCCGGTCACGCGCATCTGCGGCGCAAGCCGCTTCACAACGGCATTGAAGGCCGCGCCCGCGCTGCTGGCACCGGGAAACATCTTCTGGATCGTGCCGGGCACCGGGCCCTGCGGTGCGACCTTCGAAAGCTCATCGAGAATTTGCATGTCGTTGGTGACCGCCGCCGCCTTATTGCCGGCCTCGGCATAGCTGTTCCAAAGCTCGCCCTCTTTCGTGTCGAACGACTGCCTGAGCTTGTTCGAGGTGTCGCCTGTGTTGATGATGGTGCTGGCCGCCGGGGCGGTCTCCTTGGCAATGGCTTTGTCCCTGAGGGCCATGGCCTCGGGCGACTTCGGATCGCCGTACTTGCCGGCGTTGAAGTCTCCCATGATCTTGCCCTCGGGGCTGTTCGGCTCACCGGCCTTGATCGTGGCCGCGTCGATAGCCGCCTGCCGCTCCTTGGCATTCTCGGAGGCGGTGGCCGCCAGCGTCTTGTCCGTCTGGCTCGATTGGAAGCCCTGCTGCTCCTTGGTCTGGCCTGACTGCCAATCGCGCTGGCTCTGGACGTCGGCCAGCTGCTGCTCGCGCTGCCGGCGCGACCGGATCGCCTCGACGGCAAGCTGGGTGAGGTTGTCGGCATAGCCGGGGTCGTAGAGGCTGGCCTGTCCGATCTGGTCGGCGCTCGGGCCTTGGTCGAGGTTGATGCCGGCCCTGAGCTTGGCCAGCGCCTCGCGGCCGGCGGCCAGCTGCGCCTCGGTCGAGGCACCCTGCCGGGCGTTGACGAAGGCCTCGGCGAGTTGCGCCGCGCCCTGCCATGGCGAAATCATCTGACGCGGCGCAGCGATCTGGCCGCGCGCAGCGGCGATTTCCTTCTGGCGCGCCATCAGAGCGTCAAGCGTCATGCCGCCGGTCGGGTCGACCGGGACGCCAGCGGAAGTGGTGGAAGCGATGCGCGGCATCAGAATAGCCTCCCTGAATTGAGGCGCTGCATGGCCAGCGCCAGCATCTGGCGCTGCGCCTCGGCCTGCTGAGCGTCGATGGTTGCGACCTCGCCCTGATCGATGCGGGCCGCGTCAGGCTGCATGGCACCGCGAGGCGGGCTGATCTGGCCGCCGCCGCCGAAGCCTGCCGCGCCCATCTTGCCGATGTTCTTGGCGATCTGCTGCCACCACGTCGCCGCCGGGGCCGCCGGGGCCCCCACAGGGGCGGCAGCGCCTGCGGCGGCCTCAGAGCCCGCACCGCCGCCGGCCGCCTCTACGGGGCCCGCAGGGCGGTTTGTGAATAGGTTGGCGAGGACACCGCGAGGATCGGAGCCACGACCGCCGCCAGCGGCCTCCACGGGCCCCTGTGGCCGTGTCGAATAGCCGGCGGGCTCGATCTGCTCCTGACCCTTCGGACCGTCCATCACTTGCGGCTGAGCCGCCTGCGTCGGCATGGCCTTCGGATCGATGCCAGCCCAGCGCGGAATGCCGGTGTTTGCCGCGCCCATCCATTGCCGCCAGCCGTCGCGCTTGGCGGTGTCCAGGGCGAAGTCCACCTGCTGCTGCCACGTCGAGGCGTCGTTCGCCCGCAGGCCAGTCTTCCGGGTGAACTCGTCGCCCAGACCGGGGTTCGGCATGCTCCGCGACATGCCGGCGTAATGCAGCTGGAACGGGCCGAACGACGAGCCCTCGTCGCCGCCTCGATCCGGCTTGGTCGGGTCGAAGACGTTCAGCGCCTCGGACTTGGCCACGCGCACCGCATACTCGGGGTCGATGCCCCGAGCGATGGCGGCTTGCCGGATGTAGGCTTCGACTTGCGGGTTTGCGGGCATCAGTGACCTCCCCAGCCTCCCCCGCCGGCCGAGCCGCCGCGACCGCCGGCCGAGCCCTCGCCGCCGCGATAGATCGGGTCCTGCTTCGGCTTCTTGGCCGCCTGCATGGCCGCCAGCTGGTTGCGCAGATCAGCGATCTGGCTGTCGTAATTGCCGCCGCCCGCAGCCGGCGGCGTAGCCGGCCCGTTCGTCGCATCGATTGCCGACAACATCTCGGGCGTCAGCCCCCTCGACGGCACGTTGGTGTCGCCGAGGAAGTTGATGAAGTGCGACTGGAGCGGCGTCGAGCCGCCGAGCCCGGCGATCATGCTCGGGGGCGGTCCTGGCCCACGCGGCGGTTCGGAATAATCGCCACCACTACTGGAGCCCATAGCTCTCTCCTTTCGAAAACAGGAGGCCGTAATCGACCATGTCGAAGCCGTCGATTTCGTGGACAGCCTCGGGGTGCAGCGAGCGCACTTCGTCGGCCATCACGCCGACATGAAGCTCGGGAAGGCCGCGATAGCGGAACCAGTAGAGCGGCGCGCCAGCGAGGGCGGTGCCGACCGGCTCGATGTCCTCTTTCAGCCGGCGATCCGAGGCGAACATGCCGCCGGGGCCGAACATGCCGCCGACCGCCGCCGAGCCCAGACCGAAGATCCCCTGATTTGCCGCGTTGGCCGCTTGCAGCTGGCTCTGGTAGGCGTCCTGCATGTACTGGCCGACCGGGGCGGCGTTGACGCCCTGCCGGCTGAACGGCTGGAATTGCGGCGTCGTCACCTGACCCATGCCCATGAGCGCGGCAACCTCGTTCGGCAGCTGGTTGCGTAGCGCCGTGTCGGAGGTCTGCTGAGCCTGCCGCAGGTTGTTCAGGAACGACGAATAGTCGGACCCCATCTGGTACTTTTGCGTCGCGGCCTGATTGTAGGCGTCCTGCGCGGCGCGGCTTTCCTGACCGCTGGCGAGGTAGGCCTGATTGGTCGCGTCGGTCAGTGCCCTCTGGCGGGTGTCATCGACACTCGCGTACTGGGCCGAGCCGGGGTTGAGACCTCGCGCCGCCAGCTGGGCGTCCTGCGCGGCGTTCTGCTTGTCGGCATTCTCACGGTAGCGGGCCATCATAGCCTGCTCGATGGCGGGCCGGTCGGTCGCCGATTGATCCTGCCTGATGTCGGTCGGGGCCTGACCGCTCGACCATTGCTGCCACTTCGACGGATCGAGCGAGGTCTTGAACTGGTCGGAAAGCCCGGCGCTCGCGGTGACCGCCGCCTGCCCGGCGTTGCCCTGCGCCTGCGTTTGCAGGCCGAGCAGCTTCATCTGGTCGGGCGACAGCTGCACGTCGCGCTGGTAGCGCGGCACGTAGGTCGGGTTGCCCTTGGCGTCGTAAATCGTCTCGTAGCCGGTGTTCGTGTACTTCACGGAACCGTAGGGATTGGTCTCGTTCGCATTGTTGATGATCGATGAGGCCTGAGCCCCATAGAGGTCAGCCGACTGCTGCGCGGCGGCCTGCGTGTAAGGGTTGGGCGGGCTAGGAGTGGAGACCATGGAAACCTCCGAAGAAAGGGGCCGGCTGGACGGTCGCGAGCGCCGGCTCGTAGCCGGGCAGGAACGGGCAGTCCTCGCGCAGCATGCCGAACATCAGAGCGTCGCGGTTGCCCTCGACGCCCTTGCGGATGAAGCCCTCGTAAACGAAGCCCATGCGCCGGGTCTGCTCGGCGGCGGTCTCGTTGTCGGGCGAGACGAGCGCGGTGATCCTGACCGCCCGCGAAAACAGCGCCGTGAAGATCGTGCGCAGCAGCCGCCGCGACATGCACCGCCGGTCGGCGATGGCGCAGGAAAAGTGCGCGTCGAACCACGTCTTGAACTCGCCTGTGGCGACGCCCATCAACTCGCCGGCCGGCGAGCGGACGGTGACGCAGAACCAGCGCGGCGTGGTGAAATCGGTCAGCATGAAATCGATCCCCGTGGCCTCGCTCAGGAAGACGACGGCGTCGGGCTCAAGGGGCTCAAAGGAGGGCTTCATCCGAACACGCTCCCGCTCTCGAAAAGCACGTCCCAGCCGGTCAGCGTCAGGCTGCAATTCGACACCAGCGCCACGAGACGCGGCGCGCCGACGCGGCCGATCCGGCCAACGCCCGACCAGTTATTCCAGCTGGTCGCCGAGCCCGCCCAGGCATCGACGTCCCACGTCGCGGTGTCCCAGAGCGCGCCGCTGCCACTGCCGATGGTGACGTCGGGCTGGTTGGTCGGCGCGGTCATGTCGTAATCGACCTTGATGTCGACAAAGGGCGCAGGAATGCCGTCGCTCTGGAGATAGGGCAGCACCATCTTGAACTGCTTCGTGGCAGGCGTGCCGAAGCTTGACCAAGCCGCCTGCACATCGACCCGGATGGGCACCCCGGCGTCGGAAAGGTTGAACTGGCTGACCTCGTAGACCTTGCCGTCGTCCGAGCCGACGAACAGCCGGTTGTCGATCCAGCCCCATGCGCGAGACGGCAGTCCCGACCATGACGACCACTGCTGGCCGGGCATGTTGCGCACCATCTGGCGATAGGACTTGCCGCCCTGCGGCATGTTGCAGATCATCCGGCCCGACGAGTGATCGAGCATCACCGCCCAGCCGGGGAAATTGCGCTTGTCGGACGCGGCGAGGAAGGTCGTGTAATTCTGGCGGTCGGCGATCTTGCCCAGCTGCTCGCTCTCGGCGCGCATCAGCTGAGACATCGGCACCAAGCCGGTCGAGATAAGCACGAACAACTCGCCGCCAAAGTTGACCACGGAGTGCTTCGACATGGGGCTGTCGAAGCGATAGACGCCCGTGAGCGCCATGTCGGTGTCGGGGTCGGTGCCGGCGTAAATCGCGGCCTCGCCATTCGATGAGAAAATCACCAGCTGGTCGTCAAGGCCGCCGCCGCCGTCGACGGTCCACGAGGCGATGGCCCGGATGGTGCCGCCGTGCCTGAACACCGCGTTGAGCGGAAGCTCCTTGACCTCACCAGACTTCTGCTGGAGCGGCAGGTAATAAACCGAACGGTTGGTGCCGTCGGCGAACCAGAGCCGGTTGATGTGCGAGGCGATCACCTGAAACTGGTCGGGAACGATGTCGGGCCGGCCGGCCGGGGCGGTGACCGCCTCGTGGACGAAGGCAGCGCCGTCCCACGACCAGACCCCATCCTGCCCGTTCACCATGACCGTGAAGGCGGTCGCGGCGAGGTTGGAAAAGGCGGTCGAGGCCCAGTCGTTTGCGAGAAAGCCGCTATGCAGGACGGTGCCGGCGAGGTCGACCAGCTTGCCCCCGGAAGCGGCGGCGAGCTTGTTGGGCGCGCCGTAGAATGGCACGAAGCTTTCGACCGGCGCGCCGCCGGCAATGGTGACCGCGAGGTTGATGCCTGGACGCGACCGGATGAGGTTTTCCTCCACGGTCCAATTGTCCAGCACCAAGGCGGTGAGCGGGTCACCCTCGACCAACTTTGACGACAGCGACAGGCCCTTGAGCGGCGCGCTGATGTGCTTGAGCGCCGCCACCCGCCGCTTGATCTGGGCGGGCTTCGGCATGGCGTAGCGGCTGGGCATCATCCTCATGAGACGCGGCCCTCGTCGCAATCGAGGTCGAGGACGACGGCATTGGCGCGCGCGCCGAGCTTGTTGAGGCGGGTCAGGAAGTCCCGCATCTCTTCGCCGAACTCGAGGCCCTTGGCTTTCAGGAAGCGATACTTGAGGCCGTCGATGGCCAGCCGGCCGTCGAAGCCGATCAGGTCGCTGTCGCTGTCGATCTTGGCCTTCGGCTCCTCGTCGGCCGAAAAGACCCAGATGCCGTCGCCGAGGGTCACCTTGTAAGGCTGTTCAAGTAATACCTCGTCGGCGACCGTCGACAGCAGCGCCAGCATCTGGACGATGTCCTGATCAGACGACCCGACCGCCGTGGTCGCCGGCTTCTGCGCGATGCCGATTTCCATGGACGCTTGCGAAATGCAGTCGAGGACGCTGATCAGGGCCATGCTCAGGCGGCCTTCATCTTGAGGGTGTTAATCAGCGAGTTCTGGGCGGAAATGGTGCCCTTCATCTCGTTGACCTGCTCTTGCAGCGCCTCGATCTGGCCGTCCCGGTCGCGGATCATCGCTTCGAATTTTCCGATGTTCGATGACAGCGCCAGCATCTGCTTGGCGCGCTCGATGAGCGCCTTGAACTCGCCGGGCGTGTTCTGGTCGGGCCGGGTCTTGGCCAGCTGCTCGATGGTGCTGATGCCGCGAGCGGTGAGCGCCTTGAACTGGGCCGGGGTGATCACCGGCCAGAGCGCCAGCGGGAAGCCCTCTTTCGTCGGCTCTTGCATGCGAGCGCCCTGCTCCTTCAGGAACAGCTGATAGGGGCCAGGGTAGTCTTCGAAATCGGCCTCGGTCGCCTCGTAATAGACCTCCGTGTGCGGCGGCACGGATTTGATGATGCGGACGGTCTCGCGATAGCGCGGCAGGCCGTCGTCGGACACGCCGTCTTGCGCCCAGCTGGGCTCGAAACGGACCAGTGCTTGGCTTGCTTCCATTGCAGTCTTTCTCCCTTTTGGTGGGGACGACCGCTGGAAAGGAAGGAACCAGCAGCCGTCCCCGGTTTTGCCCGTTTAAGGCAACTCAGACGCCGGTCAGCAGGATGCGGCCCTGCATGGCCCGGTTGGACAGCGTGATCGCGCCCATGAAGGCGATGTGCCGGGTGATCGCGTCCATGTCAGGCGACTGGTCGGGAAGATCGAGCGCTTCGAAATTGCGCCCCCGGTAAATCTCGAACTTCATGTACTTCGTGTTGAGCATGTAGCCGCCGACGAGGCCGGTGGCCGCGCCGTCGAACACGATGGCCGCCTGCTTGTATTTCAGCGTTTCGAAGCCGAGCGCGCCAAGGCGGGCGTCGGCATAGCGCTGGTTTTCCTGCAAGCCGCTCTCGTAGGTCGAGTAAAGCTCGGCATCGGCGACCACGAGGTCGGGATGCTCGGTGCCACGGATCAGCTTCATCCAGAGAGTGTTCAGGCCGGCCTTGAGGGCCGGATATTGCAGGCCGGTGGCGCGGGCGATGCTCTGGAACTGGTTTTGCCAGAACGCCCAGGTCGTGGCGTTGATGCCGCCGACCGTGCCGAGGCCGTCGTCGGTCACGAACGCCTTGAGACCAGCGAAGGACTTCGCCACGGTGCCGTCGCCGTAGACAGCCTTCGTGATGTTGTTCTTCATGGTCGACTGGGCGTTGTCGATCTTGCCTTCAAGCAGGTTGAGGATTTGCGCCCGGCCACGGTTCTTGGCCAGATCGGGGCCAGAGAGGGTGACGGAAGCCACGGCGTTGGCCGGCGAATAATCGGCCTCCGAAATGGTCTCCTTCACGGCGCGGCTGAGCAGTTCGGTGCCGCTGTACCACGCAAAGGTCTCCTCGGCGTAGGTGAGCGGGGTCGAAATTGCCTTGCCGCCATCGACAACGCGGACCCGGTCGCCCTGCCGAAGCAGCGCGGTCAGCGCGTTGGAGTTCGAGACGTTGTCGGCAAATTCGTCGTGGTAGTCGTTGATGGTGGTCGCCACCAACTGGGTTACGGTAGGTTCGGCCATGACGGGCTCCTGTCAGAGGGGCCCGTCCTTGCGGGTCGCCCTCAGAGGCCGACCTCGTCAGCAGCTGCCTCAAGTTTCGCGCGCAGCCCCGTGGGCTTGCCTTCGCCAGCTGGCTTGGTCACCGGCGAGGTCACACCCCGCACGTTTGACCGCACCGCCTGCCTCGCCCTCTGGTTCGCCTGCTGCTGCTGGACGCTGTTGCGCTCAGCCGCGATCAGGTTTGCCCGGATCGAAGGCACGGCCCAGATCGCCATGTCGTAGGCCTCTTGCAGCGGTCGCTCCGGGTTGGCCCGGAAAAGCTCGATCATGTGCGGCAGCACAGCGTCGAAGTGCGGGTGCTTCAGGTTGCCCTGAGCGTCCTTCTCGTCCGCGAATTGATCGATGCTCCATCGGTTGACCTTCAAGGCCTCGGCAGACTGCCGGCTGGCATCCTGCTGACGCATCTGGTTTAGCTCGCCCCGAAGGGCCTGCACGTCACCTAGGGTCTTGCTGATGTGGTCAGCAAAGTAACGGATAGCCGGGTCTTTGAGGTCTTCCTCGGAGAGGGCGACACCCGCCGGTCCCGGCTGGCTCATCTGGCCTGTAGCCGCTGGGTCCAGCCCCATCCTCTGGCCGAGTTCCTTCAACAGCGCGAGACGGGCCTGCGGATTGGGGTCCATGGCCCTTCGGTGGAAGCTCGCCCACTGCCCGATGGCATCGTAGGGCGAGACACCCGCCTGCTGTAGCGACCCGGCAATAACCGGGTCTTGGAAGATCGGCGCGAGCGACTGGGTGAACTGAACTGCTGTCGCTGCGGCCTGCGCCTTCGTCTGATAGTCCCGCTCCATCTCTGTGTGCCGTCGCAGCAGGAACTCCTGTCCTGCTGGGTCGAGCTTGGCAAAGGTTTGGCGGTCCTGTTCAGACCAGTGTTGCGGTGGCTGATTGCTCCCTTGGGCTGGATCGGCCGGCTTCGCGTCACTGGGCGCTTTAGGGTCCTTGATCGGGGCTGGATCGTTAGATTGCTCACCCGGCTTCGCGACCTGATCTGCCGGTGCGAAGCGGCCCATGCTATCCCTGCGCCGCTCGCCTTGTCCAGCATCTTGTCCTTCGGCCTCCTGCACAGGCTCATCGCCGCTGCCGTCGTCGGCGGCGGCGTCGTCCTGGACCCGGTCCCAAGCGGCCTCGGCTACGTCGCGCAGCGAGCGCTTCGGTTCAGGCGGGGTCGCTCCATTTGAAGGTGTCGTCGGCTGATTTTCGTCGGGCATGCTCTGCTTCCTTTTTCTGCGCTTGCCGGCCGCGCTTCATGTTGCGCGGCAGGTCTCTGGGGTCGACCGCCCCGGCGGCGGCCATGTCGCGGTCGCGCTCGCGCCACGAGGTGATTTCCTTTCCCGTCACCGGACTTTCGAATGGTTCAATGCGGCTCAGCATCGGGGCCGGGAAGATCGAGCGCGCGACCGGCGGTGGCTTCAGCTTGCGCTTGTCGATCAGGACGCTGTCCTTGATGACGTAGACGGTCATTTGTGCTGCGGCCGGCGCTGCCGGTCCCTTGGCAGGTTGAACTGGCTCGCGCCGCCAACGTAGCCGCCCTTGCCGACCTTGCGCGGCGGCTTGGGCTTCGAGTTCGGGCCGGTGCCGCCCTTCACGAACTGGGCGTTGTCGCCCTTCATCGCGGCGCTCGGGTCAGAGCCGGGCACGTCCATGAACGGGACGGTCTTTTTCATTTTGCCTCCAGTGCCGCCTTGCGGGCCATCAGCATGGCGATTTCCACCTGCGTGGCGGCGATGTTCATTCTGCGGGACATGAAGACGTGTTCCTGATGCTGGCCCGGCGGACTTGAGCCCTCGGCCCAGTGCATCGCTTCCAGCAGCGCCTCGCCGGCCGACTGGATTGCGGCGAGGTGGTGCTGCTGCCTGTCGGTGAGGCCGGCGGGGTCAGCCGCCGGCACCGGGTCGCGAGGACCGACCATTATGGTGCCTCGCGCCGATAGCCGTGCGCGGCGGCGAACTGGTCCTCAGGGTCCTGAGGCGAGCCGGTCGGATAGGGCTCGGTCGGCGCGAGGGTCATGACCTCGACCGGCACCGGCTGGATCGGCTCGGAGTAAGGCGGGCGACCGCCCTTCTCGGCCTGCGTCTTGAGGTCGTCGGCGGCCGAGGTCTTCTCGACGGTGGTATCGGACTTGCTGGTCATCGTGGTCTCCTTCTGGTCACATCATTGGCGGCCGGCCGCCCATAGGCGGGCCCGGCGTCCGTGGCGGCCCGCCAGCGCCGTTAGGCGGCCTCGGAGGGCCGGGAGGGCCTGCCGGCGGCGGATGCCCTTGTGGGGGGCCCGGCGGGCCTGCGTGAGCCCCCGGCGGGCCGCCGGGAGGCATTCCAGGCGGTGGCATCGGAGGTGGGGGCGGCGGCATGGCCGCCATCGCCTTCAGCTGCGCCTGAAAATCGCCGATCAGTTCCATGACGCCGCGCGAGTAGCGAACCGGGTGGATCGCCATCTTCAGCAGTTCCAGCGAAAGCTGGATCACCTGCGGCGGCGGCAACACGCCGCTCATGAGCATCGACTGGGTGCCCTGCATCACCAGCTGGATCGATTGCATGACCATCGCCATGGCCTGCTGCTCGGCCTGCTCGTCGGCGGCGACCGTGCTGTCGGCCTCGATGTCGATATTGCAGGTGCGCTGGAAATCCGACTGGAGGATTTTCATCACCTCGGGGGTGACGTCCTCGCCGGTCATGGCCGACAGCGTCTCGGGGTCGAAATTCTTGGCGATGATTTCGGCCTTGAGGCGCAAGAGGTCGCGCACGAAGTTGCCGGCCTGCTGCTTGGCGTCCTCAAGCCGGGAAGCGCCCATCGAGCCCTTGATGCGCTGCGCGGTCGCGGTCTCCGAGGCCTTGGTCGCTCCGCGCATGATGTCGGAAATGCCCATGACCTCGTAAATCGCCTGCTTGCACTGCTCGCGGGCCACGAACAGCTTGTCCAGCGCGTTCATGAAATCGACCACGGGCATCAGCCAGATGTGGTTGCCGAGGCCGCCGCTGATCATGTCGACGCCTTCGACCGGGATCATCTTCTGGTCGTCGGCCGTAAGGATGTCGCGGATGTCGGTTGAGGCCGAATTGTAGGCCCCGCGCACCTTCACCTGCTTGGTGAGCTTGGAAATGCGCGCCGAGGTCTCGTCCAGATCGTCGGCGAGCTTGGCGTACAGGTCATAGAACGGGCGCGGGATGCGGCTGTCGGTCGTGGTCACCGCCAGCATCGGGGCCGGGATCGGATAGAAGCCGTCCAGCTGCAAGCTGTCGGGGTCGACCCGGAAGACGATGCCGGTGGCGTCGCGGCAGAGCCAGATGATGCGGCGGCTCTGGCGATCCCAGATTTCCCACATCATGGCCTTCTTGATCTTGTCGCCGAGCTTGGTCGCGGTCTTCATCGCCGCGCCGCCGCCGACCGGGTTTTGCGCCGCGCTCTCGTCGGTCCATTTGAACAGGTCGCTGAGCTTGTTTTCGGCCTTGAGCTTGTCGTACTCGGGCGACCCGGCGAACTCGGTTTCGAGGTCCTTCTGGGTGAACAGGTGGCGGAAGGCGATCCAGTTCATGTCGGCGACTGCGCGCACCGGGTCGACCAGCAAGTCCTCCCAGTAGACGTACTCGTCGTCCACCTCTTCCCAGACCTTGATTTCCTGCGTCAGGGGCTCGCCGGTCTCAGGGTGTGGCAGCGGCGTCACGCCGTCGCCGGCCAGCACCGGCTCGGACTTCATCACCGGCTTCCAGCGGACGCGGCAGGTGCCTCGACCGGGCAGCAGCACGTCCTTGATCGCCATCTTCACCGCTTCGTGGGAATGCTCGTCGTCCACCACGATTTCGAGCGCCTTTTCCATGACCGAGGCGGCGGTCTCGACCGCTGCCTGATCGGGGCCCTTCGGGGCCGGCGGCGGCATCATCGGCATGGGCGGCATCGGCATAGCCGTCGAGCCCAGCAGCCCCGGCGGCGGCGGCATCACGATTGGCGCGCCGGGAGGCGGCCCCAGCATGGGGGCCGGTCCTTCCGGCGGCATGGCCGCCGCTGGAGACGGGGCCATAGGTGGCGGCCCCGCAGGACCGCCGGGCGGGGGAGGAGGCAAGCCCGGCGGCCCCGGCGGTGGCGGCACCAGTCCCGGTGGTGGCAACATGGGCGGTGGGAGAGGTGCGGCCACTTTCGTGAACCGCGAACGCACGACAGGCTGCGGCGGCTTCATGTAAATCGCCGGCAGCATGACCTCGGTGTTGGCGTAGAGGATGTTGAAGGTGACAGACCCGTTCGCGACCTTGCCGGTGCGTGCGTTCTTGGTCTCGTTGCGATAGATGCCGACAATCTCGCGAGCGCGGGTGCGCCAGTCGCGCTCGGCGCGCTCGGCGTCGTCCAGGCAGTCGAGCCAGTATTTCTTGTCGACCGTTTCGAGGGCGTAAGGATCGGCGTCGGCGATGTCGACGCGATCCGGCTTGCCAGCGCTGGCGGGCTGGGTGTCGACCGGGGGCGGATTAAGGTCGGCGTCCTGTGCCATGGTCACCTCAACTCGTTCAATTTGAAGGCGTTCGCGACGAGGTATGGGTTGCGGTCGATGGCCCTCTGCTTGGTCGCCACGAAGGGTCGCGAGAGGCAGGCGTAGCGGGTCTCGTCAACCGCATGGTCCTCGCCGTCAGTGTCGAGGTCTTCCGGCCGGTTTTCGTCGTGCTGCATCATCGGCAGGGTGCGGATGAGGTCGCGGCAGGTCTCGAAGAAGAACATCATCGGATGGCCGTCCGCGTTGCCGCGCAGCCGGGCGCGCACCTGATCCCAGCCGCCCATGCGCTTGTCGCGGCTGGTGCGGGTGTTGTCGGCCCGGCGGAAGGTCGCGCCGTGGCGCATCAGCGTCTCGCCGATGGACGGGCCAGAGATGACGGCAAAGGCCGCCGGGTCGAGGACGCCATAAGCGATGCGCTCGCGGGTGCCGGCGATGGTTTCCCGTGAAACGATGCCGACCGCGACCTGCTCGGCCGGCATCTTGATCCCGACGTTCGGCTGGCCGGTCTTGGCCCCGTACCACTCGCGGTAGCGGATGATCGCGCCCCTCGGGATCACGCGACCCTCGCGCACCATGTCGTCCTGACAGACCGCCCACCAGCCGACGCTGAACGGGTGCGCTGAGCCCCAGTCCATCGAGCGGAACTTGATCCAGTAGTCGGGAATGTCGAAGGGCGTGATGATGTGCCGGCGGCTGTCGAACTCGGAGAAGAACGCGCCCTCAATCACGTTCCAGTCGCCTTCGAGCCACGCCCTGACCAGCTGCGGCGAACCGGACGCCTTCAGCTTGTTGACGTAGCCGGGGTCGTTTTCCAGCAGCCTCGGATTGTCGGCCAGCCGGGACGGAATGTAGACGCGGGTGAGCCCGGTCTCGGGGTCGGTGAAAATGTTGTAAGGCCCGAGGTCGATGGCCCACTGCTTGACCCAGTGATGGCCGGGCCCGCCGGGGTTGCAGGTCGCCCGGAATTGGCACGGCACGCCCTTGGCTGAGCGCAGGCAGGCCAGCAGTTTGAAGATCGCCCCCGAGGTCGAATACTGGGTCAGTTCCTCGACGTAGACGCGCGTCAGCGACCAGCCCTGATAGTTCTGGGCGTCCTGATCGCTTTCGAGGTAGGCGCAGGTCAGCTTCCCGCCGTTGGCCATGTGGAAGTAGCCGCCCTTTTCCTTCCACGTCGCGGCCGAGCCGAACATCGCCATGCCGGCGGCGATGGTGTCGCGCAGGTCCTCGCGGGTCTTGCGCACCATCAGCCCCTTGGCATCGGGTCCGTAGTCCTCGGAATGTATCCACCATTCGCCCAGCGAACCGTGGGTCTTGCCGCCGCCGCGCGCGCCGCCGAACACGACGATGTCGCACGGGCAGTCGATGAACGCCTGCTGCGGGCCCGGCTGGGGAATGAAACCGGGCTGGACCTCGATCTGGCGGGCCGCCGCGCTCATGCCGCCACCTTGGTGCGCTGGGCGGCGATCTGGTCGAAGGTCGCCTCGGTGCCGGCGAGCTTGGCCTCGGCCCCGGCGAAGGCCTGCCAGCGCTTGATCGCCACGTCGACATAGGCCGGGTTAAGCTCCACGCCGAGGCCTTGGCGACTGGCCATCTCGGCGGCGATGATCGTGGTGCCCGAGCCCATGAAGGGGTCGTAGACCGCCTGCCCAGGCGACGAGTTGTTGAGCATCGGCCGGCGCATGCATTCGACCGGCTTCTGGGTCGAGTGGATCGAATGGGCGTCGGGGCCTTCCTTCTCTTGCAGGTAGCCGCTCAGCGCATTGATTTCCCAAATCGTGGATTGCTTGCGGTCGCCGGCCCAGTGCCCGGTGCCGCCCTTGCGCACGGCGTACCAGCACGGTTCGTGCTGCCAGTGATAGTCGCCCCGGCCGATCACGAACTGTGACTTGGCCCAAATGATCTGCGAGCGGAGCGTGAAGCCGGCGGCCTCAAGCCCCTCGGCCGCGCCGAGCGAGCGCAGGCCGCCGTGCCAGACGTAGGCAACGTCGCCGGGGAAAAGCGCCCACGCCTCGCGCCAATCGGCCTGATGATCGTTGGCCACCACGCCGGTCGCCTTGGCCCCGACGAGCGAGCCGTCGCGGCGCTTCACGCGGTTGCGCCACATCGGGTCGTACTCGACGCCGTAGGGCGGGTCGGTGACCATGAGGCCGGGCTGGATGCCGTCGAACAGGCGGGCGGTCACGTCGGCGCTGGTCGCGTCGCCGCAGATCAGCCGGTGCTTGCCCAGCAGCCAGAGGTCGCCCAGCTGGCTCACCGGGGTCTCGGGGACTTCCGGCACGTCGTCGGGATCGGTCAGGCCCTCTTTCGAGGCGGCGAGCAGGCGCTCGATTTCGGCCTCGGCCATGCCGGTCAGTTCGCGCATCTCGTCATCGAGGTCGGCGAACTCCAGCGCCAGCATCTCGTTGTCCCATGCGGCGTTGAGCGCCAGCTGGTTGTCGGCGATGCGATAGGCCTTGATCTGCTGCGGCGTCCAACCGACCGCCGTCATGACCGGGACGCTGTCGTAGCCGAGCTTCTGGGCGGCGAGCAGCCGGCCGTGGCCGGCGATTATCTCGCGCTCCTCATCGATCAGCACCGGAATGGTGAAGCCCCACTCGCGCATCGAGGCGGCGATCTGGGCGACTTGAGCCGGGGAGTGCTTCCGGGTGTTCCGGGCGTAGGGCAGCAGGTCTGCCACTGGCATGCGTTCGACGCGATCAGCGGGCCACTGCATCATTGCATCGGCCCTTCCGGCTTCGGCGCGAACTTCTTCTGCCACTCGTCCATCGACATTTTCTTGTCGCTGGCGCTGTTCCTGAGCGGCTTGCGAATGGTGGTCTCGACCTCGGCCTTTTCGATCACGAGGCCGAGCAGCTTGGCCTTGCCCATGATCGCGCCGACGCCGGCCGCCGGCTGCTTGGTCGCAATGGCCAGCTTGGTCATGAGGTCGAGTTCGGCCACGAGCGTGTCGACGGTGACGTCCAGGCGCTTGGCCTGCCGCTCCAGAAGCTCCTTGACGCGAGCAGCGACGTCGGGCCGGCGCGCATGCTTGGATGCGTCAGCACGATTGGCAGACGGTTTCATCTTAAAACCCGCCTTCGTGTAGGCCTCGTGTTGCGGCAAACCGCCGGCAAGGTTCTGTGCAAAACGTTCATCACGAGGGTTTGGAAGCACAGGCATCGGCGGCGCTCATTTGAAGCGGGATTGCGCTTTTGTACGCCTATAAGCCGGAAACCGAAAGCCCGGTTTCAAATCGCAATATTAGGTGTTTTTAATATAAAACTTTAACCGGGTTGTCGGGGGCTGGTTGACCTTTAAAGAAACTAAAGGCATATTTCAGCCCGGTTGGACGAAGGCCGGCCGGAAACTAAGTCAGGATTGACATGTTGCAGGGTTGCTTTCTGATATGAGGCGGTGTGGCAGTTGTACTCTCTGCTGCCGGCTGCTACCGCAGCGGGAAATGAATAAGTCTGCTGGTGAGCGGTGCGAACACCAGCGGCATACTGGCTGCAAAATATACGACCTTCGTCCACCCTCTTGCCGACTATGGTCCTGCCGCTGGTTAGTCGAGGACGACACCGCCCGATTGAGGCGACCCGACTTCACCCACTACGTCATCGACATCATGCCCGATTTTGTCACCGCCAAGCAGGACGACGGGCAGGCCTTCCAAGTCCCCGCGATCCAAGTCTGGGTCGATCCCAAGTACCCCGACGCGCACCTCGATCCTGAGCTTCGGCTCTTTCTCGCCCGGCGTGGTGAGGAGGACGGCGCGGTCGCCATCATCCGCTACGACAGCGGCGACGGCTTCGTCCTGATCCCGCCCTGCATGACCAGTGATGGCAATTGGATGGAGCGCCGGGATGGGATCAAGGAGCGCGAACACACTGCCGCCGAGAAGCACCGCGTCCTCGGCGACATGATGGTCCGCGCCGTGACGCAAAACCTTTAAACCAGAGCAGAGAGGGAACCACCACATGAGAGCATCCGCAGCAGTCGTTCGCTTGCCACGTCAGAACCAGATCGTGAAACTTGACGATGGCCCGGCGACGATAGAGCTTTGCCAGCGCGCCATCCGAACATCGCACCAGAAGTACTACGAAATCGCAATGCGCTCTGGTGTTGGCGTCCAGACCGTCTCAAACATCGCCAGCGGTGACACCAAGTTTCCCCGCATGTCGACCGTCATCCGCATTCTCATGTCGCTCGGCTGGGAAGTCTACGCCAGCGACAAATAGGCCCCTTCACCTTCTACCCAAAAATGAGGACCCCCGACCTTGAACACCAGACCCTTAATTGAAAGCCCGGCGCAAGAGCGCGGACGACTTCGCTCCGACAAAGCCGGCGAGTTCCATTTTGACGACACGCTCGATTACGTGAGCTTTGTTGCCGGCAAGCTTCGGCAATCTTCGATGAAGTACGGTCACGTCGCCAAGGGCGGCGGCATGAGCCCTTCGACGGTTTCCAACCTCGCGAGCGGCAAGACCCACTATCCGCGCTTCTCGACCATAGCCGGCATCCTCGGTGCGCTCGGCTACGAGACAGTGATCCGGGCAGGAAAGGCGGGCAAATGACCGCCAAGACCAGCCAGCACCTCGCCGACACGCTCCGCGCCGCCGGCTTCGAAGACCTCGCCAAGCGCGCCGAGGCCGACGAGTTCCACGACTTCCTTTCGCCTCACGGCCTGCCCGAGCTTCTGCTCGCCGAAGAGTTGGCCACGCTTCAACAGCGCGGCTACCCAGCGGCGAAGGACATTCGCGAGCGCCTAATTCAGGGCGACTTCGACGCCTCGACGGAGGAAAGCGAGGACTGGGCCAAGAGCGCGGATGGGCAGGAAACCTTTAACCGATTGATAGGGGGAAAATCATGAAAGACGTACAGGCAACCCTTCGCCGGCTGGACGAGGAAATCGTCGGCCACAAGCAGAACATCGCCCGGCATCAAGTCGAGATTGCCCGGCTGCAAGACACCCGCGCCGTGCTGATGCGCCTCGCCGAGGACGACATAGCCCACGCCGAGGCGGCCAAGGCTGAGCGGGTGGGAGTGCTTCCCGGCGAGCATGCCAAGCCGCAGCTGATCGTGCGCAAGATCGGCAGCGGCGACGAGGAGGGCTCGGCTTCCCAGGCGGCCAAAAGGTACGGCAAGACCATTCACGCCCGCGCCAACGGCAGCGCCACGGCCGAAAAGCCGAAGAAGCGCCGTAAGCGCGAGGCTTCGGAAAGCGGCGAAATGCGCGCCAAGATCATGAAAATCATGGACACCACGCCGATGTCGAGCCGCGAGATTGGCGACTTCCTCGGCCTGCCGCGCGACGAGAAGGCCCGCAAATCGATGTCGAACGCGCTCTACCAGCTCAAGGTCAAGGGCGAGCTTATCCGCGATGCCGAACACCGCTACGTGAGGCCTCAATGACCAAACGGATTGCCCTTGAAGACGAGGTGCCCGACGATGAGCGCGTGACGCTCAACGCCGGGCGCTGCCCTGATTGCGGAGGGCGCGGCTTCGTCCTTGGGCCTCGCGGCGGAATGAACCAGAACATCGAGTGCGCCCAAATCCGCTGCCGGGCGCGCTTCAACGTGGCGATTTTCGCTGGAGCGGTCCAGCATGCCGAGCGCATCGAGAAGCGCACCGAGGGCGGGCCGCGCTGGCCATCGGAGCCGGTCCAATGATCCCGCACCTGCGCAAGACTGAAAACCTCGCGCCGCTCAGGCCAGACCGGGCGGCGCTGCACGAAATCGCCTGCGCCTATGCCGAGGAGCAGTTCAAGCTCAAGGGCGGCTGCGACGCGACGTGGCTGGTGGCGGTCGGGCCTCAGGTCGCATGGATCGAGACGCCGTTCGATGGGGTCCGCGACAAGCAACAGACGACGTTCATGATCCGTGGTGTCCTCGCCGCGACCGGCGCGCAGGCCTACAGCTACGTCACTGAGGCCTTCGTGGCGGCGGTCGCCGGCATGCCGCCCGGCGAGGTCAAGAAATGGCTGGCCTTCGCGAACGAGCATGGCGTCTCGGCGCTGCCGGAAAAGATGCGCGAGGACGTGCTGATGGTCTTCACCCACGACCGGGCCGGCGGCACCTCGATCACCCGCTATTTGGTGACCATGCGGCGCGGCAAGGGGCCGAACTTCCTCGGGCCCCGTGTCGATGAGACCGACCCGGCGACCGGCATGGCCGGTCCTATGTTCAACCTGTTCGCGCCAGAGCGCCCTTTGGAGGACTACGATGCCAGCTGAGACCGCCCAGAGGGTCGAAAAGGCCCCACAGCCGGCCACGGAGGCCCCGCAGGCGCCTCCGCAAGGTAGCGAGGCACCATCCGCCGGCTGGCGCGGCTCGCGTTTCCTGCAAGGCATTCAAGACAGCCTGGGCGGCGAGGTGCGCCCGCTCAGGGGCGGCAACTGGTAATCAAGTTTTCTCCTGCCAAAGGCACCCCCCCCGCTCAGCGGCAGGAGAAAGACGGACGGTCGCGCGCTGGGTAGACGTTGCGACCGTCCGTCGACAACTTCGAGGAGAGACCATGACGATGACGCCGCCCGAGCTTACGCAAGCCGAGCTTGTCGACCGCATGCGCCGGGTCGAGGAGGTCCACCGAGTCCTTGAGGCCCGGATGGCCTTCGTCCGCTCGCTTGAGCGCGAACTGATCCTGTGCGCCGTCGTCGTCTATCTCGCCGGCATCTTCCTCGGCGTCATGATCGCCAAGCAATGGTGGGGCCTATGAGCGATGCGCTGCCGATCTGGGTGGTGTACGATCACCCGAAGGACATGCCGCACCTGTTCGTCGCCCGGCGCTGGCTGGTGAACGGCAAGGGCCAGCGCATGACCGACATCATTCTGGTCCACACCGAGATTGACCCCCTGCGCGAGCAGCTGGAAATGCGCGGCCTGATCAAGCTCGACCGCCAGCCGGGCGACGACCCGGTGATCTTGGAGACGTGGGTGTGAAGTGCTGGATACTCGATGAGACCAAGAAGCCGGTCGAGGTCGATCTGCTGACGTGGGCGCGCTGGTACGAGGACTTCGACCAGCGCCGCGTCGCCGAGACCGAGACCGCCTGCTTTCGGGTCTCAACGGTCTTCCTCGGCATCGATCACCGGGGCTGGCGCGATGGCCCGCCCATCCTGTTCGAGACCATGGTTTTCGAGCGGAAGGCGCAGATCAAGAAAATCTTCGGCAAGCTCATGCCAATTCATCAGGACGTCGACCAGCGGCGCTATTCCAGCTGGGACGACGCCGAGTCCGGGCACAACGCGGCGGTGCGGCGCATCCTGAAGGCCGAGGCCGACGCCGCCGGCAAGATCAGGCGTCGCGCCCCAGCTGCTCGCCGCTGAAAATGTGAAGCATGCCGGCATAGTCCGCGCCGGTCGCCTCGACCACGTAGCGGGTCTCGCCGGCCTTGGTCTGGAACACCGCCCTGACCTCGCCGGGGTAGGGATAGCCGGTGATCTTCTTGACCGCCTCGCCCTCCGCGAAATTGTACGGGACCGGGGTCGGCGGGGCTGGCAAAACCTGTCCAGGCGTCGAGGGTCGCAGCCATTTCAGCAGATTGCCGGCCGGCCCGTTGAAGCGGTTCCCATCGACCGGGCCCTGAATGCCGTCGACCGTGGCGCTGTCGGTGTATTGCCAGAGCGTCCAGACCGGCCACGTGGCCTTCGGCCACACCGGCTGCGCCATTGACGTGTAGTGCGCGATCCACAGCGAGGTCTTGACCAGCACCTCGTCGTGATTGTCGCCCAGCTGGCCCTTGAGCATGCCGCCGCCATAGATCGTGATCTGGAGGTCGAGGCCGGCCGCCTGAAGCGCCAGCACCGCCTCGCGAAGATCGGCGAGCGAGCAGGAGGTGTCCTCGTAGTCGATCACCACGCGCTCGCCGCGCTGCGGGCTCACCACGTCAAGGTAATGGGCCATCTGCTGGCCAACCTGACCGTGCTTCAGGAAGTGGTAGGAGGAAACAGCCAGGTTTGCCGCTCTGGCGGCCTCGCGGCGCTGCCCGAAGACCGGGTCGACATAGGTCAGCCCTTCTGTCGCTTTCAGGATCGCGCCGACCGTGCCGCCGGCCTTGACCCGAGCCCAGTTCGGCTCGGGCTGATGGTGCGAAACGTCGATGCACAGCGGGTTCATTTTTTGGCCGCCTCGGCGATCTTCTCGGCCACGATCTGCTCGACCATGTCGACAAGGTGGGAGGCGAGCATCGCCCAGATCGGAATGCCGATCAGGCCTTGCGCCTGCTGCTGCGGCACCATGCCGGCGTTGGTGAAGGTCTCCTCCAGCTTGCGGGCAAGCTCGCGCTTGTTTTCTTCGGTCGTGGTCATGGTCAGTCTCCTTCGAACAAATCTGGGTACTTGGCGGCGATGAGCCGGCCGGCCTGCGCGAACAGGCGGGCTGAGGTCTCTGCGATGATGACGGTGCCGTCGTGCGTTTCGAGCCGGATGGCGACGGAAGGGCGGCCCGAGCGCATGCCCTTGTCGAGGACGGCAACCCTGATCGGCTGGCCGCCGTCGCCGATGTGGAGGAAGCGCTGGTGCCGCTTGGGCTCGGGGAACGAGCCTTCGCCGTCGAGCGTGATGATCAGGGCTGGCATGACTTGCTCCAATCAATCGCCGGTAGCGTCACGCGGGCCTTGTCGGCCTTGTGCTGACCCCAGCCCAGCTGCGAGGGCGGCAACCGGCCGCCGCCGTGGCGATTATGCAGGCCGGTGTCGTGCTTGGCGTCCTGCTCGGCGACCGCGCGGAAGCGGTAGTTGTTCCGAAGCCGCTTGATCTTGCTCATGATGGCTTTTCCTCCTTCAGTTCCAGCCCCTCACGGATTGCCCGGATCGATCCCCGGCCGGGGGCCGGTTGCAGCCGCCTGACCTCGCCCCGCAGGGCCTCAATCTCGCCGATCAGGCCCTCCAGCAGATCGAGCCTGATCCAGCAGTGCGTCTCAGCGGCGGTCTTGGCCTGCTGCGCCTTGGCGCGGTCTAGAAAATCGCTCATTTTTTCCACACCTCGATGGCTTTCCAGCGCTTCTGGGCGAAGTAAGCCCGCAGCCACTCCTCGCTCTTGCCGACCGCCCATTTCAGGATCGGCGCGGCCTCGGTGCAGCGCCCGTCGACCATGACGAGCGCCGCGCAGAAATGCGGGGCATCGACGCTGATCAGGCGCTCGGTCATGGCCACGCATCCTCCTCTCGCCAGCCATCCGCCGCCAACTCGGCCATCAGCCATTCGATGGCCTCAGCCGCCTTGCCCGAAAGCGTGTCGGCGGCCGGCGTCCCGTGCTGGGCGTCAATCCTCGCCCTGGCCTTCAAAATCCGGGCGATGTCCTCGCATTCGTTCAGCGTCATGCCAGCGCCTCCTCAAGGGCGGTCCTGAGCAGCCGGGCGGCGCGGGCCTTTTGCTCGGCCTGCCAGCGCCCCTGCCAGTAATTCGCCGGCAAGGTCGCGTGTTCGGCCTTGGCATAGGCGATGCTGGCAACCTCTGAGGCGATCAGCTGGTCGGCCTCGGCATCGAGCCGCGCCTCAGCCCGGCGAGCGGCGGCGAGAAGATCCGATGAAGTCATGGGTGTTCCTCCCGCATCATCGTCGGCAGGTCGATATCGGGCAGGTCGTGAAACTCGACCTCGTCGCACATGGCCCAGAAGGCCCCGATTTGGCGGTCAAGGTCCTTCATCGCCTGCGCGCCGTCCTGAGCGGCGACCTTGCGCAGGATCGGAATGCCGGTGACGACGGAATGCTCGACCTCCTTGCGGGTCGCCAGCCGGCCCTTGGCCCAGAACGAGACTTTGTGTGCCGGGCCGATCTTCCACAGCGGCTTGCCACCATGGTTTTCGATGCCGAACGACTTGGTCACCCAGATCGCCGACACGCCCGGATTGCGGTCGATCATGATCCCGGCCGGCTTGTCGACCGGCTTGCCCTTGTAGGTGCCGTCGTCGGACGTCGTGCGCTTCGCCAAGGGCTGCGCCATGAAGGGACAGTTCAGAACGGCAAACTGGGCGCACTCGAAATGGCTGGGCGGCTCGGCCGAGACCCGGTTGATGCAGCACATGGGGCCGATCACGAAGGCCTTGTAGCCGCCGAGGCGCTGGCCGCAGACCCAGCATTTTTCATACTTGAGTGCCTGCCTCATCTTTTCCGGGTCAAGGACCGGAAACAGGGGCTTGCCGGCGTCCCAAGCAACGAACCACGGCACCGGATAGCCGCGCCGGTCGCGCGGCAGGCTGTCGATGCGCGAGGGCACCCCTCCGACGAATTGCCTCATGCCGCGTCCTCCCTTTTCGTCGCCCGGTAGGCGTCCAGCGCCCGGTTGAAGTGCTTCTCGTTGCAGGCCTCGCATTCGGCCCAGTAGAAGTGCCCATGCGGACACTTGCCCGGCCGGTAATGCCGGGGGTGCGGATAGTTGCCGGCGAGGAAGTCCTCGATGGCCTTGAGCAGGATCGCCTCGCCGTTCATGCCGTCACCTCCTGCGGCAAGCTCGCCAGCCGCTCGCGCCCCGCCTGGACGACCGCCGGGTCAAACGCCTTGGCCTTGAGACCTCGCCGGATCGCGGCCCGGTCGCCGAGGCCAAGGACCCAGCGCCGGCAATCGAACGCCCGGCAGACCGCCGGGGCATGATCGTGGATCGTGCAGCCGCCCTCGCCGAGGTAGACGCACTCGTTTCGGTCGGCCTTTTTCGCAATCGCGAGCCCCGGCTGGCCGGTGATCGGGTTGACGACGATCTGGGTCCAATAGCGGCTCTGGTCGTCGCCCGGCATCAGCAGGATCATCTCGCCCCGGCAGCAGGCGGTGCAGCCGTTACAGGGCACATGCTCGGTCGGGATCATGCCGCCCCCTTCCTGTCGCGCGGGCGGCCGATCCGCTGGATGCCGGCGGCGCAGTCGGCCTCGTATTGCTCGGTCGTCCTGACCGGCGGGCTGGGGGTCGCCTTGTCATCCATCGACGGGGTCACAGGCTCGCTCATCGATCCGACCTCCGCACCACTTCGATCAGCGTCTCGATTAGCCGCTCACGCTTGGCCTCGGGCATGGCCTGAATGTCACCGCGCCAGAGCCGGCCCAGCAGCATCAGGTAATCCTCGCCGGCCGCCAGCAACTCGGTCAGGGCCTTCTTGTCGTCGGGGTTCATTGCCGGTTCCTCACGCTGAAGCCCTTGCCTTCGAAGCGCACGATCAACTCCTTCATGAGCTTGACCATGTCCTCCCGGCTGGCACCGTTGGAAATGTAGTTGGTGCGCCCGCCCTCGACCTCGCCGAACGGGAAGACCATCAGCACGAAGCCGGTCTTGCGCGGGGCCTTTTCCTCGCGCCCGTCGTTGAGAAAACCGTCCAGGGTCTTGGCAATCGCCAGCATCTGGTCGCGGTAGCGTTCCTCGATGGGGCCTTCGTCGCGGGCGCTCACCGCAGCCTCTCCCGCAGCTGGGCGATCTGCTGACCAAGGTCGGCCTGCGCCGTCTCGATTTCCGTGGCGAGGAAGGCAATCGCCGGCAGCAATCCGGTCGGCAGCTTGGCGGCGCTCCGGGTCCTTGGCGCATGGCCCTCGCCGACAATCGCTTCCGTAAGGCCTCTTATTTGCTCTTGCAGTGCATGGGCGCTGTCAGCGGCATGGGCCAAGAGGGCGAGCGGTGAAATCGTCTGGGGGGTGTCTGCGTGCGGGGTGGAGGGGCCCCACATCGTAGCCGGGGCGGGGGCCTGCCGAAACGCCGGGGGGTGGCTCGGCTTGGCCAGGGTCGCGTCGACGGCGCGGCCGAGGTCGCGCTGCAACTCAGCGAAGGGATCGCTCTGGGGCTTGGTCTGGGGAATGGTCATAGGTCTCTTCCTTTCTTCAACGATTTCAATGCCTTACGCAGCACCCTATTGGACACCGTGGCCGAAGGGGGTGATCGACTGTCAACGCCACGAGGACGATGCGGCGCGATTGTTCGCTGCGGTTGGACGGGCCCCGCCCTCGCGGGATCGCGCGCAGCGGACGCGGTCTCGTCTCCCCACCATCGATCACGTAGGAATGGCATCCTATTCGACCCTTTCGAGCAGCTTGGCCTTCAGCGCCTCAAGGGCGCGATCTGCGCGCTTTCTCGCCTCGGGATTGATCGCAGGGCCTGTCGGCCTTGGACGCGGTTTCTTGGGCTTGCGTGGCCCGTTGTCGTCGCGAGGATCGCGTGGTGGCAAAGGGCCGGGAAGGCCGGGAGAGGTGCCCATCAGTCCTTCACCCTTCGATCAGCTGCGACCTCTGGCAGTTCGAAGTCGTGCGGGTTGAGGCAGGGCACGGTGATTTCGCTCCTGCCGTCGTGCATCAGGTCGACCGAAGCCATGAGGCCCTTGGCGCGATAGTACGTTTCCCACGCTCGCCATTGCTCTGGGTGGTGGCTGCGGCTGATCACCAGAGGCTTCTGGCCCTGATCGCGCAGCTGCTGGAACCGCTCGCGAAAGGCCTGAGCCGCTTGGCGCTGTCGGGAAAAATCGAACGTCGTCGTCACCACCTCAGTCCTCCTCTGGCTTGCCTTGCCTAATCGCTGCCTCAAGCGCGCCGAACAGGCCGACAGCGCTTGGTCGCTTCGGTTCGTCCTCGTCGTCGTCAAGCGGTGCCTGGACGAGCCGCGACTTGAGCAGCGCCTCCGATGGCGCGGTCGGCGAGCCGCCCTTCAGGCTGGGCGAGCCGGTCCGTGCCGAGCGCTCGACGTGGCCGTTTACGCGCGGAGGAAGCGCACCCAAGTCTGGCGAGCTTGGCGCTACAGAAAAGGGCTCTCTGCCTGTTAAGGGCAGAGCCCTTTTCTGTTGTGGTTGTGGTTTGACCCCTGAAGTTGAGCCTGAGACAGGCGCTGCGGCAGGCTCTGATACAGGCTCTGTTGCAGGCGCTTTTTTCGGCTCTGGCTCAGAGGGTGTTTTCCCATGTTTTGCGGCCTTTGCGGCTCTGGCTCTCGCCGTACTGGCTTGCGTTTTTTCGACAGATGCCAGCGCTGCGGCGCGCACTTCTTGCAGGTGCTTCTGGACATAGATGTCGCCGACATGTGGGTCGATCTGTCGCCGAAGTAGGGGAACGATGTGCGGCTTGAAACGCGACCGCCACGCCCTGACATCGAGGCCGATCATGCGGGCGATTACCTTGTCGTCAGCCTTGAGCCAGCCCTGATTGAGCCACATGCGGCCAAGCACCAGCGCATAGATGCCCTGCGCCTCGGTCGGCATCACCGCGACCTTGGCGTCCGAGAAGAACCGGCTCCAGTTCATCATCATGAAGGGCAGGTCAACCATGCTATGCCGCCACCTTGGTCGCGAGGAAGGTGGGAAGCTCTGCCATCGGCTTGAGGTCGACGGCGTGGACGAAATAGGCCCAGCGCTCGCGGCCGGTCGGGTCGGACCAGTATTTGTCCTGCTTGCCAGCGCCGCCCATGATCCAGCCGCGCAGCGTGACCAGCGGCGGCTTGGTGACGATAGCCAGGACCCACGGAACGCCGGCCGCGTCGTCGGGGTGCAGGATCAGCCGCTTATCGAAATGGTCGACCGCGCGGACCTCGCAGACCCCGCAATCGACCAGACCCGGCGTCAGGCCGAAGTCGGGCCAATAGACGCCGAGGAATTTGCAGGTGGCAATCTCGCCAAGCACGCCGTTCAATTCGTCATCGAGGCTGAGGTCGACCGCGCCGTGGCGATGGTTGCGCCCGTTCTTGAGCGCGCTGGCGCGCCTGACCGCCGCGACCTCTGCGCCGATCCTGACCTCGGGCCATGACAGCAGGACCTCGATCATGCCGCCACACTGAGCCGGATGGCTCCCCACGTGGTCAGCTGCTGCATCGCCTCATCGAACGAGCGCACGACAGCCCACGGCACACCGCGCTCAAGGCAGGCGTCCCGAAACTCTTCCTGCTCGGTCGTGAGCGGCGAGGCACCGCGCTTCAATTCGAGCCAGTGGTGCTGGCCGGCCGGATCGATCAGCAGAAAGTCCGACCAGCCCCTCTTGAGGCCCATGCGCTTGAGCCGCGCTCCGGTCCTCGCGTCGCGGCGCTCGCCGGCCGGGAAGTGCGTCCATAGCCAGCCGGCCACAGCGCCGATCCTGAGCGCGTCGGCGACCGCCACGTGCGTCTTGACCTCAAGCGGCAAGACAAGCGCCGTGCGGCGTTTCCTGACGCCTGGGCGGGCAGGCTGTCGGTTCATTGCATCGGCCCCTCGGTCGGGATGGTCACGAAATCATCGTCGGGGCCGGCGGCGTTGAGCCGGTCGATGACGTAGCGCATGGCAGCAGTCGCGGCGCGGCTCAGGCCTTCGGCAAGCTCGGGGTTGCGCTCCCCGATGTCGTCCAGCGCTGCGTCGCGGCTGATATTCGGCTGGCGCTTGAGGCCCATCAGCGCCTCGAACAGGATCAGCTGGAGGTCTTTCTCATCGAAGGTGGCCACGACCACCTGATCCGTCGGGGGCTTTACCATGATGTCGTCCACGCGCACTTGCCGTCTCCTCTCCACGCAACAAAGCCCCCCGGCCTTGAAAGGGATCAGTCGTCTTCCGGCGGATAGCCGGCGAGGTCGTTAGGCGTGACCTCGCCCTCGGTCACGATGGCGATCCGGCGGGCAATGTCGCGGCCGGGCCACGGCGCATTGTCGGCAAGCAGCATCGAGACGTAGGCGGCGGTGCAGCCGATCAACTCGGCGAACCGCTGCTTGGTCATGGGGCGAGGCTTGCGCTGGAGCCATTCTCTCAGCCTGTTGGGCTCAGAGCGGGGGCGGGCTCGGCGCAGAGGAACAACGTTCGTCGGCTTGGCATCTGGGGTGAGCGTCTGGTCCATGAGCGAATTAAAACGCCGCTTCAGAAGCCCGGTCAATGGGGAAAATCACTGGCATGTGAAACGGGGTTGTGGACCAACGCCTTAAACGGCGCTTGCCAAAGTATGTGGGCGTAAGGCAAAATAAGAGCGCGGCTGTTGAAAACGAAAGGAGAGAGAATTGCGATGAAGGTCTCGATCAACAGGCCAACCCGTGTGCGCATCACCAGAGAGGTTGTGCACTACGTCAAGGAGTGGCGAAAGCACTTCGGCCTGAGTGTCGACAAACTGGGCGAAGTCGCTGGCATCAGCGGCTCGATGATTTCTCAGCTGGAAAGGGGGAAGACCACCTACACCCAGAACACGTTGGAGGCGCTTGCAAAGGCAATGCACCTGCAACCGTGGCAGCTTCTGGCCTGCGGACCCGATGAAAATCAAGAGCTTTGGCGCACAGTCATGAACCGCTCGGATCGCCGAGCGCTGCTCGACGGGGTCGATGAAGCCGAACTGCCGGTGCTGGAGGAAATGCTCAACAATAACTGCGAGGCGGCCGTGAAATCATGGTCAGCGCTCTCGCAGAAAAAGACGCGCGAGGAGCCCACCAAGGCGCGCTGATTTAGAGGCTCAGTCCAAGAGCCCACGACCACTAAGCCGGCCCCTCCTCGGGCCGGCTTTTTGCTGCCCGGCGCGACCCGTGCGCCGATTGGGCCAACGTAGGTGCGGATTGCCCTCGTTAAGCCACTATCCACAACCCGACTTTATTTTTTTCGCTTCCGAGCCGTTTTCCCATTGTGCTGAGATTTGAAGCGTGGTTGCATAAATGACATGCCACCCGTCCATATCTGCAAGCGTGCTTTCTATCACGAAGCCGGGCACCCGGAGGTCTCCTACGAGGTGCTGGTCGATGGCGAAAAGTACGTCTGCGACGAGGTGCAATTGGAACTGCTCTACGACGGCGTTGCCCCGGTCGACCTCGATCTGGTGCGCCTGCCCGAGGAGGACGAATGAAGGTCGCTCGCTTCCCCATTACCGACCGCTCGACGTGGCTGGCTTGGCGCACGGCAGACCTCACCGCGTCCGATATCGGCGCTGCGGTCGGCCTGGACCCCTACAAGAGCCCGTTGAAGCTCTACGCCGAGAAGACGGGGCTCCTGATGCCCGATGGCGACAACCCGTCGATGCGGCGCGGTCGCTGGCTTGAGGCCGCCGTGCTTGAGGCGATCCGCGACCAGCACCCTGACTGGGAAGTGCGCCCGGCCAAGGTTTACCTGCGCGACGAGGAACTGCGGCTGGGCGCGACGCCCGACGCCATCGCCGCGACCGACGAGCCGGGGCTCACCAACATCCAGTGCAAGGTGGTCGCCCGCCCGGCCTATGAGCGCGACTGGGGCGAAGGCCCGCCGATGAACTATCAGCTGCAAACCCTGACCGAGGGCATGATGCTGGACGCGGCGCGCAGCTTCGTCGCGGCGCTGGTGATCGACACCTACACCGCCGAGCTTTACCTGCACCGGGTGCCGCGCCACGAGGGCGCTGAGGCCAAGGTGCGCGGGATCGCCGCCGAGTTCTGGGCCAACGTCGCCGCCGGCAAGCGGCCGGCCGCCGATTATAAGCAGGACGCCGAGACCGTGGCCGCGATGTTCCCGCAGTCGGTGGCCGAGCCCGTGCTTGACCTCGCCGGCGACAATGCGCTGGCCGTGCTGCTGCCGCACCGCGAGGTGCTGAAAGAGATGATCGCCGAGGACATGAAGCGCCTCGAAGCGATGAACACGGAAATCAAGGACAAGCTCGGCAAGGCCGAGCGAGCCACGCTGCCCGGCTGGCAGATCAGCTGGAAGACCGAGAAGCGTGACGGCTACACCGTGGCCCCGTCGACCCGGCGGGTGCTGCGCGTGACCGAGAAGCCCATCGATGAGGAGAAAGCCGCATGAGCCAGACCGCAACCCGCGAGGACCGCCGGTCCCGCTTGGACGAGTTCGCTAACAGTTCGTCTACAGGCAATTCACAGGGCGGCGCGATGGTGCCGGCGATGGCCGGCGCGCAGCAGAGCAATCTGGTGTTCGGCGCTCAAGCCGTGGCCGTGCATCGCGACGAGGCGCGCATCCTGCAAAAGATCAAGGTGCTGGCCGCCGCCGCCGGGGACGACTGGTATTACCGCTTCCCGGTCAAGGACAACAAAACCGGCAGGACCAGCTATATCGAGGGCCCCTCGATCAAACTGGCAAACGACATCGCTCGGCTCTACGGCAACTGCGAGGTCGACTGCCGGGCGCAGGACTTCGGCAACGTCGTGATGTTCCATGCGCGGTTTGTCGACCTTGAGACCGGCTACGCGCTCACCCGGCCGTTCCAGCAGCGCAAGGGCGCATCGAAGCTGGGCGGCTCCGACGACGCCCGCCGCGAGGACATCACCTTCCAGATCGGCGCGTCGAAATCGATCCGCAACGTGGTGGTGAACGCCTTGCAGACCTTCGCCGATTTCGCCTTTGAGGAGGCCAAGGAGGCGCTGGTCGACAAGATCGGCAAGGACATTGAGAAATGGCGCGCCCGCACCGTGGAGCGCATCGGCGCTCGCGTCGACATCAAGCGCGTCGAGGCGGTGATCGGCCGGCAGGCGAAGGACTGGCTTGCGCCCGACATCTCGAGAGTGATTGCCATGGGCAAGGCGGCCGACGACGGCATGGCGACGTGGGACGAGACGTTCCCGCCGCTCGGTCAGGTCGAGGATGCCGCTGCCGATCAGGCCAAGCAGGCCGAGGAGCAGCGCAAGGCCCTGGACGATTTCGCCGACGAAAAGGCGATGGTAAATGGAGAGACTGCCGGTGGGTCCGTCGCACGAGACACCGGAAGTGAGGCCGCCGACGCTGCCGCAAGCCCCCCGCACCCAGCGTCGGCGGCCGATGAACGCACCCAGATCATCGACCGCATGCTCAAGCTCGCCGAGGAAGACCGGCCGGCCGAGGAGCGGCTTGAGCGGCTGGATTTCGGCATCAACGACCTGATCGATGAACACCCGAAGCTGAACGCCTTCGTCAAGGAGGCCGGCAAGACCGCCGCCAAGGTGGTGAAGGGCGATCTGCCGGTCGAGGCGGCGCGCAAATACCTTGAGGGCGTGAAATGAGCGACGAGAGCGACAAGGCCCGCGAGGCCGGCAAGCGCGCGAAGTTCGAGCGGCTGGCCACGGCGCGGACGAAGAAGGCGATCAAGGCAATCCGGGTGCTGGCCAATATGGGCGGCCAAGGGCGCTACAATTACGAGTTCGCCGACGCCGACGTCGACAAGATCGCCGGCACCCTGGCCGATGAGGTCGCCAAGCTTCGCACGACGATGATTGCGCCCGGCCGCCAGCTGGACATCGAGTTCGACCTTTGAGGCACACGCGGCCACAGAGAGGCGACAGCCGCCGGCCGCACTCACCCACCAGCCAACCGGCCCGCGCGCGTTGGCGGGCCTGTGTGGCGGCACAGAATTGAAATTAGGAGGCCAACGTGGATCAGCCGCAGGAACACCCGCGCTTCGTGACCATCGACTTCTTCGTGAAGGACATGCTCGGCTACAAACACCGGGTCTCCTATTACGACCACATCAATGATCGCGGCTGGCCGCAGCGCGTCTATCCGGGCGGCACCAAGCCGATGCTGGTCTACGACGAGTGCGTCGCCTACCAGCGCATGAAGATGGCCGAGCGCGACCCGACCCCGAAGCCCGCGCCTACGGTCAAGCGCCGCGTCGGCCGACCCGTCAAGCAACCCGAAGCGAGGGGGTGAGCTATGCCAGCCCGCAACCCGCGCACCGCAAACCTTCTGCTGGGCCGGCAGCACGAGGAGACCATCAACCTTCTGGAGCATATCCACCGGCTGCTCCACGTCGTCCTTGAAAGGATCAACCACATGTCTGCCGTTACCGACCGCCTCGTCGCCTCCGTCGCTGCGCTCACCAGCGCCGAAAATTCCGCGATCACCCTGCTCGGCCAGCTGTCGCAGCTGATCCGCGACAACGCCGAGGACCCGACCGCCTTGAACAAGATCGCCGACGACATCGATGCCAACACGACCGCAATTGCCGCTGCCGTGGTGGCCAACACGCCGGCCACGCCGACCCCGCCGGCTGGCGGTGACACCGGAACCGGTGGGGACACTGGTGGCTCGACCGGGGGACAGGTCTAAGCTACACAGAGCGAGTGAGTTAGGTTCCCCACCGACTGAAGAGGCCGGCGCTTGAGTTTCGCGCCGGCCTCTTTTTTCGTCCGAGCCGCACGTCGCGGCGATTGCTTGGCCTTAGTGAAGGTGAGACAGGCCGAGCGCCGCAAGGGTGAAGGCGCTGCCCAGCACCAGCCCCGTCACAAGCATCACCCACTCGCCCTTGGTCATGCCGGCCCCGCGCTCGATTGCGCGACCGCGATGAAGCGGATGAGGTCGGCCTCCTCCTTGTCGGTGATCCGGCGGGCCGGGCTCATGTGGCCCGGCCTCCACCCGGTCGGCTTGCGCAGCCAAATCGTCTGCCAGTTGTCGTCGCTGCTATAGACCCGGCCGTCGACCATCTCGACAGTCTCGTGCTTGGCTTTGCACCGGGCGTTGAAGGCGTCGATGCGGTCGCGGTGAGGGCTCATGCGGCCCTCCTGATCTGCTCGACGTTCGACTTGCCTTCGCAATAGTTCGCCCAGGCCTGCATGATCGCGCGACGCTTCTCGACCGCCGTGGCGCGGCGGTAGGCACCCTCAACCGCGTCGAGGCCGTGGGCGAGACAGAACTCCCGGTCCTCCTTGGCGAAGGTGGTCTCGTCGCCAACCCAGTCGGAGAAGGTTGACCGGAAGCCGTGGACCGTGGCGCGGCCCTTGAGGCCGAGGCCTCCCTTCTTGACCGGGTCGGTGAGCTTGTCGCTGAAAGCGGTCGGGCCGACCGCCGAGCCCTCGCCCTTGCCGGTGAAAACGTAGTCGTTGCCAACGAGGCGCGGCACCGAGCGGAGCAGGTTGATGGCGGTGGTCGAGAGGGGGACGATGTGTTCGACGCCGGCCTTCATCCGCTCAGCCGGGATCGCCCAGAGGCCCTTGTCCAGATCGATTTCGCTCCAACGGGCGAGGCGGGCCTCGTCGGTGCGGGTTGCGGTCAAGACCGTGAAGGCGAGGCCCTTAGACGCGGTGCCCTTGAGCGGCAGCAGCTTGGCCATGAAGGCCGGCACCTCGGCGTGAGGCAGAGCGGCGTGGCCTTCGGCCTTGGCCTTGGAGGCCTTCTTGCCCAGATGCTCGGCGAGGTAGCCGGCATAGACCGCCGGATTGGGGCCGGCGTGAGCGCCCTTGGCGATGGCGAGGTCGAGGACCTTCTCGATGCGATAGCGCACCCGCTCGGCGGTCGGGCCCTTGGCAACCCAGATCGGCTTGAGGACCGCAAGCACGTCATCGCGGGTGATCCGGCCGGCCTGCATCGTGATCAGCTTCGGCGCATGCTTGGCAAGCGACAGCCGCCACTCTTTCTCCTGCGCGATTTCCTCGCCGTTGCCCTTCCAGTCCTTGGAAAGGGTCGCGAGCTTTTCGTCCAAGAGCGCGCCGAAGGTGACCGAGGCCAAACGGGCTTGCTGCTTGAAAGCGATGGGATCGATGCCGGCGGCGATCTGCACCCGCACCGCGTCGGCGGCGAGGCGGGCCTGCGTCAGGGTGAGCGAAAGGGTTGAGCCCGCGCCGGTCGCCGAGCCGAGGCCAAGCTCGCGCTGCCGGCCGTTGGCCTGCCAAAGGTAAACCCAGCTTTTCGCGCCGGTCGCCGAGACGTTGAGATAAAGGTTGCGGGCGTCGGCGTAGCGGCCGGGTGCCGGGTTCTTGCTCTTGAGGGCCGAGGCAAGCCGCGAGGCGCGGTCGGCGGGCGAGAGCTTTGCGTGAGCGGTTTTCATTGAGGCGTCTTCCTTGTAAGAGCGTGTAAGGGTGGTTCCCAAGCCCTAGACGTTTCCCTAGACCGAAACGCCTACTGCTGCTTACAAGAATTAAACCCGGCTTATGGAGAAGTCAACGTTTGTGGCCCTTTCAGCGTTATTATTTAACCCAGCTTACCGTCACTTACTCCCCCCTATCGGAGGAGATGTCCGATAGTTTGTCCGACATCGCATTGTTTTCCTTGCATAAAAGTTGGAAACTCTAAGCCTTCCCCAGAGCCGTCCCCGGTCGCACAATATCCAGCCCGGTTGAACAAAAAAAGGGCCGGCGTTGGCGGCCGGCCCTTTTTCGAAAGGGGGTGTGCGACAATTAGGCTGCGTCGTCCTTGAAGGTCAGCCCTCGCTGATAGTCGCGGATCAGGTCGCTGAGCCACGCGGCCGGCTTCTTGCCCTCGCGCTTCGCGAGCGCCTGCAAGAGCTTTTCGGCATTGTCATCGATGCGGTGAACGGCCATCGGATCAGGCCGCCGCCTTGGTGCCGAAGTACCGGGTCACCCGGCCTTCCTTTTCCTGCCTGAGCGTCAGGCCGGCCGACCGGGCGACCGCCGGGACCGACACCGCCGGCCACTGGGTCAGGTCAAGGATGTCTTTCGAGGTCGCGCCCTCGGGGCGCAGCAGGAGTTCGGCGGCAAGCTGGTTTTTGCTCGGGCCGCCAGCGCGAGGGGCGCGGGCCTTTTTGGCGCTCTTGCCGGCCTCGTAAACCCGGCTGAGCAGATCGCGCATGTAGGTGTCGCTGCGGGTGTCGCTCGCAATGAACTCGGCGAAGAAGACCTCGATAGGGTCGACTGCCGGGGTGGTCTCAGTCATCGGCTTGTCCTTCCTTGGCTTGGCGGCCTTGGCGGCCTTCGGAGCGGCGGCCGGCTTTTCGGCCTTCGCCTTTGCCGGCTTCGCAGCCTTGGCGGCCTTGGCCGGCTTGGCGGCCTTCTTCGCCTTCGCCTTTGCCGGGGCGGCGAGGTCGCCGCTGGCAATCGCTTCGAGGATGCTGAGGCCGGTGGTTTCGGTTGCGGTGGTCATGGGTAGAGCCCTTCCTTTAAGGTGCTGTTTCCGCTCGGGAAATCGAGCGTGGCACACATCGCTCCACTGCGCGCACGACGCAAGTCCTGTTCTGAGGCCTATTTCGGCGCGGACGACTGGGTGGCCTTAATCTCTTGAGCCGTCTGGTTCACCAGCGCGATCTGCGTCGAGATTGCCGACAATTGCGTGTTGATGTCGGCAAAGCGGTTTGCATAGCTCTCGGCCAGCCGGTTCATGCGGATGTCGACATTCTCGATGGCCTTTTCGTTCTGGGCCACCCGATAGTCCAGCTGATCCATTTTGGCGTCAGAACGCTCAAGCAACGTCATGCGGGCCTCCATCGCGCCGAACTGGGTGTTCAGGCTCTCGATGTTGCGGGCGTTTTGCTCGCGACCCGTGCGAAGCTCGGCGAGGGTGTAGCCCCACGCCATGAAGCCGCCGACGAAGCCGCAGACCACGGCAAGCGTGTTGATGTTCCATTCCCACTTGAAGGTGGGACGGGGGACGCCGCTGTCAGGCATCGCATGTCCTCATTTGCCGACACTGGCAGGGGTGACGGTCGGCGTGAACCACGTCTTGATCACCCATGTGATGATGGCCTGGGCCGCCTGAATGCCGGCCACGACCTCGGCCTGCACCTCGGGCGGAATGTTGATGCCGAAGATCACCAGAACGCTCGCAGCGAGGGCGAGCGCCTGCGTCCAGTTGACCTTCGAAAACCAAGCCGATTTCACTTCAACGGTTGCGGTAGCCATGGCTCTGCTTCCTTTCCTATGACCAATATGTGGTCAGTTTGATCACCGGCCAGATGGTGCCCGAGGCCGCCTTAGGTCCGAACAGAGACCCGGTGGTGAGGTTGACATAAAAGTCACCAACGACGCCGTTGCCGGCGACCGGGTCGACGGTGCCGGAAATGAGGTTGATGGCATCGAGGCCGGGATCGCCCTGCGGGCCCTGAGGTCCAACGGGGCCAGCCGGGCCGACCGGACCTGCGGGGCCGACCGCTCCGGTGTCGCCCGTGTCGCCCTTGATGCCCTGCGGGCCTTGCGGCCCGACCGGGCCGGTCGCGCCGGTCGGTCCAGTTGCGCCGGTCGGGCCGACCGGACCTTGGATGCCCTGAATGCCCTGCGGGCCTTGGACACCTTGGACGCCCTGCACACCCTGCGCGCCAACGTCGCCGCGCGGGATCACGAAGCTGATCACCTGATTAGGAGCGACCCCGGTGATGGTCGCCGTGGCGGCCGAGCCCGGCGCGCCGGTCGTGATCGTGCCGATGGTCAGCACATTGGCCGGGCCGGGAACGCCCTGATCGCCTTGCGGACCTTGCGGACCCTGCGGGCCGACCGGGCCGATGACGGTAGGCACCTGAATGGGGGCGAGCGGGCTCGTCTCGCCATAGGCGGCGGCGCTGAGCATCAGTACGCCCTTGGCAAGCAATCCTACGGCCACAGGCGGGTCCTCAGGGTTGTCGGCGACGCGGCGCTGGTAAAGCTCAACCGTGTAGCCGTTGGGGTCTGTGAGGGCGCTGCCGGGCACGGTGACGGCTCCGACGCTGTCGACGTCATAAGCGCCGATCCTGCCGGTGCTGCGCTGCAAGAGCGTCAGCTGCGGCAGCAGGGTTGCCGGGTCGACCGGGTCGCGCCCTTGCGTCAGGAACGTCAGGTCGAGGTCGAGGTCGACGCCGGCCGCCGCGCGAACGGACAGCAGGGCCGGCTCGATCTTTGAGACGACGACGGTGCGGGCGAGACCCATGTAGACCTCCTCAGGGCAGAGTGGCGTAGGCGTTGGCGCGAGCGTCCCAGATCGAGCCCAGGACGAACTCGATGTCCCCGTCGGGCACCGCGTCGCCGCCGTTGGCCTCGATGTTCTGCGAAATCGTGGCGTTCGAGGCCACGAGATGCAGGGCGAGCAGCAGCGCCTTGTCGTTGCCGGTGACCACGCGCCCCGCATAGGCGACGCGGACGGCGTGGTTGGCCGTCGCCGGGTCTTCGGAGGCCACCTGCTGGGCGACCTTGAGCGCGATGAAGGCGACGCGGGTGTAGAACGTCGGGTTGCTCGCGGCGGCGATGATGTCCTTAGTTGCCATTGTAGATTTCTCCCAAGGTTGGGCCGCCGAACAGGTCGTCGGGGGCGCTGAGG
>Ga0310811_10000927_pt1 | contig 37626 bp, 42 predicted proteins | sample YCmetagenome_FD_207642 | JGI IMG/M metagenome (GOLD analysis project Ga0310811, IMG submission 207642) | Soil microbial communities from experimental microcosm in Duke University, North Carolina, United States - YC | ecosystem: Engineered > Artificial ecosystem > Soil microcosm > Unclassified ... | reverse complement strand
CGTATTTCAGGTCGCGCAGCACATCCATACCTAATATCTTCCGGCTGCGCAAAGCTGGATCAGGATTATGCTTGTCGGTCCATTCGTCCATAGCCTTTGCCGGGTCGTCTTTGTACCAGGTGATCTTCCCCCTAAACCTGTCCCCGCTTTTATATACCTGGACAACCAGGTTCTTTTCCGACGACACCCACTTACCCAGTATACGGTCGCCATTTGGAGGCGTGGCCCCGTTCGACAGCAGGCAGGAAAAGATCAGAAGTATTATAACGAGGCCTTTAAACATGGTAGCGTAACAACAAGCGAAAATAGCTTAATGTTAACATCACGGAAATAAAATGTTTAAATTATCTTCTCACCGCCTGTTCGCAGATATCTATCCACTGCATTACGGTAAGTTTTGAAGCCAGTTCGCCAATAAGGGCGTAAGGTATGTCGTCCATTTTTTTAAAACGGATGCAGGCCTTACCCATATCCAGTTTTGTTTTGCAGTGTTTGGGATATTCGTTCGCAAACCATTCGTGCAGTTTGCTATTGCCGTAAACGCACATAGCATGTAGTGCAATAAAATTTTTCTGCGACCCAAGGTTCATATAAGGCAAGGGCACTTTCGGATCGCAATGGTAGCCTTTGGGATATATGGAATGCGGCACAACATAGCCCAGCATGCCGTACCCCATAGTTTCTTCGAAACCCTCCGGAAGATTTTTCAATATCGCTTCGCGAATTTTACTGACAGCCTCCTTTCGTTCGGGCGGAAGGGAAGCAATATACTCGTCCGGTGTTTCAGCAGGCGATTGCATAGTAATTTCGGTTTACTTGAGATGAATATAGCTAAATTCTTAGATTAACGAATGTTAATTTTCTCTGCATGATCAAAATTTGTAATTTACGCAGATAAACCTTAACCAGGAAAATGCCTTTTCGACCCCAAACGATCAGCAATGATGATGTGCAGCTTGCCAGGCGCAGGGACGTGCTTACCCGTGTAAGCCGCTTCTTGACCATGTCGGTGGGCATAATGGGTATGCTGGTTCTATCAGGCTGGTTTTTCAATATCGAATTTTTAAAGCGCCCCCTGCCTAAACTGGTTGCCATGAACCCGTTAACGGCGATGTGTTTTATTTTGTCTTCCTTTTCCCTTTTTTTATTGACACATCCTGCGTCAATAAAACGGCGAATAAATGCCGCGCTGGGTATTACGTCTGTTGTGATTGCAATAAGTATGACCAAGCTATTAAGTTTAACTTTAGGCTTAGGCATACATATCGATGAGTGGCTATTCCATAACAAGCTGGAAAAAGATGTTGTAGGCAATATAAGCAACCGCATGGCGCCTAATACTGCTGTCGCATTTCTGCTTACCGGGATAGCATTGCTGCTGCTGGACAAGCAAACCGCCAGGGGCAGGGTGCCCTCACAGTATTTAGCATTGGTAATAAGTATGCTGGGGATGTTATCTGTACTTGGCTACCTGTACAGGGTGCAGTCTTTTTACGGCGTTTTGACCTATATACCGATGGCTATTCATACGGCTGTTTGTTTTTTGCTCATAGCAATTGCAATTTTGTTCGCACACCCCGAAAAAGGTTTGATGGCCGTTTTTACCGGTACCGAAGCCGGGGCCACTAACGCCCGCATAATGATACCGGCTGCTATTATAATTCCCCAGGTGCTTGGCTTTTTCAGGCTTTATAGTTCGTGGGCCGGGCTATTCTCGCTTGAATTTGGCACTGCTCTGCTCATATTGTGCACTATGGTGATCTTTTTGACCGTTGTGTGGCTAACTATACGGGAACTGAACAGAAAAGAGGCTTTAAAATTGGCCGCACAGGAACAATTACGCGCAACAAATAAAGAGTTGGAGGCGTTCTCCTATTCTGTTTCGCACGATCTTCGCGCACCGCTCAGGGCCATCCAGGGTTACACCCAAATGCTGAATGAGGACTATGGAACCTTGTTGGACGAGGAAGGTAAACGGATTATAGGTGTGGTAAAAAACAATACCACGCAAATGGGCAAACTTATCGACAGCCTGCTTGCCTTTTCACATCTCGGCAGGAAAGAGATACAAAAGACGAGGATCGACATGAATGGCCTTATCAATAATGTATTGGTTGAGATAGACCGGTCGGTTACCCATAATGCAAAAATAATAATTGATGATTTGCATGGTGCAAATGGTGATTATAATTTGGTACACCAGGTAATGTTTAACCTGATCTCAAACGCGATTAAGTATTCGTCAAAAAAAGAGCAACCGGTTGTCAAAATATCTTCCGAAAAAAAGGGCAGCGAGGTAACATTCTCTGTAACGGACAACGGAGCCGGTTTCGATATGCAATTTGCTAACAAGCTGTTCGGTGTTTTTCAGCGCCTGCACACCGAAAACGAATTTGAGGGAACGGGTATAGGCCTGGCTATCATCCACCGCATCATCGCAAAGCACGGCGGACAGGTTTGGGCCGAAGGCAAAGTAGATGAAGGCGCCACCTTTTATTTTACACTGCCCGAAAATTAATTCACCTTATAGCAGGGATAAAATTCGAAATTGAACATCCGAATTTCGAAATCAAACTTATATTTGAAGCAAACCTATATTTCTTCTTCCATGAAAAAGCTACTGCTACTGCTGTTACTATTACCCTTGTTGTCCTTTGCCCAGCAAAAAAACATCTACCACAAAGGCTGGATCGATTTTAACAAGAACGGCAAAATGGATGTGTTTGAAGACCCTTCGCAAACAGTTGAAAAACGCATTGCCGACCTGCTGAGCCAGATGACCGTGGAAGAGAAAACCTGCCAGCTGGCTACGTTGTATGGCTATAAACGGGTTTTAAAAGAGGAAATGCCGGCGGAGTCGTGGAAGAACGAAGTATGGAAGGACGGCATAGCCAATATAGACGAGGAACTGAACAACCTGACATCGCATACCGATGCTGCGCCAACGCAATACTCCTACCCTTACAGTAAACATGCCGCTGCCATTAATACCATACAAAAATGGTTTGTGGAGGAAACACGCATAGGCGTTCCTGTTGATTTTACGAATGAAGGCATACATGGATTGAACCATGACCGGGCTACCTCGCTGCCGGCGCCTATCGGTATCGGAAGCACCTGGGATAAGCCTCTGGTTCGCCTTGCGGGTGACGTTGTTGGGCGCGAAGCAAAAGCTTTAGGATACACCAATGTATATGCACCGATACTCGATCCTGCCCGCGACCAGCGCTGGGGCCGGGTGGTGGAATGTTATGGCGAAGATCCCTTTCTGATAGCCGAACTGGGTAAACAAATGACCCTCGGGATACAGGAACAGGGGGTTGCGTCAACGCTCAAACACTTCGCGGTGTACAGCGTGCCAAAAGGCGGGCGCGACGGCGCGGCACGTACCGATCCGCATGTGGCTCCGCGCGAAATGTACCAGTTGTACCTTTACCCGTTTCGCCGGGTGATACAGGAGGCGCATGCCATGGGCGTGATGAGCAGCTATAACGACTGGAACGGCGAACCTATAACCGGCAGTTATTACTTCCTGACCGAACTGCTGCGGCAAAAGTTTGGCTTTAAAGGTTATGTGGTATCGGACAGCGAAGCCGTTGAGTTTCTTTACTCCAAGCATCACGTTGCAGGGGATATTAAAGAAGCTGTCCGCCAGGCCATTGAGGCGGGGCTAAATGTCCGGACCAATTTTACCATGCCGCAAACTTATATTATGCCGCTGCGCGAATTGGTTAAAGAGGGCAAAGTATCAATGAAAACCCTGGACAGCCGTGTAGCGGATGTATTAAGGGTAAAATTTGAACTGGGGCTTTTTGATCATCCTTATGTGCAGGACACCAAAGCGGCCGATAAGATCGTCCACAATGCTGAGGCAAGCCAGATGGGTTTACAGATGAACAGGAAGAGCATGGTACTGCTTAAAAACGAGCACAACTTATTACCATTAAATAAACCGGCCTTAAAAAACATACTGGTTACTGGTCCGCTTGCGGCGGCCACCAGCTATGCAACCAGCCGCTACGGCCCGTCGCACAACCCAACTACGAGTGTTTTGGAAGGTATAAGAAATTATGTGGGCAGCAGCACAAAAGTGAGCTATGCAAAAGGCTGCGATATTGTGGACGCGACCTGGCCTGAAAGCGAGATAATTGAGACGCCGCTGACAGCGCAGGAACAGGCAAGTATCGATTCTGCCGTAAATCTTGCCAAACAATCCGACGTGGTTATAGCAGTTGTGGGCGAAGATGAGAACCGCGTGGGTGAAAGCCTGTCGCGTACCGGGCTTAATTTGCCCGGCAGGCAGCTAAAACTGATTCAGGCATTACAGGCTACAGGCAAACCGGTGGTGATGGTGATGATAAACGGGCAGCCACTTACTATTAACTGGGAAAACAAATATGTACCTGCGATACTGGAAGCGTGGTTCCCCGGCCCCGAAAGCGGCCGCGTGATAGCTGAGACCTTATTTGGCGATAACAATCCCGGCGGAAAATTATCCATCACTTTCCCAAAAACGGTTGGGCAGATAGAGTTCAACTTTCCTTTCAAGCCATCGTCGCAAGCCGGGCAGGGCGGGCCAAACAGTTGGGGGCACACCAGCGTGAATGGCGCGCTGTACCCTTTTGGGTATGGATTAAGCTATACGTCGTTTGATTATAGTAACCTACAGGTATCGCCCGAAAAAGAAAAGCAACAGGGTGACGTAAAAGTGACTGTGGATGTAACCAATACCGGGCAGCGAAAAGGCGATGACGTGGTGGAATTGTACCTGAAACAGGAACTGAGCGATGTAACTGTTTATGATTACGACCTGCGCGGTTTCGAACGCATAAGCCTGGAACCAGGTGAAAAGAAAACGGTGGAATTTACCCTGCACCCGGATGACCTTGCCATATTGGACAAAAACATGAGCTGGATGGTAGAGCCCGGCAAGTTCCAGGTGATGATAGGGGCGTCGTCGGAAGATATTAAGTTGAAACAGGAGTTTGAGGTGGAGAAATAGTCCTCGATACGGGCTTACGAAGTTTTGAAACCTTCGCAACTTTGAATAATCTTTACTCGCCCGCGTAAGGATCTTTTATTTTTTTATTCGAGTAGCTGACCTCCGAAAAAGTGACTTTATTACTCTTACCCGTCGGCGATTGCGCCATAAAACCAAGCTTCAGCGGCCCTTTTGCATTAAACTGCAAGTGCCGTACCAGGAACCATTTTTTATTGTCAGTTGAATAGTATAGCGTTATTACATTACCGGCCTTTGCTATTTTGTAGTAAACTTTATCGCCGTTAATGGCTACCGAGTTGCAATCGTCGGAAATGTTATTGGTTACCACGCTAACTACACGGTGCTGTCCGGTATAATCCTTTTCAAAGCAGAACTTTATCCAGTTCAGGTTATCTGCTTTCAGTACTATTGCGCCGCCATCCCATTTATTCCGAAAATGATGTTCGATACAGGCAGTTAGCACAAAGTTATCGTCCGGTTTAAAAAAAAGCTTTGGGGCATTATCAGTATTGTAAGTTACGTTCGGGTCGCGGAACATATCCGTTTTTTCGCCAGCCTCAACGGTGATCGAATTGACACCGGCCGAATAACTCAATGGTTTATTTTCCCAGGTAAGCAAGTAAGGTATCTTTAAGAACTTTAAAGGTCTCTGCGCATCGCAATTAACCGAGACCAAGGCAGTGAAAAACAATGCCATGCTGTAATTATATGCTCTCATTTATTGTGGTTTAGCGGTTTTTACATAAATGTAAATACTTTCGGAAACTTTATTGTTGTCCTTGTACTTTATGTCATATTTATTACTTTTATAAATAATTTAAAAAGTGCTTGCCGGAAACCCCGATTACGGCCAAACCTGAATTGTTTGAATGGAAATTAAACCTAAAAGTGTAATAAAAGGTTCTCAACTAAAGAACATGATCATCAAGCGGCTTTATTTTGACAAAGCCATGTCGTGCGCCGAATTAAGCGACCTTTTTGATAAAAGTATCCCTTCCATAGCCAAAGCTATTAACGAGCTGATAGACGAAGGTTTTGTTGTTGAACAGGGCTATGCCCCGTCAAGCGGCGGGCGGCGCCCCCTGCTCTACTCCATTAAGCCCGATGCCATGTACATACTGGCCATTGCGATGGACCAGCTTTCGACCCGTATCCAGTTACTCGACCTGTTCAATCACCCGGTAGCCGATGCGTTGTCGATAGACCTTAGGCTGCAAAATAACCCGGATGCACTCGGCATTTTGATAAAAAACATCAACGAATATATCAGTAAAGCGCCGGTGCATAAAGACAAGATAGCCGGTATCGGGATAGGAATGCCCGGGTTTGTAAATGTACTCGAAGGTGTTAATTATACTTACCTGGATAGCGGCGGCACAAGTTTGTCCCAGTATCTTACCAACCAAACAGGCTTGCCTGCACATATTGATAACGACTCCAGCCTTATAGCGCTAGCTGAACAAAAATTTGGCACTGCCAAATCGCAAAAAGATGTAATGGTGATCAACCTGGGCTGGGGCATCGGGTTGGGTATGATCGTAAAGGGCGAAATATACCGGGGGCATAACGGGCTTGCAGGGGAATTGAGCCATATCCCGCTTTCAGATGACGATACCTTATGTGCCTGCGGCAAACGCGGGTGCCTTGAGTCGGCAGCGTCCATGCTTGTAGTTTCTGAGAAAGCAATAGAGGGTATCCGGAGCGGAAGGGTTACGAGTTTAAAAAATTCGGGCACATCGCCAACAAAGGCGTTGGGCGATGCCATTATGGAAGCCGCCACCAATGGCGACCAGTTTGCTATTGAATTACTTACCGATGCCGGTTACAAAATAGGCAAGGCACTTGCCATCCTAATCCATATCATGAACCCCAAAACCATTGTATTAAGTGGCAGGGGCGCACGTGCCGGCAAGATATTGATGGCGCCCATCCAGCAGTCGCTTCATAAATATTGTATCCCGAGGCTTGCCGAAAGCACCGAATTGCTGATATCAGACCTGGGCTTTGATGCCGAACTGATTGGCGCCGCTGTGTTGATGATGGAGAATTTTGACCGGGACCACAAAGTTTTAATACACGCCTGATACTTTAGCCGATGCATATCCTCGTATTAGGCGGTACAGGCCGGACAGGCAGACTGGTGATAGACGAGGCGTTGAAACGGGGATATAAGGTTAGTGTGGTAGTAAGCCACGAATACAGGTTAAAACACGACCCCAAACTTCTCGACGTACACGAAGGGACACCTTTGAATAAATACACCCTGGCTGAAGCTATGAAGGGTTGTGATGCGATCATCAGTACGCTGAATATTTCGAGGATGTCCGATTTTCCCTGGGCAGCACTGCGCACCAGCGAGGATTTTCTGTCCGTATCGATGAAAAATATACTTGAGGCCGCTGCTGAAAAACAAGTGAAGCGCATTATTATAACAAGCGCCTGGGGAGTAGCTGAAACCTGGAAGGATATTCCATTTTGGTTCAGGTGGCTGGTTCACTACAGCAATATCCATTATGCTTATTACGAGCACGAACGCCAGGAAGAATTGCTAAAAAATTCGGATACTGAATGGACCGCTGTACGTCCCGCCGGCCTTACCGATTCGCTGAAAGAAAAGGAAATAAAAGTATCGTTAAATAATTCGCCTAAGCCCTCGCTTACCATCAGCAGGCTTAATACAGCAAAATTTATGCTGGATGTTTTGGAACAGGGCCTTTATATCAGGCAGTGCCCGGTAATATCGGAAAAGTAAATATTTTATAACAACTCCTTCAGTTCTTCAAACGAATCAATCGTCGCCACCATTCCTTCTCCTACCTTGCCAAACCCGTATGATGCAAAGATGAAAGGCACTCCTGCCTTAGCAGCCGAATCGCGGTCGCCGTTGGTATCGCCAATGTAAACCGGCGCCTGCAGGTTATGATCGTTTACAATATCCCTGATATTTTCGGCTTTGGGCTGCCCTTTGGTGCCGTAGCATTGATGGGCTAAAAAATGATCCGCTACCGGGCAATGGTCCAGGAACGTTTCGATATAGCCGCTTTGACAATTGCTTACGATATACAGCTTATACTTACCTGCAAGATATTTAATAGTGTTCGCCAGGTCGGGATAAAGGTCGCCGCCCATCTCCTCCAGGATATCTATTTCACTTTGTGCGCAAACCGATTTAAAATAATTCCGCCGTTCAACTTCCATGTCGGGCAGCAAAACTTCAAATATCACGTCGTAAGCCATTCCGGTTATCGAGCGTACGCGTTCGCGGGTAATACTGTCCACTTCTTCATAACCCACCTGCAGCCTTGCCTTTTCCCAGGCCAGGGCCACATTGCCGGTCGAGTCCCAAAGGGTACCGTCGAGATCAAAAATTATGCTGTCGAATTTATTTTTCAATGAAGCGGCTCCTGTTTGCATGGCCGCAAAAATAAAAGATTTTACAATTATTTAAGCGCCTGTTTTATCGCTTCAAAATCGACGATATAAATATCCGACAGGCCGTTGTTTGCAGATTGCAGTTTGCGGTTCAGCCGCTGCATGTTGTCCGCATGTGCCGGGGTAGCCGGATCGGTACTGCGGGTGCTGCCGAAATAGAACCATTTCCCATCGCGTGTTACTTTGGGCGACCAGTCTATCGAATTTGAGCTGATAGGCTCCGGCAGCTTTTTCGCCTTTGTCCACATACCGTTTTGCTTATAACTTATGTAGAAATCGAGGTTCTTTAAACCATTTGGCCGGCTCGAATTGTAGATCAGGTAAGACTCATCGGGTGCTATAAACGCCTCATAATCGTGGTAAGGCGTATTGATGGCATCGCCAAGGTTTTCGGCTGGCTGGTATTTACCATCCTTATACTTGCAGCACCAAATATCGCTGCCGCCTTTGCCGCCCGCTCTTGTCGACCCGAAATAAATATTGCCGTTATCCGCCAGCGTAGGATAGTATTCATCCTTTTCGCTGTTGATGGGCGCATTAAGCCTGACAGGCGCGCCCCAGCCATTTTTAGTCATCCTCACCATCCAGATATCGGTGTCATCCTTTGCCGGGTCGCCGTCCCTTAGCGGGCGGTTCGACATAAAATACAACGATCGTCCGTCCTTTGCTACAAATGGGTCGGCATCCATATATTTGCCCGAAAAGGAAGCTACGGCGGGCTCGGTCCACTTGCCATTGCGCTTGTACGACACACAAATAGCGGATATTTTCAGGTCGTAACTGCATTTGATAAAATAAAGGGTGTCTCCGCTTGGTGTGAACGTCCCATGGGACTCGTAATCCCCTTTGCTTATCACTCCGGGCTGAAATACCTGCGGAACCAAATTTTTACTATTTTGCGCCTGGCCAATTACCGCGGAACCAAGCAAAGCAATTACGGCAACTATTTTTTTCATTTGTACTTTAGTTTATACCAAAGCTATGCTGCGCGAAGCAAACGGCCCTTTCGATCCTGAATATTTTGGGCGATTTAACTTTGCATTTTAAGTTTTTTTATGAATAAAAATTTGAATTATAAACCTTTGGACGATCTGAGTGCCCATATACTGGAAGAACTGCAGTTAGATGCACGCTTATCTGTCACCGAGATCGGGCGGCGAGTGGGACTTTCCGCTCCTGCCGTGGCCGAACGTATCAAACGCATGGAAGATGAGGGCATCATTACCGGCTACCGCGCCATGATAGATCACGATAAGATCGGCCTAACCGTTAACGCTATCATCACGCTAAAAGCAAATATGACACATGCAGCGGCGGCCAAACGCATAAGCGAGATACCTGAAATAATAGAATGTTATAATATTACCGGTTATAATTGTGTTATTATGAAGGTGGCAACGCCGACAACAAAACGGCTCGAGGCTATTATAGGGCAGCTTCAAATGATAGGCGAAACCAACACATCCATTATACTTTCGCCTACCTTTGAACCTAAAATAATCCGCCGCAATTAATTTGTAATTTTGAATAAAACTGAACGAAATGAAGACCATAAAGTACATTGCCATTGTCCTGCTATTTATTTCCGCGGGCCGGTTGCGGGCCGAAACCACCGACTTTAATTCATCCATTAATGCTGCTGTAAAAAGCTACCTGGAGATCAAGAATGCTTTGGCAAGCGATAACAGCAAAGCGGCAAATGACGCCGCCAAAAAATTCACCAACGATCTGAAGGGTATTTCTGCCGACCAATTAGATGCAAAGCAGAAAGCAATATGGCAGAAGTATGCAGAGAAGCTTCGTTTTGACGGGGACCATATCGGCGAAAGTACCGATATCAAACACCAGCGCGAACACTTTGGCAGCCTTTCGGCAAATATGTTTGCCGTTTTAAAAGCGCTCAAGGGTAACGAAATGATGCTTTACGAACAATATTGTCCTATGGCCAAAAAAACTTGGCTAAATGAGACCGCCGCTATAAAAAACCCTTATTTAGGTAAAGAAATGCCTTCTTGCGGTGTTGTTAAGGAAACGTTGAAAGCCACAAAGTATCCAAATAAATAAGGCCCCGTTGCCGGGGCCTTATGGTTAAGGGGCAAATATTAATTACACCTGCCTTTGCAACTGTTCATATCAGAACAGGTTGCTTTATCCTTGCAGGTGCCGGTTTTAATATTTTTGGCACATTGGCCTGTGCATTCCTTTTTTACAACTTTAGTATCAGGTTTAACAGCAGTACCACTTGCAAATACGGTTGCGCCGGCCAATAACATAGCCACTACGCCTAAGCTTATTTTTTTCATTTTAATAAATTTTAATGTTAATAAATTATCCTTATCGTTTCAGAGTGAGGGCGATTGTTCAGGATAATAGCTTAGGCGGTCGCCAGCAGTCAGATAAATAGTTCGAAACAATATCGTCGTTGGTTGCTGGTGTCAAATTAACAGTAAGTTCCCGTATCACGTCTTTAAAACTGTGAACAGGCTTTGTTGCCGGCATCGAAGTGCCGCAGGGAACAAAAGGGTTGCAAAAATCGCGGTTGCACCCGCCATTATGATCTTTTCCCGGCGCCTCGTCCTGGTGTCTTGCTTTCTCTTTGCAACACATGTCATTGGAGCGGCAATTACCCGGCTTGTTAGTCACCTTTAAACCCATATTGACAAACGGCTGCCCCATAAGCAAACCGAAATACATGATCAATATAGACGCAGCGATCTTCACAATCCAAATGTAAAAAACCTTTATAAAAAACAATATGATCTAAAGCATTTTAACATTTTTTTACTATATTTATATATAACCTTATAAACCTATGCAAAGTACCCCAGAGTTATTTGACGCAATCCGTTCTATTTTAGGTCCGCTGAGTCAACCACAGGTTGATACCGTAAATGCGATACTGCAATCATGCGAGAACCATGGCGTAACCGATCACCGGCAAATTGCCTACATTATCGCTACCGGTATCCATGAATGCGGGCTGAAACCCATACCTGAGTCGTTGGGGTCGAGAAAAGGACGAAGATATAACAACCCCGATCCGGTTACCGGGCAAACTTATTACGGCCGCGGCATAGTACAACTAACCTGGAAAGACAATTATCAAACCTTTGCTAATCTTTTACATATCGACCTGGTTCATAATCCTGACCTGGCGTTACAGATTCCCACAGCAGCGGAAATAGCGGTTATTGGCATGAAGGGCGGTATGTTTACCGGGGTTAGCTTGTCAAAGTATTTTAATGATACCATTACCGATGCTATAAATTGCCGCAAAGTGATCAATGGTTTGGATCAGGCCAACCTGATAGCAGGCTATTACGGGAAAGTATTCAATGCAACTGCCTGACTGACCGGGTGTTTGATACATTAAACAATTTTCTCCTTTTTGCCCGAATCCAGGCTGCGATAAATCGCATCAACCACTTTCATGTCCTTTAGCCCTTCTTCACCGGGTACGCGCGACCGTTTATTTTGACGTACACATTCGGCAAAGTCGTCCATTTGCATAGCCTGATGTATTACCTGCGGAATGTGCATAGGCCCGGCGGGTGTATAGCCTTCTACGCTGCCATAGCCATAGGCGGGTTCTAAACCAAACTTACCCTTTTCTGCCTCGACATGCAGGTAGCCCCAATTATGATTATAACTTGATTTACCCGTGGCCACAAAGCCGCCCGGGAATTCCAGTTCCCAGTAAACGGTTTCGTCCACTTCATTAAAAAATTCGGGGCGCGTTTTCTCCTGCCGCGCTTTTACCGCTACCGGCTCCTGCCCAAGCGTATAACGCGAACCCTGTATGGAATAAATGCCCATATCCATCAACCCGCCGCCACCGGCCATTGCTTTTTTCAAACGCCAGGCACTGTTGTCGGTGCCACCATAAACAAAGCCGTTACCCGTATCTATCGCAGTCACCTTGCCATAAACCTGCTTTTGCCCCAACCGCATGATCTCCATATTATGCGGCTCGAAATGCAGCCGGTAGCCGATGGATAACAGACGGTTTGCCTTTTTGCAGGCGGTTATCATCTCTTCACATTCTTTTGCATTCAGCGCCATCGGCTTTTCGCAGATGACATGCTTGCCTGCCTGCGCCGCACGGATGGTATATTCCTTATGCATGGATACCGGCAGCACCACGTAAATGATATCAATGTCTGGGTTATCTTTTATTTTGTCGAAAGTCTCGTAATTGTAAATGTTCTTATCCGGAATGTTATATTGCTTTTTCCAGGCCTCAGCTTTGGCCGGATGGCCTGTAACAATACCGGCGAGGTAACAGTTTTTAGTATGCAGCAGCGCGGGGCCAAGCTGCCCGTAACTGTAGTAACCCAAACCAACCAGCGCTATACCCAATTTTTTGCCATCCTTTGGCGAGAAGGACATTAACGTTTCGCCCAGAGCAAACGCACCAACGCCTAAGGAGCTTACTCGAAGGAAATCGCGTCGGGAAAATGGATGATTTTTCATAGCGGGAAGATTTTAGATAAAATTAGCTTTTTCGCCAATAACATCGTAATAGTAAATTACCAAAATATTCATGCGGTAACAGATAAATTGCGTAATTTGGTTACAGACATCCTTCATCACACCGTCATGAAACTCCACAGCTCCGCCCTGTCCATCGTTTTGATGCTAATTATTTTCGTGTTTGCTCAGTGGCCGCAGAATAGTCCTGTTAAACAAGAGATTGCGTCGACACAAACTTATTTCAAGGCGTTCCCGGTTAAGGCCACCCTTTGCGTTCCGCTTATAGATAGCACGGCTGATATTCCAGCGTTGACTGGTTGGGGAAATTATAAATGGAAAATCTCTAATGCAAGCGATAGCGCCCAGTTCTACTTTAACCAGGGAATCAGCATGTACTATGGGTTCCATTCTATAGAGGCAATAGCTTCGTTTACCAAAGTCACGCACCTCGATCCTAAATGCGCCATGGCGTGGTACGGAAAAGCGCTGGCCGAAGGGCCTACCATTAATTACCCTAACGGGTATCGCCCACCCTCAGATGCTTTGGAGGCCGCGGTGAAAAGCCGGGAGCTTTCGGGCAATTGTACGCCCGTTGAAAAAGACCTGATCAATGCTATTCAACAGCGTTACAGTGCCGATACTACAATCGCCGTCATAGACCTGAGGAAGAAATATGCCGATGCCATGCGATCGGTTTATGAAAAACACAAGGCCAACGCCGATGTGGTTACCCTATATGCCGATGCATTGCTGTTATTGCATCCCTGGGACCTTTACGCGCACGACTTTACACCAAAACCATGGACACCCAAAATACGTGCATTACTGGAACAGGCGATGGCCCTGTCACCTAAAAACCCCGGAGCCAACCATTATTATATCCACACTATGGAGGCATCAGCAACGCCGGGGCTGGCCCTTAAAAGTGCCCACATACTTGATACGCTTATGCCCGGCGTTTCGCATGTTACCCACATGCCATCGCATATTTATATCCGCACAGGCGACTATAAGCGTGGGATAGGGAATAATGAACGCGCCGTAGCCGGTTACAATAATTACCTGAAACAGTATGCCCCTGTACAAAACAATTTTCCTTTATATGCGCTCCATAATACGCACATGCGGATAAATTGCGCGCAAATGGCCGGTAACTATAACACGGCTATGTCAGGAGCCACTGAATTACAAAATTCGATCCCCACGGATTACCTTGCTTTGAAAAGCGCCGATGGTAATTATATTCAGTACCTGTACATGCAGCCCCTTTTAACAAATCTGCGTTTTGGTAAATGGGACGATATCCTGAAGTCGAACATTGCCGACAGCCTTGTTTACTGTGGTGTTTTGCAACATTTTGCCAAGGGAGTTGCTTACAGCCGCAAGGGCGATGTTGCTTCGGCACGAAAAGAGCTTCATCTGCTCGAAAAACAAATGCAGGATAAAGTACTTAATGAAGCGCTGGATAACTTCAGCCCTTTTCGCGAACCGGCCACCGTTGCGGAATTGATACTGGAAGGTGTCATCGCTGAGGATCAGAAACAATATGGTATGGCCATAAACTATCTGCAGCAGGCAGTGAAAGCCGAGGATCATATTATTTATGACGAACCGCGCGATTGGGCCATACCTGCCAGGCAGTACCTGGGCAATGTATTACTTAAAGCAGGAAAGTATGACGAGGCAATTGCCGTGCTGAAACACGACCTGGTGATCAACCCCAAAAATGGCTGGTCGTTGACGGGCTTAAAGACCGCTTACACCCATAAAAGAAATAGTAAGGCATTAGCTGATGTAAACGCACAGTTGAAGGACGCTTTCAGCATCAGCGATACGGACATACAAAAGGTTGTGTTCTGATTTAGTTCTTCTGCTGCTCGATATCTTTTTTATATTTCTTTATCGCCCTGATCAGGGATTGCACGATCTCGGCCTGCCCTTCTGCCGAGTTAAGGTAGGCTTCATCCTTGCGGTTATTGATAAAGCCGGTTTCCACCAACACTGCAGGCATAGCGCTTTGCTGCAGCACCAATACACCCTGTTCCTTTACCCCATGACTGTGACGGCCATCCACACTTTTAAATTCGTGATTAATAAGGTCGGCAAAACGGATGCATTGTCTCCGATATTTTTGCTGGTAGGCGCTTAACAAGATGGCGTTCACAGCACTGTTAGGTCCATAACCCTTATATTTTTTTTGATAATCCTTTTCCAGGAATACCGAAGCGTTCTCCCGTATAGCTTCCATTTGCTCGCCTTTGCGATGATAACCGTAAACCAGCAACACAACCCCATTTTCGGCAGTCGGGTTTTCGGGGTTTGAATTGCAATGAATGGAGATAAACAGGTCGCCTTTGTTCTCGCTGGCAATATCATCGCGACGGTGCAGTTCAACAAAGTTGTCCGTGGTGCGCGTCATCACCACATTAAGTGCGGGTATTTGTTCGGTTATGGCGGTACGGAGTTTTTTAGCTATGGCAAGGGTTACATTTTTTTCCTTCGAATACCTTCCATGGGCGCCCGGGTCTTTGCCGCCATGCCCGGCATCTATGATCACTGTCCTGAACCTGAAAACAGGCGCCGAGGGTTTTTTTGCGACTGTCTTTTTGGTGGCTGTCTTTTTGGTTGTGTGCTTTTTTTTAGTTTGCTGCGCAAAGACATTTTGATCATTCGACAGGACCGATAACAGGATAACGAGAGGAAGTATTTTAATACAAGTCAGATTTTTTAGAACCATAGGCTGCGGCAAAGTTAAATCGAAAATGGCACCCTGCAATCGTTTCCTACAAAAAATTTACTGTTAAATAAATTTCTTAAGACACGGGCAACTGCCGTAACCATCGGGCCGTAACTGTGTAAAATACTTGTTACAAATTAAACCCCCATATGAAAACACTAAAAATCAGCACAATGGCCACTGTTGCACTTATGGCCATCGCACTGGGAGCATGCAAAAAAAATGATGGCGCCCCTGCATCAACCGCCCCTCAAATGGCATTTCAATTAAAAGCAGTTAACTCTTCGGCCGGGCTTGCATCCGTGAACGGACTGGTTACCCAGTCGACCGCAAGCGCTTCGGTTACGTGGACGAGCGGCACCGCTAACATCACCCGCTTTAAATTAGAGGCGAAAAAAAATGGCACCGAGATCGAGCTTACTTCAAGGAATCTCTCAAACGTCGACCTTTTTTCTATTTCACCATCCGTTACAAGTATTACGCTTAACCCGGGTACGTTTACCGAGATCGAGATCAAAATTATGTTCACCCACTCTGCAGATCCGGCTTCTATGCCGCTGATCCTGAAAGGTACTTACAATAGCGGCACTGGCGATATTCCCATCGAGTTCGACCTCAACGACGACGCAACTATAAAGGCAGAAGCTGAAAACGTAACAGTTGCCGCCGGCATGGACTATACCAGCATTATTCAAATGCACCTGGATAAATTGCTTAAAGGTATCTCAACAGCTGACCTGGATGGAGCTGCACAAACAGGCGGCACTATTGTTATCAGCCAGGCATCAAATACAGCGCTATACGACGCTATCAGGCTGAACCTTGGTACAAGCTGCGACAACCAATTTGAAGAACACCATCATGGCGAAGGTAACGATGACAATGGCAATCATGGTAATGACGATGGCAGCAATCACAATTGATTGATTGCAAGCAGCCAGATCATTCATAGGTACCGGCCCGGGTTTGAAATATGTTTCCCTGTTTTTCGTATTTCCGCCCGGCCGGTTTTTTTTACACGATTTCTATCACTATATCCCCTGCCGGCTCTTTCAACAGACCGAATGATTTAATACTATTTTCCGGAACACCATTCTCGTGCAGAAAAACTTCAAACTGTTCTTCAAACCCGGATTCGACGGCAACTAAAAGCCCGCCGCTTGTTTGGGGGTCGGCAAGTATGTGCTTTTGCCTTTCAGTTATTTCGCCTATCTTATTCCCATAACTTGCCCAGTTGCGGTTTGTACCACCGGGAATGCTGCCTTGGTCGAGATATTCGTCAATACCTTCTATCTTCGGTACTTTATCAAAGTCGATAACGGCCTGCAGCCCGCTTCCTTCGCACATTTCGGCCAGGTGTCCCAGTAACCCGAACCCGGTAACATCGGTCATTGCCTTTACATAGTCCAGCCGGCCTATTTTCTCGCCGATCTTGTTCAGTTTCACCATGCTTTCAAATGCTACCGAAGCGTGCCCGGGCTTTAATATTCCCTTCTTTTGCGCAGTCGTCAGTATACCCACACCAAGCGCTTTGGTCAGGTACAAACTGCAGCCGGGGATCCCCGTCGAATTCTGCTTCAGATTTTCGATATCTACAATACCATTTACAGCTAATCCAAATACGGGCTCGGGGCAATCTATGCTGTGCCCGCCTGCCAGCGTTATGCCTGCTTCGGCACATACGGCGCGTGCACCTTCCAGTACTTTTTGTGCTGTTTCGGGCGGCAGTTTATCAACCGGCCACCCCAATATAGCGATGGCCAGTACAGGTTTACCGCCCATGGCATAAACGTCGCTTATGGCATTGGCCGAAGCCACCCTGCCAAAATCATAGGCATCATCTACTATCGGCATAAAAAAATCGGTTGTAGATATCAACGCGGTTCCATTGCCCAGGTCGTAAACAGCCGCATCGTCACGCTTGTCATTTCCCACCAGCAATCGCGCATCCGGCTGATATTGCACGGGACTATGCAGCATTTTGTCCAATATCGCCGGACTTATCTTGCAGCCGCAGCCCGCACCATGCGAGTATTGTGTCAGTTTTATTTCTTCAGCAATCATTCTAATTGTTTTGTCAGGCCAGGTGCTTCAATTTGTTCACGTTGGCAAGGATATTTTTCGCGTTCGCCGCGGCATTGTTATCCGCACAGTCCAATGTATAAATATCTTCCGACGACCGTTTGCTCAGGCCAGCACGGTATGTCTTGTCGTAATAAACCAAAACTATCTTTATAAAGTCGGCCATGCGGCCATCATTAATAGCCAGTATCGCATTTTTTGTTTGTTCGGGTCCCAATCGTTTCCATATCCGTTGAGTGCATTCTATTAAAAAGTCTTTATCGAGTTTGCCATACTCTTCCACCAAAAATTCTACCCGGTCATTCGACGGGACTTTGACATCTACCAGTTGCGCCACCCGCATCTGGTGCCACAAGCTATTTGGAATAGATCGCTTACCAATGGTGATACTTTCGTCTTCCAGCCATAGTGGTCGTGTTTTGTCGATTCGGGCGAGGTGCCACGCAAGGTTATTCTCAAATTGCTCCTGCGTAGGTTGTACCAATTTATTCATAGTGCCGTAGGATGAACCCTGATGTTGGGCCAGGTCTTCCAGGTCTATTACCTGCTCATTTGCTTTCCGCATTTCGTGCAGGATGCGGGTTTTTCCCGAGCCTGTCATACCGCCTAATATCAGCAGATCATACTTTTCATCAAACCGGTCTAATACCCAGCGACGGTATTTCTTATAGCCGCCTTCAAGCAGATAAACATTGAACCCATATAAATTCAGAGCCCAGGCCATGGCGCCGCTACGCATGCCGCCGCGCCAGCAATGTACCCCTATCTTCTTTTCGGGCGAAATCTCCAACGCCTGTTTGATAAACCCGGACCATTTGGAACCCGTCAGATCAAAACCAAGCAAGATAGCTTCTTCGCGGCCCTGTTGTTTATAAGTAGTACCAACCTGAACCCGTTCCTCGTTACTAAATAAAGGAATATTATAGGCGCCCGGTATGTGCCCCTGTGTAAATTCGGCCGGTGTGCGCACATCCGCAACAGGGATATCAAGTTGAATAAAATCTTCAATCCGAAGGTTTTTGATCATCAGCAATCAGTGATATGTTGTCCGAACAAAAATAGCTTATTTGCAGTTGGATTAGTGATGCCGTAATATTTAATAGCGCGAACACTAAAATAGCATGGTATGAACGAAGTATTTTTGAAGCTTAAAAACTCCTTAACGGGAAAATGGCAGGGCGAAGGGTTCGCCCAATATCCCACTATCGACAATACTAAATATACTGAGCGGCTTGCATTTACACCAGATGAATTTAAAGATGTGGTACATTTTGAGCAAAAAACGCTGTATCGAAACAATACTGAAAAGAATGGCCAAACCGTATTTTGGGACACCGGCTTTATTCTTCTTAAGGACAATAAAATACTGATGGTCAGTTCGCAGCTCAGCGGCAGGCAGGAGACTTATGAACTCGTCCGAAATGAACTGAACAGCTTCATATTTGAAAGCATTCATATTGAAAACGACATCAAGGGCACGATCAGATCACAACGGGTATTTACGATGTCCGAAGGCGCTTTGGCTTACGAACTAAACATGGCCTCGCGCGGACTCAGTTTCCAAAATCATTTGTCGGCAACCCTGCAACGGGTAGGCTGATCTATTTTTTAGCCTTCGTCAGCATAAAATCTAATCCGCCTTTGCCGGGTACCTTTTCGGCTTTAGAAGTGACGTCGAACACCATTACCTTATTGTCCGCAGTATTGTACTTTGGCCATTGCGGCAGGCCTTTACCGTTAGGGTTACCTGTTTTGATAAAGTTTACCCAATAATCCGACATCATGTCGGCCAGTTCATAGTCGGCCTTTTCCAGCGGGCGGTTTTGCAGAAACTTCAGGTCATTCATTACATAAGGCACCTCGGCCGTATGAAAAGCTCCGAATTTTGCATACTCGGCAGTGGCGGGTACCTTGCGGTTAAAATTGTAAACATATACCGGCGAATTGGAATATTGGCTCTGCATATTGGCCCAGTTATAGCCCGACAAGGCAAATATCTGGTTACGGCTGATCTCGACCTGCGAACGGGCCGCCTGCTCATCCGTTTCGGCGGGGAAATATTTCAGGAATTCCGCAGCTTCTGCACCGTATTGCTGCTCCACCTGTTTCTTATAATCATCCTTATTTTTAAAACCCGCTATAAACGATTCATCAGCATTCCAGCCGGTTATCAGGCCCACATGATTTTGTTTGTTAGCTGCAAATATATCCGGTATGCTTTCGGGAAGAACGAAACCATCAACGATAGGCGAATAACGGCCTTGCACTTTCTTCATCACATCCTCGGCTGACATGGCACGCAGATCGGCCAACGATTTCGCGCCTGCCTTTTCAGCCGATTTAACACCCTCTTCTTCCGCTACCTGTAACGTGGCAGCCGGCAGCACCGGGTTTTTTATGGTTAGTGAGCCGCTTTCGGCAATAGCCTTTTTGAATAATCCTTTTGCCTGCGGCGATGCAACTAAAGCATTCACGCTCATCGAACCGGCCGACTGACCGCAAATGGTCACATTAGCCGGGTCGCCGCCAAAGGCCACAATATTTTTCTCAACCCATTGCAACGCCGCTATCTGGTCGAGCAAACCGTAGTTGCCTGATGCTTTGTTTGGTGATTCGCTGGTGAGTTCGGGATGAGCAAAAAAGCCGAACACCCCAACACGGTAATTAACGGATACAAATACAACCCCTTTTTTTGCCAGCGCCTCGCCATTATAAATATCACAGGCGCTGCCTCCGCTTGTAAACCCGCCGCCATAGATATATACAAAAACAGCACGTTTTTCGGCTTTACTTTTGGCGCCGGTCCATACATTCAGGTAAAGGCAATCCTCGCTGATAGGTTTTTCAGGAATCAAAAACTCCGACGTATATACCATAAATGGCGTGGGCTTGGCCTGCATCGGGCTTGCGCCAAACGCATCGCATTTACGTACGCCTGTCCAATGTTTTGCAGGTTGCGGCGCTTTCCACCGCAGATCGCCAACCGGGGGCGCAGCAAAGGGTATCCCTTTGAAGGCCGTAATGTCTCCGGCTTCATTCTTGACGCCTGAAACGGTACCTGCGTCCGTCTGTGCAACGGACATCGAAACTAACCTGCCGGTTTTTATAATAAACGAGTAAAAGAATACAGGCGCCGCCAGCATCAGGGCGCAAAAAACCAGCTTGGTTTGCTTTCTCATGATCAAAAAAAACGGCGTTAATGTGTCGGTTTGACGCAATGTAATATTTGTATTTCAATATTACAAATAAGATAAAGGTATTTAAACAGGTTTTATAAATTTAACCTTTGTTTCATTTATCAGCATATGAAAATTAATAATTTATTGCTTTGCGGTGTCGTGTTCATATTTTTTGTAACAGCGTGCAGCAAGGACCCCGTTGCGTATATTGATAAGAGCAGGAAAGCCATCGTATCGGGCAACGGTTCCGCTTTTAAAAGGGTGATGGTGAATGGCGCCGGTAAACAGGTGGTGTTTGATAGTTTTAGCGCCGACAGGCAAAATTCCATCATTTATTTTAACCGGGTAAACCCAGGCTTTGTGGTTGCAGAAGGCTTTGGGCTAAATAAAAATTACATCTTAAGGCTGGAGCCTGGCAAAAAATATACGGTTTATATCTACACAAACCCAAAGGACGATGCGGCGGTCCCGGTTTATTTCCGTACGGATTATAACAGCAATATTGTGCTTGAGGGCGACGAGGATAAATAAGCCGGTTAGCTCTTCGATTTAAATACTACCTTAAAAGTGCTGCCCTGGTTCGGTTCGCTGTCAACCAGGATATGGCCGCCCTGAGATTCGATCTGAGTTTTAGTGAGGAACAGGCCTACGCCGTGCGAGTTCTTCCCTTCGTGAAAGGTTTTATATAAGCCGAACAACTTTTTGCCGTGTATTTCAAGATCTATACCAAGGCCGTTATCCTGGCATTCAAAAACCACGCAATCGTTATGGTCGGTATAAGTGCGCAGATTTATGACCGGCGGCACATCGGGTTTACGGTATTTAATGGCATTGGTAAGCAGGTTCATCACAATGCTTTCGAGGTATAAACGGGGAAATTGCACCTTTTCGGTCCACAGTTCGCGCTTTATGGCAACTTCGTTAGCCTGCAGGTCAGACTCCAGCACAGCCAACACACTGTCTATCACTTCCGAAAAGTTCAGGTTATCGGCAATGAGTTCAGTTTCCTGTACTTTGATCGCCTCGGCCAGGTCGTCGAGGGTTGCGCTTAGCCCCTGCGATACCTTCTCTATTTTCTGAAGCATATCCGCATTATCCTCGTCAAGCGTACTGTCGTCCATCAGCGAGGTAAGCATGGCAATATTATTGGCATGGTTGCGGATATTATGGGACAGCAAATGGGTGAAGTTTTTTAGCTGAAGGTTGTTTTGTGTGATCAACTCAATAGAAGTGTTCAGGGCTATCTCATTGGTCTTGTATTTTTCAATGTCCATGAAAACGCCTCTCAACTTGATGATCTCGCCTTTCGCGTCAAAAACGGGCTCGCCGTAAGAACGAACCCATATCACTTTACCTGTTCCTGTCAGCAACTGCAATTCCAGGTCCCAGATAATACCATGACTTACGGTTTGCTCCACCGCTTTTTTCAGGGTCTCATCGTACGGTGGCAGGAAATAAGTGTAAGGGTTATCAAAAGCAAGATCATGGTCGTACGGCAGCTCGTAAATATCATATACCGTTTTCGACCAAACATTCTCCTTCCGGGCAATATCGAATTCCCACCCCCCCATCCGGGCCAGGCGGCCGGCTTCCGATAGCAGGTATTCGTTCAGCGCAAGCTTATTTTCAAGCACTTTACGCTCGTTAATATCCATATTACACCCGGCCATACGCACCGGTTTGCCGTTTTCAAATATGGCTTTACCTGTACATTCAAAATATTTATAGCCATTATCCTTCGTACGTAACCGCGCCTCAACCCGGTAAGGCGCTTTATACTTAAGGTGAGCATTAAGCGCCTTGGTTACAAGTACTTTATCCTCGGCATGCAGCAGATCGTAAAATGTTTCTATTTTCGCGGGTATTTCGCCGGGTGTGTAACCTAAAAGGCCGTAAAAATTCTCGGACCAGAAGACCTCACCGGTTTCAAAATCCCAATCCCATATTCCGGCATTAGTGCCTTCAATGATCAATTTTAATATTTCGGCAGATTCGGTTAGCTCCACAAGCGGATAAATGTTATCAATTAACCAGGCGTTTCTATTTCAGACTTTTACGTAACATGCCGGAAAAAGTTAAGCCCATCCGTTTTAACAATCACGCTCGAACACGGTTTTCCCATTACGCTATTTTTCTAATATCCTTAGGTAGTTTATTTTGGATATTAAACAATTTGTTATGTTTGGATATGAAAACTTCTCAACTGGACAGATCGGCCTCGGTTACATTGAAATACATGCTGCATTTTCTCAGCGTTGCGCTATTTTACGGTTTTATGTTGTATACGACGATCGAATTCTGGATGCCCTTTCTTATCCATAGGTTCAGCAAAGTCTATTACGCTCCTGCGTCCTCCCCAATCAATAAAGTGTTCGTGATAATGCTTATCGCCTATTCGCTGTTCTGCTATTTTGCCAATAACTTCGTACTTAATCTTTACCAGAAAGGAAAAACCGGGCAACTTATCATTTCAATTATACTGGATGCATTGATATTGCCCTTAAGCATAATCATTGTAATTGTGTATAATAATATAGCACCCAAAACCTCTATCCCGGTGATAGCGGATATCTATAATGTTTACCTGATAACTGCATTGCTGGTAATAAAGGTGTTCATCGCGTCGAAATTATTTTCAAAAAAAGCGGCAAACAGGTAATAACACCGCAGCCACACTATTCATTTAAGTTTTAAAATTTAAAAAAATATTTGGAATTGATAAATTAATCGTAATATTGCGATTGATTATGGGTTTAACGAAAACGGAAATATTTACTGAAGAACAAAACAGGCTCGCGGGGATGCTTAAGGCACTGGCGCACCCTGCCCGGATTGCCATTTTGCAGCAAATGATCAAAGCCAATGCCTGCATCTGCGGCGATTTGGTAGACGATCTGGGACTCGCACAGGCTACTATCTCTCAGCACCTGAAGGAATTGAAGAACGCGGGATTGATACAAGGCACAATTGAGGGCGTGAGCACCTGCTATTGTATTGAACCAAAAGCCTGGAAGTTGCTGCAGGACGAACTCGGTTTATTTATGAGGTCGTACTGCGACCCGGGAAAATGCTGTTAAAAAAAATTTGAAACGATTAATCGTAATATTACAATTAATATCATGAAAACAGATAGCGAAATAAAAGAAGAAGTAAAGCAAAAATATAGCGAAATAGCTTTACAGGACAAAGCGACCAACCAATCAAGCTGTTGCGGATCAGGCTGCTGCTCCACGGAAGTCTATAATATTATGAGTGATGACTATTCGGCACTCGGAGGTTACACAGCTGATGCCGACCTTGGCCTTGGATGTGGATTACCAACGCAGTATGCCCTGATAAACAAAGGTGACGTAGTTATTGACCTGGGCTCAGGCGCAGGAAACGACTGCTTCGTAGCTCGTAATGAAACCGGTGAAACCGGTAAGGTGATCGGCATTGATTTTACAGAAGCGATGATCAGCAAAGCGCGGGTTAATGCCGAAAAACTGGGCCTTCATAATGTAGAGTTCCGCATGGGCGATATCGAAAAGATGCCCGTTACGTCAAATGCTGCCAATGTGGTTATCAGTAACTGCGTGCTTAACCTGGTGCCCGATAAGGACGCGGTATTCAAGGAAATTTTCCGGGTTTTAAAGCCAAAGGGGCATTTCAGTATTTCCGACGTAGTTTTGGTAGGTAACCTTCCAGCCAAACTAAAAGATGACGCCGAAATGTATGCGGGCTGTATTTCAGGTGCCATACAAAAAGAACTTTACCTTGAATTGATCAAGTCAAATGGCTTTAAAAATATAACTGTACAGAAAGAGAAGCCAGTGATCATACCGGATGACATTCTTTCAAAATATTTAAACGAACCCGAATTGGCAGCATTTAAAGGTGGGCAAACAGGAATATTCAGCGTGACGGTATATGCGGAAAAACCTGAAGAGACTGCTTGTTGTGCGCCCGGATGCTGTAATTGAATCTGATGGAAATTGTAGAAGCGAAAAATTATAGGGAAAGCATTGCGGCAATGCTTGAAACGGAAAAGCTACCTGCAAGCGATCTGCCGGCAGTCCTGGAGAATTTCATCGTGGCTAAACAAAACGACGAAGTTATTGGTGCAATTGGCATTGAGCGTTATGGGAATTACAGCCTGTTGCGTTCAATGGTTGTGAAGCACGATTTCAGGGGGCAAGGCATAGCCAGTAAATTAGTTAAGCAGATCGAAGACCTGGCTTTAGAACAGGGTTCCGGCACCATTTTCCTGCTAACCGAGACTGCCCCCGGTTACTTTAGCCGGAAAGGGTACAAAAAGATCGGCCGGGCCGATGTACCTGCCGAAATACAGCAATCATCCGAATTTAGTTTTGTGTGCCCGCAATCGGCCGTTGTGATGATGAAAACTTTATCTGCTTAAAAAAATGAAGAATATACTAGTACTATGCACCGGCAATAGTTGCCGCAGCCAGTTAGCCGAAGGTTATTTGCGGTATTTTGCAGGCGATAAAGCGAAAGTATACAGCGCAGGCATCGAAACGCATGGCGTAAATCCCAAGGCTATACAGGTAATGGCCGACGATGGCATCGATATAACGCAACACACATCAAATAATGTTGATGAATACCTGAGCATACCTTTCGACTACCTGATAACCGTTTGTGACAATGCGAATGAAAACTGCCCCTACTTTCCGGGCAAAATGGAGCGCTTTCATCACAATTTTCCTGATCCCGCAAAAGCGCAGGGTACGCCTGAAGAAATTATGAATGAATTCAGGCGGGTGCGGGATATGATCAAAAGGTATTGCGAGGATTTTGTAAAAAGACACATATTATAAAAGACCATTAAAAAACAGCAGTATGATACAGCGCGATGTTTTATTTGTGTGCATACACAATTCGGCCCGCAGCCAAATGGCCGAAGCCTTTTTGAACCAATACGGTGGAGACGCATTCCATGCAGAAAGCGCAGGGATGGAGCCAGGCAAACTGAATACCAACGTCATAAAAGTGATGCAGGAAGTCGGTATTGACATAAGCAAAAATGCGACGAAAAGCGTTTTTGATCTATTTAAACAAGGGAAACGTTATAATGCTGTAGTTACGGTTTGCGATGCAGCAAGTGCCGAATCGTGCCCGATATTTCCTGGTGTGGTTAAAAGACTGGGGTGGTCGTTCGCTGACCCGTCCGGTTTTTCCGGTACGGCAGAATACGTTTTAGAGGAAACCAGGAAGGTGAGAGACCAGGTAAAAGAAACTGTTCTTTCATTTATCGAACAGGCAAAAGGCGTTGAATTTTGGGTCGGCAAAAATCAGGATGAGAAAGTACCTGGCTGAGCTCCTGGGCACCTACGCACTGGTTTTCGCCGGTACGGGGGCCATTGTTATCGACCAGCAAACGCAGGGCAGCATTACTCATGTCGGCGTGGCTATTACTTTCGGATTGATCGTAATGAGCATGATCTACGCATTCGGCGATATTTCCGGCGCGCACTTAAATCCCGCAGTAAGTATTGCGTTTACTGTTGCCGGGAGATTTCCGGCCAGGGAACTAATGCCATTTATCCTTAGCCAGTTGACGGGCGCAGTGCTTGCAAGCCTCACCCTTAAATTGCTATTTCCCGCCAATCAATTTCTAGGCGCTACTATACCCGCCGGCAGCGATATGCAATCGTTTATTCTTGAATTCATACTTACTTTTTTCCTTATGCTGGTCATCATCAACGTAGCTAAGGGCAGCAAAGAACAGGGCATGTTTGCGGGTATTGCCATAGGCAGTATGGTTGCGCTCGAAGCTATGTTTGCCGGGCCTGTTTGCGGCGCTTCCATGAACCCGGCAAGGTCATTCGCCCCCGCTGTTATTTCCGGCCATACCGAACATTTGTGGATATACCTTGCGGCTACAACCTTGGGTGCAGTTTCAGCAATACCGGCATGGAAGTTACTTAGTACACCCGCCCAGCAATAAAGACCGTATATTTGAGGCGGCATGAATTTCAAAAAGATCACCTGGTCGCAAATATCTACCGTATTAATGGTAATTTTCCTGGCGGTGTATTTATACAGCGCACGCATGAAAAGCTGGTTGATAATGGGATTGATGATGATCGGCTTTTTTAAACCGGATATTCCAAAGTCCAAACCAGGCGATAAGCCAGAGCCCGCTCCGGCCATGCTGGTACAAAACACCAATGGCAAAACCATTAACCTGCAACAGCAAAAAGGCAAAGTGGTTTTCATCAATTTTTGGGCCACCTGGTGCCCGCCCTGCCTTGCCGAACTGCCGTCGATCAATTCGCTTTATGAAAAAGTGAAAGCCGATACTAATATCGTTTTTGTGATGGTTGATGTGGATAATAACCTGGTCAAATCAAGTCAATTTCTGAAAGACAAAGGTTATACATTCCCTGTATATGGAGGCGACGAAAGTCATGTACCTAATAGCCTTTTCGGCGAAGGCATTCCTACAACGCTTGTGGTCAATAAACAGGGCAACGTTGTTTTCAGGCACCTTAATCGTGCTGAATACAATGATGAAAAATTCGTACGGTATATAACCAACCTGGCTGCGCAAAAATAACGGTATTAATAATAATGTCCTTTTCGCTGTGAGTCCTCGAAAAAATAAGAAAGATAAATTTTCTGCTCTGTACGTACCGAATAAATCGGTGGCCCTTGCTTCAAGAAGCGGTCGTCATAATATTCAAAATGTTCAAAGCCTACACTCAGGTTTTTGTATAACCGGACATTGATTCGCGGCCTTAAAATAGCTATATAATTATTACCTGCCGGCCCCACAACGGTGTGAAGGATATAGTAATAAAACGCAACCCCGGTATTGACATATTTGCCGAAATTTAGTGTTGTTTCAAACTTGGCTTCCAGGCCATCATTGTAAGTGTAATCACGTACCTCGGAAGTACCAGGGCCATACCTGGTACTGTTGCCCGCCAACGGTATAGCTGAAACATGGAAGTTGGTATAAAGGTCGAGCGTTTTGCTGATATTATATCTGGTTATCACACCGCCCCCAAATCCAATGGCCCCTAATTCAAATGTTTTATTATCCCAGTAATCGTAATACTGAAAAGCGCCGTATAGTACCGATAACTTATCCCATTTTACAGTATTGCCGAATAATATTCCATAGCCGATAATATTATCCAGTATTTTTCTACCGGCGCCCACACTAAGCTCGGTACGCAACCTGAAGATATCAAAAGGTTTACGCCTGATCTCTTCGAACGGATTACCATAATCAAATTGAACTGTTAAAAGCTGATTGGTTGGGCCACTGCTAAAAATGGTCTTATTATCGGTGTTTATCTGGTGTATACCCCCATAAATTGTAATATTGAGTGGTTCTTTCTGATATACTTCAGTCAAGGTATGCCTGAAAGATTTACCTTGTAGTAAACGATTCAACCCGCGAACGGGGTTCACAAGACCGGCAACCAACTCTCTGAAAAACCTTTCATTCCCCCTTGTCCTGTCATCAAGGACGTTGGAACTAAGCCGGTAAAATATCTCCCCTAAAAATGCTCCGTTTACGGGCGTGTTTATAATATCATTATAGGATGGCCGCGTATTTTCGCCGAGGTATTCCCACATTAAACTTCCGCCAACAGCATAGGGCACCGATTGCAGATAACTGTACCCCTGTGATCGCGCAGCATTGAAATACATCGATCCGGTATAAGGGTGGCCAATGAAATTAATACCGAAACGGTCCGAATCCCACTCCCAGCCTTGGTTAATATTATAATTCCAGGTCGATGGCCCAATGTGTGAAAAAGGTTCGTTAAAAACAAAACGATCCATCGTCCAGGTAAACAGGTTAACGCCAAATACGTTAACAGCAGGTTTCCACCAAGGATATTTTTTATTATACTTAATATCGTCATTCAGCAGGTCGCCGTAATGATTATGCGTGGTTGTATCTACAAGCGGGCTCTTTGCTGGTTGTCCGCCGATCGAATCTGTAAGAAGCTGCTTTTTTATCGCTTTAGATTCTTTTATCTGTTGTTTAGGCGTTCCCTTACCCGGAACAATGGTATCGAGTTTGGTGGGTGTTTGGCCGAGCGCAACTGTTACCGTAAAAATCAGAATGCTTAGGCTAAGGATTTTCCTGCAACGCAAAAGAAAAAGCGGCCGCATAAATGCCAGCACCGCGTAGAACATGCTTGTCATCAGTAGGGTCATAATTGGTATACACTATAACTAATAAATCACTTAAGTGTTTGCACCCCTGGCTGTTCTGTTTAGCAGCGCTTATTCAATGTTTTCGTCTTTAACTCTTCCATTAAATTGCCTAATTTTAACCCATGTTAGAATGCACACCTGCTTTATTGAAAACTTTTGAGGCGCTGAAAGAAGTGCCTGACGAACAGTTGCAATGGATAATTGACCGCAGCGCTTGCCGCGAATTGGCGGATGGCGATCTTATATTTCAACCCGGACAAACCATAGATTTTACAAACTTTATTATAGGCGGTAAACTGCGCATGTATTTTTATATGGGGGGCGTTAAGCGCGAGGCGGGTGAATATGAAGCCGGCGTGATAACCGGATACCTGCCCTATTCGCGTGGAAAAGTAAGCAGCGGCTATGGAATAGCCGTTGGCGGCCTGCAGGTGATGACTTTTCCAAAAGAGAAAATGGAGGAGATGATCAGAACTCAGTTTGAGCTTACCCAGGCCCTGGTGCATGTGATGACCAACCGGGTACGCGAGTTTACGGCCTTTCAGCAGCAAAACGAGAAGATGATGGCGCTGGGTAAACTGTCGGCCGGTTTGGCGCACGAGTTGAATAACCCGGCGTCGGCAATCGTTCGCGACTCGGAATCCCTGCTTAAACATTTGCAACTGGAACCGGAAAGTTTTAAGTCGGTGATAGCGATCCGCATGGAACCAGAGCACGTAGATGTGGTTACTAAAAAACTGTTCAGGGTTATTTCTGAAAAAAGAGAAGTTAACCTTACGCTTCGCGAAAGAACGGCAAAGGAAGGTGAACTGGCAGATCTTTTTGATGACATGGGCATTGCCAACAGCGACGAAATAGCCGAGAATTTTGTGGAGTTTGGTTTTGAAACAGCTGATATCGACCTGTTCAGAAGCCATATACCCGAGGAATACTTTTCGCCGATCTTCAACTGGATAAATAGCTTGCTGGTTACCGACCGGATGGTGCAGGACATCAGGGAATCGTCCAAGCGAATTGCAGAACTGGTTGTATCAGTTAAAACCTTTACCCATATGGATCGCGGTCAGGATAAGCAATATGCGGATATCCACATCGGGATACATAACACGCTTACCATGTTGGGTTACCGGTTAAAAAAGCAAAACATTACCAAAATCAAAGATTTTGATAAAACATTGCCGCCCGTAAAGGCTTTAATAGGTGAAATGAACCAGGTTTGGACCAACCTGATAGATAATGCCCTGGATGCTATGGAAGGGGTCGAAAACCCGACGCTTACCATAAAAACCGAAAGGGACCGGGAATTTGTGCAGGTGAGTATAATTGATAACGGCCCCGGCATTCCCGATGATGTGCGTTCGCATATTTTCGAACCATTTTTTACCACCAAAGAAATGGGTAAAGGGACCGGCATGGGATTGGAAATGGTGCACCGAATTGTAGTGGACCAGCACAACGGCTCCATTAAAGTAACATCAGAACCGGGGCGGACAGCTTTCGTTGTTTGCTTCCCTATCGACGGATAATTTTTGTATTACCTGGTAACGAAACCCGATTATCCGGGTCTTAATACCAATACCGTAAAAATGAAAACACCCTATGAACAAACCAATCATATTTTCAGTAGACGATGACCCGCAGGTGCTGCGCGCCATAAGCCGCGACCTGAGAACACAATACAACACCGAATACAAGATCATCAGCACCACATCGGCCAGGGAGGCTTTGGAGGCGCTTACTGATATCAAAAACAGCGGCGACACTGTTGCCATGTTTTTGGTCGATCAGCGCATGCCTGAAATGGAGGGCGTTGATTTTCTGCAAAAAGCCATAAAAATATATCCTGATGCCAAGCGCGTGCTGCTTACCGCATATTCTGACACCGAAGCTGCTATAAAAGCCATTAATGTTGTGCAGCTGGATTATTACCTTACCAAACCATGGAACCCGCCCGAGGAAAAACTTTACCCGGTTATTACCGACCTGCTTGACGACTGGCAGAGCCATTACACGCCTGATTTTAAAGGCATCAAACTGGTAGGTTACCAATTTTCGCCAAAATCGCATGAGATAAAGGATTATCTTGCGGGTAACCTAATCCCCTATCGTTGGTTTGACATTGAAACAAATCCGGATGCGAAGACCCTGGTGGAAGTGAACAATTTGGGCACCGGCGACCTGCCGATGATAATTTTTGAAAACGGAGATTGCGCCTGTAAACCCACTATCCGCCAGATAGCGGAAAAAACCGGGCTAAGTCCGCAGATCACCAACGAGATATACGATGTGGTGATCATCGGCGCAGGTCCGGCCGGGCTGGCAGCTGCGGTTTATGGCTCGTCCGAAGGATTAAAAACACTTTTGATTGAACGCCGCGCACCCGGTGGACAGGCAGGCACCAGTTCGCGCATAGAAAATTATTTGGGCTTTCCCGCCGGACTTAGCGGCGCGGATCTGACACGCCGGGCCATCAGCCAAGCCACCAGGCTGGGAGCTGAATTCCTTTCGCCGCACTCGGTCAAAGAAATCAGGCAAAAGGACGGTTATAAAATGATCGTACTGGACGACGGACCCGAGATCGTGAGCCGCTCGGTAGTAATTACTACCGGTGTCGATTACCGCAAACTGGAGGTTAAGGGCGTTGAGAATTTCACAGGCGCTGGTGTTTATTATGGTGCCGCAACTACCGAGGCCAGCGCGTGCCGCGGCCAGGATGTGTTTGTAATAGGCGGAGGCAATTCAGCCGGGCAGGCAGCAATGTACCTGTCCAAATTCGCCAATAAGGTGAACATTATTATACGCCGCGACGATTTGACGGCTACCATGTCGGCCTATCTCATCAACCAGATCGGCCAGACACCGAATATCGAAGTGCTGCCGAATACCGAGATCATTGAAGCCAAAGGGAATAACTACCTGGAACAATTGGTGGTGCTTAACGTCAAAACCAAGGAAGAGAAAACCTGCAGTGCAAGCGCGTTGTATATCTTTATTGGCGCCAAGCCTTATACCGATTGGATACACCTTGATATCATAAAAAACGAAAAGGAATTCATAGAAACCGGGCGCGACCTGCAGACCTATGAATCGTTTAGGAAAATATGGAAATCAAAACGCGACCCCTTCCTGCTCGAAACAAGCTGCGCCGGCATCTTCGCCGCCGGCGATGTACGCGCAGGGGCGATGAACCGTGTGGCTTCTGCCGTCGGCGAAGGCTCGATGGCCATAAGTTTTGTACATAAATATTTGGCTGAAGTTTAATTTTAATTGTCATGGACGATCAGATCTGCAAACACTTAAGCGCTATAAAAAAGCTAAAGCAACCCGAATATTATTTATGCGATGAATGCATGAAGCACGGTGGCAGTTGGGTACACCTGCGTACCTGCCAGGAGTGCGGCGTTACGCTCTGCTGCGACAGTTCCCCATCAAAACACGCCTCAAAACATGCGCGCGAAACAGGGCACCCCGTAGTGATATCTGCCGAGCCCGGCGAACGCTGGCTATGGTGCTATGTGGATGAGGAAATGGCGGAGTACTAAAAAACCCCGTCCCGTCCGGCAAGATCATCCCACCGGGCGGAAGGGCTTCCCTCATGTTCATGTTTTGTATAGGCAGATCAGTGGCTTACACTCGGTACAGCCATCTCAGTCATAATGTACTGCATCTGTATCGAGCTTTCAAGATCGTCAAAGGTGGAGGCGTCGGGCCCGGTGTGCAACCACGTTTCACCGTCCGCTTCGCCATATTCCACCTTCGCGCCGTATCGCCACTGTATTAAATGATAGTTCCACGTTATGGTAGTTATTTTCGCACCCTCATCCAGCAGTCTCACAACTTCGTCTTTACTGATCTTAACACCTTTCCCAAATCCGTTGGTAGCGGTGTGCAGAAATACGTCTGTTATGCACTCATTGCCACTTATTTTTTCCTTCCAGATACCTGATATGTAATAATCCCAATTTTCCATACTGCACATTTTTTTTAGATGTACAGCTAAGTTAGAACATTACAAAGCACAAAAACACCGTGAAAAACACGGTATTTTTATGTAGGTATTCACCCTTTTTTTAGGCAACAGCAGCGGCGGTTTCAAACACGTTTTCGTCTGCACTTGGACCGTAACTACCTGGTATGGGCACGTTTAATAGGCGCAGGAATACCCCCAGCTGCGCCCGGTGGTGCACGATCTGGCAAAACGACATCCTGATCACTTCCGCCTTTGTATCTACACTATATACCTGGTCGCCATTTCGCAGCGTCCACAACTTCTCAAGTTCGGCCTCTGTAGCGGCTTCTAAAGCTGCGCGGCCTTCGGCCAGGTTTTTCTCGAAATAAGCGAGCAGGTCGGTAGTGTTCGTGATTTCCACAGGCTGATATTTACCAGATGCAAAATCAAGTTCGCTTGTCTCGAGCACCATTTTTACCCACCCGGGCAGTTCGGCAACGTGCGCGGCAAGGCGGCTAACCGTCATACTTTTAGGGTGCGGCTGCCAGTCGTATTTTTCGTTGGGTACTACTGCCAGCATTTTGCGGGTAGTTACCGCTTCCTGGTCCATTTCTTTCAAAAGCATTTTAATGATGTCCATCATGTTGTGTTTTTAAGTTTGTAATCCAAAGTAACAAACCGGTAATGACAGCCCTATGTCAGCAGGGTTCTGAAAATATTTTTGATCGGTCCAGGTGCTGCCTTTTGAAGGCTGAATATTGGAATAGGCTCAAAATGGGAAATGAGATATTTACCCATAAAGCCGATAAGTAAGGTAGTATTAAAATAATATTGTAACTTTATAGGGCGCTTTATCGTTTCGGTGAGTAATTGTTAAGTTTACACCAAGTCCTTTAATATCATGCGTTTATCAGGGTTAAAACAAGCCGTCAGTTCGATCGTTGAAAGTCTCAAAGCATTTGCATTTAACTTGCAGCGACGCAGACCTGCACCCCAGCCGGTGTTTTTGACTTTGAGGCGACGGAGATAACAGGCGCATTATTTACCTTGTGAGCAATTACCCCGAAAGCAACCAATTAAGTGCGATAGATATGGATAAAGAATTTTATCAGCACATTTTAAACAAACAGCAGATCACCGGTGCGGTGCCATCCAATAAAGAAATAGCGGGATGGGCGCTACAGGTTATCCGTTTGCTTTATCCCGAACAATCCAAAAAGCTTTACACTTTCGTACACCAGCTGGAAGCTGAATTTATAAAGCTGGAAAGCGAACTTTGTGAACTGCTTGATGCCACCCGGGGAAAACAACACGACGAGAACCAGGAAATAGCCAGGAAATTCTTCAATGGTATACCCGAACTATACCGGCTGCTTAATACGGACATCCAGGCCACGTTTGCCGGCGACCCGGCAGCCAAAAGCGAATTTGAGGTGATAAGAGCCTATCCCGGCTTTTATGCCATATCATTTTACAGGCTGGCACATTTACTTTACCAATTAAATGTACCGCTGATACCGCGTATTCTTACCGAGTATGCGCATTCCAAAACGGGTATAGACATACACCCTGCCGCCGAAATAAACGATCATTTTCATATTGACCACGGTACAGGTGTGGTAATAGGCGAAACGTGCAAAATTGGCCGCCACGTTAAAATATTCCAGGGTGTAACGCTGGGTGCATTAAGCGTAAGTAAGAACCCGGCCCATGCCCAGCGCCATCCTACGGTAGAGGATCATGCAGTGATCTACGCGGGAGCAACCATTTTAGGGGGCAGAACGGTGATAGGCGAAGGCAGCATCATTGGCGGTAATGTATGGCTCACCAAAAGCGTTCCGCCTTATTCCAAGGTATATCATACGCACGAGGTTAGCCTGCTAAAAGAAAAAATAAAAGAGTAGTTTAATAGTTGATCAAGTTAAAAATCCATCAACTTATTCAACTCGATCAACCCAGTCAACTTAACAAAAACATGCCCGGCATAATCGACCTTATAGGCAACACTCCCATGGTGGAGCTGAAAAAACTTAATCCCAACCCCAACGTAACCATATACGCCAAACAGGAAGGCAATAACCCCGGCGGCAGCGTAAAGGACCGCGCGGCGTTGAATATGATACGGAGCGCCATGGAACGCGGCGACATTAAAGCGGGCACAAAACTGATAGAGGCCACCAGTGGTAACACGGGCATAGCGCTGGCTATGATTGCGTGTTTATACGACCTGGAAATAGAACTGGCGCTTCCCTCAAACTCGACCCGCGAACGCACATTGGCCATGGAAGCCTTCGGCGCTAAGGTGACGCTGCTGGATGGAATTGAGGCTTGCCGCGACTACGCCGAGGAAAAAGCCGCGACAGGCGAATATTTTATCCTGAACCAATTCTCGAACCCTGACAATTATGCGGCCCACGTTAAAACCACCGGCCCGGAGATATGGCGCGATACTGATGGTAAGATCACCCATTTTGTAAGTGCTATGGGCACCACAGGCACTATTATGGGCTGTTCAAGATATTTCAAAGAAGTGAATCCCGGCATTCGCATTGTAGGCTGCCAGCCTACTGAAGGGTCATCAATACCCGGTATAAGGCGCTGGCCCGAGGCTTACCTGCCAAAAATATTCGACCCGGCGCGGGTGGATGAGGTGAGGGACGTTACGCAGGATGAAGCAACTGCAATGGCACGCTTGCTGGCAAAAAAAGAAGGCATATTTGCCGGCATGAGCAGCGGCGGCGCGGCGGTGGCTGCCATAAAGCTTGCCGCCGAGTTAAAAGAGGGTGTCATTGTGTTTATCTGCTGCGACCGGGGCGATCGTTATTTAAGCAGCAGCCTCTTCGGATAACGAAGTTATTAACATTCTATTAGCCGATACTGGCTTTTTTTATCAATATGTTGAAAAAAAATAATAAAAAATAATAAAAAAATATTAGTCTGGTAACCCGATAGATTTTATATTTGTAACAGATTCATTATTATCAATCTAAAACACACACTCCGTTCTTTATGGTTTAATTATGAGTTCAGTTAATTATTGAGAAGAAGAGAGAAAGCCCCAAACTTTCTCTTTTTCATTTATTTAACCTAAATATTATTCACAATAATACCCTTCTGTGCGTTGTGTGCGCAAACACAATAATCAGCTTATTTTACCAAATTCAATTTTAATCCAAATTTCTTACCCGATTCCTACAGATTAGTTAGCGATACTTGGATAAACCAGGGAAAAACAACTATGAAAAGGACAACATTACTATTCGCCGCAATGGCAACCTGTGCTTATTCAGTTAACGCCCAGGACCTGAAATCAAAAGATGTTCCGGCGCCTGTGAAAGAAACATTGGCAAAAAAATACCCGAAAGCGGCTAAAGTAAGCTGGGAAAAAGAGAAAGGCAATTACGAAGCCAACTGGGGAGGGAGATCAGGCGAGGATACTTCTGTGTTATTTACACCTAACGGTGCATTTGTAGAAGAAGCAGATGCAATACCGGTGAGCCGCCTGCCGGCAAATATCCCTCATTTTGTGAAAGCCTATTACAAGGGCGCCAAAATAAACGAGGCGGGTATAGTGACCGATGCCGCCGGGAAAAAGATGTTTGAAGCAGAAATAAAAGGAAAGGACCTGTTGTTTGATGAAAGCGGTAAGTTTATAAAGCAGGATTGATTTATCTGCGGAGCTTAGTTTCTATCAACCGTTCCAATTGATCCAGGCTTTGACCAGCATAACTCCTGTCGCCGGATATTTTTGACAGGGTAAAACCGCCTTCTATCATTGCGATCATCAGTGAGGCAAACCCGGCAGAGTTGGCGCTTTCCCGGAATTCGCCCTGCATTTTTCCCTGCTGTACGATGGCCGAGATGCTTTTATGCCACCTGCCAAGCGCGTCGTTCACCCGTTCCTTTAATTTTGGATGGGTGTCGTCGGCCTCAGAACCTGCATTGACTATCGGGCATCCATTCGAAAGCACAGGCGACTGCAATCCATCCCGGTAAACATCTATAAATGCTTTAAGCTTGCCGGTTGCGGTCCGTTCCGATGCCTGCCTTATCCGCACCTGTTCTATCAGCGCCGACATGTTATAATCAAAAGCAGCAAGCGCAACTTCGTCCTTGTCGGAAAAATTGCCATAAATAGAACCCTTTGTCAGGCCGGTGGCATCCGTCATATCGGTAAGCGAAGTGCCCGCATAACCTTTTTGATTAAACAGCGGGGCCGTTTTTTCCGTGATAAATCTCCTGGTACGCTCAGCTTTTCCCATACCCCAAATATAATGAAAATACCTTTCGGTATTTTAGTTAAATTCGCCGGTGAAATTAGCCCGGCAACTTATTTATCCGCCTGCAGTTTTTCCAGCTTCTTTTTTGTATCCGCATTGTCTTTCAACTCCAGCGACCTTTTATAACTTGCTATCGCTTTATCCTTATCTTTCTGTGCGCTGTAATAATCGCCCATACTGTCGTAGGCATTGGCGCTTTCCGGGTAGTTATGGATATTTAGCGAAAACATGGAGAGCGCCTTATCCTTCATCCCTTGCTGCATATAATAGTAACCCATTTCATTAACCATACCTTCCGGCGGCAACAT